>Ga0256840_1000656_pt1 | contig 34734 bp, 45 predicted proteins | sample 355202metaG_FD_185969 | JGI IMG/M metagenome (GOLD analysis project Ga0256840, IMG submission 185969) | Hydrothermal vent microbial communities from Mid Atlantic Ridge, Atlantic Ocean - 355-202 | ecosystem: Environmental > Aquatic > Marine > Hydrothermal vents | place: Atlantic Ocean: Mid...
AGCCAGGTTCAATTACACCTCATACTGTTTTTGAAGCAGAAGTATATGTACTATCAAAAGATGAGGGTGGTCGTCATACGCCATTCTTTAACGGTTATCGTCCGCAGTTCTACTTCAGAACTACAGATATTACCGGTGCTTGTGAATTACCAGAAGGGACAGAAATGGTAATGCCAGGCGATAATGTAAAGATGGTTGTAACACTAATTAACCCTATTGCGATGGAAGATGGTTTGCGTTTTGCTATCCGTGAAGGTGGTCGTACAGTTGGCGCGGGTGTTGTCGCTAAGGTTGTTAGTTAATAATAATTGAATAGAATAATGGCTGTGGAAATAGTATTGAGTAATTGAATCTTTCTGCTATAATCCGCGTCCTTTTAAAGAGCGAAGCGTAATCGCACGACTTTTGTTGAGGTGATTGCTCTTCGTTCTTTTGTTGTTTCAGAAAAGCTAGTTTGAATATACTAGGCCAGTAGCTCCAATTGGTAGAGCACCGGTTTCCAAAACCGATTGTTGGGGGTTCGAGTCCCTCCTGGCCTGCCATTCTGAAATTAGTGATACTTGAAGTATTAAACAGTTATTTGTAGATAGGGATAGGCTGAAAATAAGCCGAAATTACCAAAATATGGCAACAAAGACAGAAGCGCAAGGTTCATTTTTCGATACCATTAAGCTATTGACTGCTTTGGTGGTGTTGGTAGCGGGTATTGTTGGTTTCTATTATTTCGAAGAGCAGTCTCTTTTGTATCGTGTTTTGGGTCTGTTGGCTATGGTGGGTGTTGCTATTGGTGTAACACTGACAACTGCTAAAGGTAAGGGCTTGGTTGGTTTTTTAGGTTTGTCGCGGACAGAGGTTCGTAAAATGGTTTGGCCTACACGTGCTGAAACAATACAGACGACTTTGATTGTGTTTATTTTGGTTGTGATATTGGCAATATTTTTATGGTTTGTTGATATGTTGCTAGGCGCAGGTGTTAAAGCGTTGTTATCGGTGGGTGGTTGATATGGCAATGCAGTGGTTTGTTGTTCATGCTTATTCTAACTATGAGATGAAGGTAAGGGAGGCGCTTCGAGAAAGAATAGAGCGTCTTGGTTTGCAGGAGTTTTTCGGTGAAATCTTAATTCCAACGGAAGAAGTGGTGGAAATGCGTGAGGGTCAAAAGCGCAAGAGTACACGTAAGTTTTTCCCGGGTTATGTTTTGGTTGAACTGGAGCTTAATGATGAAAGCTGGCATTTGGTGAAAAACACACCTCGTGTTCTGGGTTTTATTGGTGGTACAAGTGATAAGCCAGCACCAATTACTGAGAAAGAAGTGGCGGCAATAATGAATCGTATGGAAGAGGGTGTTACTGCTCCTCGTCCTCGAGTGTTGTTTGAGGTTGGTGAAGTGGTTCGCGTTAATGACGGTCCGTTCAATGACTTTAGTGGTGTGGTTGAAGATGTTAACTACGAGAAAAGCACAATGCGTGTTGCAGTACAAATTTTTGGACGTTCAACTCCGGTTGAACTAGAGTTTTTTCAAGTTGAGAAGACCTGATTTATTGAAATTTATGATGAGGAGTTTGATGGAGTTTTGTGTATCTTTTGATGTGCTGGCTTGCAGAAAACGTTTGAACTCAGGAGTATGAGAAATGGCTAAGAAAGTAGATGCATACCTGAAGTTGCAGGTTCCTGCGGGTCAGGCAAATCCAAGTCCGCCTGTTGGTCCTGCGTTGGGGCAGGCAGGTATTAATATTATGGAGTTTTGTAAGGCATTTAATGCGGAAACTCAAAGTATTGAGCAGGGAATGCCAATTCCAGTTGTTATCACTGTTTACAATGATCGTAGTTTTACTTACGTTACAAAAACACCACCTGCATCTGTCTTGTTGAAAAAGGCAGCGGGTGTTCAAAAGGGTAGTGGTGTTCCAAATACTCAAAAAGTTGGGACGGTTACACGTGCGCAGTTGGAAGAGATTGCTACTGCGAAAGAGCCTGATTTAACAGCGGCAGACATGGATGCCGCTGTACGTACGATTGCGGGTAGTGCTCGTAGTATGGGTCTAGAAGTTGAGGGTGTTAAGTAATGGCTAAGTTAACTAAGCGTCAAAAACTAGTTCAAGAAAAAATTAAAGTTGATCACCTGTATTCTTCGTTAGAAGCATTTGAGCTTTTGAAAGATTTGCCTGCAGCAGGTTTTGTTGAGAGTGTTGATGTAAGTGTGAATCTTGGTGTTGATCCTCGTAAATCAGATCAGGTTGTTCGTGGTTCGGTTGTACTGCCAAACGGCACGGGTAAAACAGTTCGTGTAGCAGTATTCACTCAAGGTGATAATGTTGAAGCTGCAAAAGCAGCTGGCGCAGATATTGTTGGAATGGAGGATCTTGCTGCGGAAGTTAAGAAAGGCAACATGGATTTTGATGTTGTTATTGCAAGTCCAGATGCTATGCGTGTTGTTGGTCAGCTAGGTCAAGTTCTTGGTCCTCGCGGTCTTATGCCTAATCCTAAGGTTGGGACAGTGTCGGCAGATGTTGCGACCGCAGTTAAGAATGCCAAAGGTGGTCAGGTACGTTTTCGTACTGATAAAGCCGGAATTATTCATTGTGGTATTGGTAGTATGGCTTTTGAAGCAAAAGCACTTGAAGAGAATCTAAATGCTTTAGTTGCTGCTCTTGTAAAGGGTAAGCCAACTTCTGCAAAAGGTGTTTTTCTTAAGAAAATTTCAGTTTCTAGTACGATGGGTGCTGGTCTGGCGGTAGATACAGCAACTGTAGAGTCGTAAGATAAGAAGCTAAAGAATAGAGTGACTCGAATTTTCGAGTTGTGGAATTTACTCATGTTGTTTGTGGGTTTAGACTTTCTGCTTGCAGGGAGTTGATGATGGATATACTTGGTTGTATGTCATCAAAGACCGTAGGTGTTTTTATTGTGATTGGTTTAGATTAGTTGTGATAAAAACTTAATATTCCTGCGTAGATGGCGTAACCTAGATCAGTTGATTTGGGGCACGTCGTTGTACGATGTTTAGCTTATTTTTTGGCTAAGTGTTTGATTAACGGTGGTTTGTTCTGCCGAATTAAAAGAGGTAAATGTTGTGGCATTAACTTTTGAAGACAAGAAGAAGATTGTCTCTGAGGTTGCTGCAGTTGCTTCAGATGCTCATTCCGCGGTTGCTGCAGAGTACCACGGGTTAAGCGTAGTAGAGATGACTGAATTGCGTGTTAAAGCGCGTGAAGGTGGTGTTTATCTGCGTGTAGTGAAGAATAATCTGGCAAAACTTGCCCTTGCTGATACAGATTTTGCATGTATGAGTGATGGCTTTGTTGGTCCGTTAGTATTAGCGTTTTCGCAAGAAGATCCTGGTGCTGCGGCTAGAGTTTTAAAAGATTTTGCTAAAGAGCATGACAAGTTGGAAGTGAAAATGCTTTCCGTTGGTGGGGAGTTGCTTGCTGCTTCCGAAATTGATCGTCTGGCTAAGTTGCCTACACGTGATCAAGCGTTGGCTATTTTGGCTGCTACGTTTAGAGCGCCTGTTGAAAAACTTGCTCGTACGCTTAATGAGGTTCCAGGAAAACTTGTTCGTACTGTTGCTGCTGTTCGTGACTCAAAAGCCGCCTAGTTTATTGGGTCTGGTTTTTGGTTTAGATAATTTTATTTATTAATATTAATTTATGGTCACTTTTGTGACTTACTGATTTAGGTTTAGGAGAAATACAATGGCTGTTTCTAAAGATGATATTCTAGAAGCAATATCAAACATGAGTGTAATGGAAATCGTTGAACTGATTTCTGATATGGAAGAAAAATTTGGCGTTTCTGCTGCTGCAGCTGTTGCTGCGGCTCCTGCTGCTGGTGGTGAAGCTGCTGCAGCTGAAGAGCAGTCTGAATTTGACGTGGTAATGACTAGCTTTGGCGATAACAAGATTTCTGCAATCAAAGCAGTTCGTGCTATCACTGGTCTTGGTCTGAAAGAAGCTAAAGAAATGGTAGAGAGTGCTCCAGCTACTGTTAAAGAAGGCGTTTCTAAAGATGATGCTGAAGAGACAAAAAAGCAGCTTGAAGAAGCTGGTGCTACAGTAGAATTGAAGTAATTGCTTCAACTGTGAAAAAAGAACTTCTTTTTTCATGAATCAATAGGCTGACAGTGTAGTTTCATTGTCGGCCTTTTGTCGCTTAAATGGATTTTGTTCATTTAAGTGTTAAGAATTTTAATTCTTTAGTGCTGGTCACTAGAGAGTGTTTACAGGTTGTAACCCTTGCTCCTGTATTTTAAGTGCTGAATAGATTTCGTAAGAGGAAATAAGATGGCTCTGTCTTTTACTGAGAAAAAACGTATCCGTAAGGATTTTGGTAAACGCCCCCAGGTATTGGATATACCGTATCTTTTAGCAATTCAACTGGAGTCTTATCGCCAGTATTTGCAAACAGAGATTCCTGTTGAAGAGCGTAGAGATGCCGGTTTGCATGGTGCGTTCAACTCTGTATTCCCTATAGTTAGTTATTCCGGTTTTGTAATGCTGGAGTATGTTGATTATAACTTGGCTGAGCCTGTTTTTGATGTGCGTGAATGCCAGCAGCGTGGTCTTACATATGCAACTTCTTTGCGAGCTACGTTACGCTTAGTTATCTATGATAAAGATGCTCCTAAAAAGACAAAAGTTGTTAAAGATATAAAAGAGCAAGATGTCTACTTGGGTGAAATGCCTTTGATGACAGAAAAGGGTACGTTTGTAATAAATGGTACTGAACGTGTTATTGTTTCTCAATTGCACCGTTCACCTGGTGTGTTCTTCGATCATGATAAGGGTAAGACAAATACAGCTCGTAAGCTTCTTCATAATGCGAGAGTAATTCCTTACCGTGGCTCTTGGTTGGATTTTGAGTTTGATCCTAAAGATGCAGTATTTGTACGTATAGATCGCCGTAGAAAACTGCCAGCAACTATTCTTCTTCGTGCTTTGGGTATGGAGACAGAAGAGATTTTGGATTGTTTCTTCGATAAATTAACGGTAACTCTGCAGAAAACTAAAATACTCATGGAGCTTGATCCTGACCGCTTAAGAGGTGAATTGGCTTCTTTTGATATCATGGTGAATGATGAAAAGATTGTTGAATCTGGTCGTCGAATTACTGCTAAGCATGTCCGTAAGCTCGAAAAAGCTAAAGTTAAAAAGTTGGAAGTTCCTGAAGAATATGTGCACGGTAAAATGCTTGCTCATAATATTGTTGATATATCGACAGGTGAGTTTATAGCTGAAGCTAATGCAGAATTAACAGAAGAGTTAATTGAGTTACTGCGTGAAAATGATATCAAGAAGTTTGATGTTATTTATACCAATGAGTTGGATTGTGGTCCGTTTATATCAAATACTTTGAAGGTGGATGCTGCGCAAACTCCACTGGAAGCGATGATAGAGATATATCGTATGATGCGTCCTGGTGAGCCACCTACAAAGGAAGCAGCAGAAAATTTATTTCATAATTTATTCTTTTCTGAAGAACGATATGATTTGTCGGGAGTAGGGCGTATGAAGTTTAATCGACGTCTTGAATATGATCTTGAAACTGGTCCTTCTATACTTTTTGACCTTGGTTACCTTTCAGGTCGTACTGACGCAGCTTCTAAATTATTGGTTGAGACTTATGGCTCTCAATATGAAGCTATTAAAGCTTCAGGAAAAACAGATTCTGATATTGTTAATGTTTTAAAAACATTGATAGATATACGTAATGGTCATGGTGTAATCGATGATATTGATCACTTGGGGAATCGCCGTATACGAAGTGTTGGCGAGATGGCTGAAAATGCCTTCCGTATAGGTCTTGTCCGCGTTGAGCGTGCCGTAAAAGAGCGTTTGACCGTTGCTGAGAGTGAAGGTTTAATGCCTCAAGATATGGTTAATGCTAAGCCTGTATCTGCAGCGGTTAAAGAGTTCTTTGGTTCAAGTCAATTATCTCAGTTTATGGATCAAAATAATCCCCTTTCAGAGATTACACATAAGCGACGTATTTCTGCATTGGGCCCGGGAGGGTTGACGCGTGAGCGAGCAGGTTTTGAAGTTCGAGATGTGCATCCTACTCACTATGGTCGTGTATGTCCCATAGAAACACCAGAGGGGCCAAATATCGGTTTAATCAACTCTCTGGCTGTTTTTGCAAAAACAAATGATTATGGCTTTCTTGAAACACCTTATCGAAAAGTAAAAGATGGCAAAGTAAGTAATGATATAGATTACCTTTCTGCTATAGAAGAGTCGCGTTTTGTTATTGCTCAAGCAAATGCTGTATTAGATAAAAAAGGAAAATTTACTAATGATATGATTTCATGTCGTTTCCAAAATGAATTTATGCTATCTGTGCCTGATGAAATTCAGTATATGGATGTATCACCAAAGCAGATTGTATCCGTGGCTGCATCACTAATTCCTTTTCTTGAACATGATGATGCAAACAGAGCTTTGATGGGTTCAAACATGCAACGTCAGGCTGTGCCATGCTTGAAAGCACAGACGCCAGTATGTGGGACTGGGATGGAGCGAGTAGTTGCTGTTGACTCTGGATCTACTGTTGTTGCAACACGTGGTGGTATTATTTCTGCTGTACATGCTTCTCGTATCGTTATAAGAGTGAATGATGATGAGGCTCAGGAGGGTGGTGTGGATATTTATAACCTTATTAAATATACACGCTCTAACCAAAACACCTGTGTGAATCAAAAGCCGATTGTAAAAATAGGTGACGTGGTTGCTCGTGGTGATGTGCTGGCTGATGGTTCTTCTACTGATCTAGGTGAGTTGGCTTTAGGCCAGAATATCAAAATTGCATTTATGCCATGGAATGGCTATAACTTTGAGGATTCAATTCTGGTATCGGAGCGAGTTATTGAAGAAGATCGTTTCACTTCTGTTCATATAGAGGAGATTTCTTGTCTGGCCCGTGATACTAAGCTTGGCGCAGAAGAAATAACAGCAGATATTCCAAATGTAAGCGAACATCTTTTATCTAAATTAGATGAGTCTGGAATAGTTCATGTAGGCGCAGAAGTTAAGCCGGGTGATATTTTAGTGGGTAAAGTTACACCTAAAGGAGAAACCCAGCTAACGCCGGAGGAGAAACTGCTCCGTGCTATATTTGGTGAGAAAGCTTCTGATGTTAAAGATACATCATCTCGTGTTAAATCAAGCATGTTTGGTACAGTTATCGATGTTCGTGTGTTTACACGCGATGGTGTTGAAAAAGATGCCCGTGCCATTGCTTTAGAAGAGAGTGCTTTATCAAAAGTGCGTAATGATTTACGTGATGAACTTTACGTATTTGAAGATGATGTATACACACGTGTTGAAGCATTAGTGATCAATAAGGTGGTTGATGGTGGCCCTGCAGGAATTAAGGCGGGTGGAAAAGTTACTAAAGCTTATTTAGCTGACCTGGATAAAAAGGATTGGTTCTCATTGCGTATGAAGAATGAGGATGTGAGTAAACAGCTTGAAAAGCTAGCTGTTTCTTTGGTGGATCAAAAGAAATTCTATGAAGAAAGACTACAAAAGCAAAAAGATAAAATTACGGCAGGTGATGATTTAGCTCCTGGTGTTTTAAAAGTGGTTAAGGTTTACGTTGCCGTTAGACGTCGTATGCAACCTGGTGATAAAATGGCGGGTCGTCATGGAAACAAAGGTGTTGTTTCGCGTATTGTTCCTGTCGAAGATATGCCTTATGATGAAAATGGTGTGCCAGTAGATATATGTTTGAACCCGTTAGGTGTGCCTTCTAGAATGAATGTAGGTCAAGTTCTTGAAATGCATTTAGGCTGGGCTGCAAAAGGTCTTGGTGAGAAAATTGGTCGTATGATCGATGAGCACGCTAAAGTTGAGGAAGTGCGAAAATTCTTGACAGAAATCTACTCAACAGATGGAAATCCTGAGCAGGGTGATATCAGTGAAATGACTGATGAAGAAGTAACAGAAATGGCCTCAAACTTGAGCAAAGGTGTGCCGATGGCTACACAGGTGTTTGATGGGGCAGCTGAGTCAGAAATTAAAAATATGTTAAGGCTGGCTGATTTACCCGAGTCGGGTCAAACGACATTGTATGATGGTCGTACAGGCAAAGCTTTCGAAAGAAAGATTACTGTAGGTTATATGCATATGCTGAAGTTGAACCACTTGGTTGATGATAAAATGCATGCACGTTCTACAGGTCCATACAGTTTGGTTACTCAGCAGCCTCTGGGTGGTAAAGCCATGTTTGGTGGTCAGCGCTTCGGTGAGATGGAAGTTTGGGCGCTGGAAGCTTATGGTGCGGCTTATACGCTTCAAGAAGTGCTTACGGTTAAATCGGATGATGTTCAAGGTCGTAACCGTATGTACAAAAATATAGTTGATGGAAACCTTCACATGGAAGCAGGTATGCCTGAGTCCTTTAATGTGTTGATGAAAGAGATCCGCTCACTGGGTCTTCATATTGAACTCGAAAAAGACAACAAATAGGTAGTTGATGTTATGATGAATAAAGGCATGGGAGATCTGCTGAATATTTTCAAACAGCAGAAAGATACAGAAGAATTCGATGCGATTCGCATTGGTTTAGCGTCACCTGAAGTTATCCGTTCGTGGTCTTATGGTGAAGTTAAAAAGCCAGAGACGATTAACTATCGTACCTTCAAGCCAGAGCGTGATGGTTTGTTTTGCGCCAAAATTTTTGGCCCAGTTAAAGACTATGAGTGTCTGTGTGGTAAGTACAAACGTTTAAAGCATCGTGGTGTTGTTTGTGAAAAGTGTGGTGTTGAAGTTACCAATACTAAAGTGCGCCGTGACCGTATGGGTCATATTGATCTAGCTTGTCCTGTGGCGCATATTTGGTTTCTAAAATCACTACCTTCGCGTATTGGTTTGTTCCTGGATATGACATTGCGTGATATTGAACGTGTATTGTACTTTGAAGCATTTGTGGTTGTAGAGCCCGGTATGACGACGCTTGAGCGTGGCCAACTGCTAAGTGATGAAGCTTATCTTGAAGCTGTAGAAGAGTTCGGTGATGAATTTGATGCAGGTATGGGTGCTGAAGCCGTTCTTAAAATGTTGAGAACAGTCGATATCAAAGAAGCTATTGTTGATCTTGATGAAGAGGCTAATAACACAAACTCTGAAACAAAACTAAAGCGTATTAGTAAAAGAACAAAGCTAATGGAGTCATTTCTAGAGTCTGGTAATAAGCCTGATTGGATGATTATGACGGTGCTTCCAGTTCTTCCTCCTGATTTGCGCCCTCTAGTGCCGTTAGAAGGTGGTCGTTTCGCGACTTCTGATCTTAACGACTTATATCGTCGTGTGATTAATCGTAATAACCGTCTACGTCGTTTGTTGGATCTGAATGCTCCAGATATTATTGTGCGTAATGAAAAACGTATGTTGCAAGAGTCTGTTGATGCGTTGTTAGATAACGGTCGTCGTGGTCGCGCTATAACTGGTTCTAACCGTCGTCAGCTTAAATCTTTGGCTGATATGATTAAGGGTAAGCAAGGTCGTTTCCGTCAGAACTTGTTGGGTAAACGCGTTGATTACTCTGGTCGTTCTGTAATCGTGGTTGGCCCAGCATTAAGGTTGCATCAGTGTGGTCTGCCTAAGAAAATGGCACTTGAGTTATTTAAGCCATTTATATTTGGAAAGTTACAACGTCGCGGTTTGGCAACAACAATTAAAGCGGCCAAAAAATTAGTTGAACGTGAGACTCCTGAAGTTTGGGATATTCTTGCAGAAATTATTCGTCAACATCCAATCATGCTTAACCGTGCGCCTACGCTTCACCGTTTGGGTATTCAAGCGTTTGAGCCAGTACTGATTGAAGGTAAAGCTATCCAGTTGCACCCATTAGTATGTTCGGCATTCAATGCTGACTTCGATGGTGATCAGATGGCTGTACATGTGCCGTTATCACTTGAGGCGCAAACAGAAGCACGTGTATTGATGATGGCGACAAATAATGTGCTATCTCCAGCTAACGGTGAGCCGATTATTGTTCCATCACAAGATATAGTGCTAGGTCTATATTATATGACGCGTGAAAGCGTTAATGCGCTAGGCGAAGGTATGATCTTCGCTGATATTGAAGAAGCAAAGCGTGCTTATGAAGCAGGTAAAGCGGATCTTCATGCAAAAGTACAAGTGCGTATATCAGACAGTGATATTGATGAAAATGGTGAGAAAGTATTCCGTACGCGTAGACTTGAAACGACAGTTGGTCGTGCAATTCTATCTGAGGTTTTACCAGATGGTATGCCATTTGAGTTGATCAATGTTGTAATGAAGAAGAAGGCTATTTCTTGTGTTATCAATGAGGGTTACCGTCGGGTAGGCTTAAAGGATACCGTTGTCTTGGCTGATCAGTTGATGTACACAGGTTATAAATACGCAACACTAGCTGGTGTTTCTTTCTGTGCTGACGACATGATGATTCCGAAAGAGAAGGCTGAAATTATTGGTCGAGCCGAAGATGATGTTAAAGAAATTGAAAACCAATACTCTTCTGGTTTAGTAACTCAGGGTGAACGATACAATAAAGTTGTTGATATCTGGGCGCGTACCAATGAACAAGTTGCTAAGGCAATGATGGATGGTATGGGTACAGAGGATGTGGTTGATGCTGATGGGAAAACTGTCCAGCAAGAATCATTTAACTCTATCTATATGATGGCAGATTCTGGGGCTCGTGGTTCTGCAGCTCAGATTCGTCAGTTGGCAGGTATGCGTGGTTTGATGGCGAAACCAGATGGTTCAATCATCGAAACACCCATCACCTCAAACTTCCGAGAAGGCTTGAATGTACTGCAATACTTTATATCAACTCACGGAGCTCGAAAAGGCCTAGCAGATACAGCATTAAAAACTGCAAATTCAGGTTACTTAACACGTCGTTTAGTTGATGTTTCGCAAGATATGGTAGTAACACTGGATGATTGTGGTACTAGTGATGGCTTGGTTATGAAGCCAATTATTGAGGGTGGTGATGTTGTTCAGCCATTAGGTGATCGTGTACTAGGTCGTGTGACGGCAGTTGATGTTGCAAACCACAAAGGCGATGTTGTTATTCCCGCAAGAACATTGATGGATGAAGATTGGGTAGCAAAGCTTGAAGACTTAGGTGTTGATGAAATTATTGTGCGTTCTGCAATTAGTTGTGATACTAGAAAAGGTGTTTGTGCTCAATGTTACGGGCGTGATCTGGGTCGAGGACATCTTGTTAATTTGGGTGAGGCGGTAGGTGTTGTAGCTGCTCAATCCATTGGTGAGCCTGGAACGCAGTTAACTATGCGTACTTTCCATATCGGTGGTGCGGCAAGTAGATCAGCTGCAGACAATAATATTGTTGTTAAAAATACAGGAGCTGCGCATTTAAGTAATGTTAAAACCGTTATCAATAAAGATGAAAATTTAGTGACTGTTTCTAGATCAGGTGTTATCAGTGTTCTTGATGATCAAGGTCGAGAGAAAGAGCGTTACAGACTTCCTTACGGTGCGGTTGTTACCATAAAAGATGGTGATACTATTGAAGCAGGGCAAGAAGTTGCTACGTGGGATCCGCATACGCATCCAATAGTTACAGAGGTTGCTGGTACTGTTGATTTTGTTGATTTCGTAGATGGCTCAACAATCAATACTAAGATCGATGATATGACGGGTCTCAGTTCAACGGTGGTGACAGACCCTGCTGCTCGTGGTGCAGGCGCTAAAGATTTGAATCCAATGATTCGATTGTTAGATGATAAAGGCGATACTTTATTCTTTGAGAATACTGAAATTCCAGTTCAATATCCACTGGCAGGTGGTGCCGTAGTGGGTTTGACTAATGGTGTTAAAGTTCAAGTTGGTGATGTGCTGGCGCGACTCGCACAAGAGTCGTCGAAGACTCGTGATATTACAGGTGGTCTGCCTCGTGTTGCAGATATGTTTGAGGCTAGAAAGCCAAAGCAGCCAGCAATACTAGCGGAAATATCAGGTACATTCTCGTGGGGTAAAGAGACTAAGGGTAAGAAGCGCTTAGTTATTACGCCTGATTCTGGGGATCATTATGAGGTGTTAATCCCTAAGTGGCGTAACCTCGATGTATTTGAAGGTGAAAAAGTTGCTAAAGGTGAAATGATTGCTGATGGTGAGCCAAGCTCTCACGATATTATCCGTCTGTTAGGTCCGGTTGTATTAGCGGAGCACATGGTAAAAGAAGTACAAGAGGTGTATCGTCTTCAGGGTGTAATCATTAATGATAAGCACGTCGAGATTATTGCGAGACAGATGATGAGGAAAGTTCTTATCACTGCATCGGGTGATAGTCGTATGTTAAAAGGCGAGCAACTTGATCTTTGGAAGGTGGAAGAAGCTAATGCAGCATTGGTTGCAGATGGCAAGCTTCCTGCTAAGTTTGACCGCATCTTACTTGGTATTACGAAAGCATCGCTTGTTACAGATTCCTTTATATCAGCAGCGTCGTTCCAAGAGACAACACGTGTATTGACAGAGGCATCTGTGCGTGGTGCTCGTGATGACCTTCGTGGGTTGAAAGAAAATGTAATAGTTGGTCGCTTAATTCCTGCTGGAACGGGTTTCAAGCATCATCAAGAGCGTCGTCGTAAGCAAGAAGAGGTTCAGAAGCAACTTGCAGCGTTAGCAGCAGAAGCTGAGATGATGAAAAACGCTGCAGAGGTGGAGTCTGAGGTAGTAATTGAATCTACAGATAATTAGTAAGTCGCATCGCTGTTAGTTTTGGCTAAAAAAGGGTAGTTTTCTACCCTTTTTTAGTGTTTATAAAAGACCACCCCCCTTGTTTTTCGCTGTTTTGTATTTTTTTGGATAAAAAACAGTAAAAATCTTTAAAAATAAAAGTCCTGTCTTGACATGAATGCTGTGTGGTAATAGAATTCCGCGCCTTATTGTTAAGACAGTCATTTGGCTGTTTTTCGAGTCTACTAGTTAAGATTCGAACTACTTAAAAAGAGTATAGAGAGAATTATTAATGTCTACTATTAACCAGTTGGTACGTAAACCTCGTAAGCGCAAGATGGAAAAAAGTAAAGTGCCTGCATTAGAGGCCTGTCCGCAGAGACGTGGAGTGTGTACGCGCGTATATACAACAACGCCTAAAAAGCCGAACTCAGCAATGCGTAAAGTTGCTCGTGTGCGTCTTACTAATGGTTTTGAAGTGAGTAGCTATATCGGTGGTGAAGGTCATAACTTACAGGAGCACTCGGTTGTATTGATTCGCGGTGGTCGTGTGAAAGACTTGCCTGGTGTGCGCTATCACGTAGTGCGTGGATCTTTGGATACGCAGGGTGTCTCGGATCGTAGACAAGGTCGTTCTAAGTACGGTGCTAAGCGCCCTAAGTAGCAGCTCGAAAGTGCTGTACTTGTGGTAAATTAATAGTGTTTGTTGTGGTTGCGAATATAACTACAGCAAAAAGTTGAATAATAGTAAGCGAATGTAGTCGTTGTTAAAGAAGTGAGTTTTTTATGCCTAGAAGAAGAGAAGTTCCAAAACGTATTATCCTTCCAGATCCAAAATTTGGAAGCTTAGTTTTAGCAAAGTTTATAAACACCATTATGAAAGACGGTAAAAAGTCGATTGCTGAAAAAGTGGTGTACGTTGCGCTTGATGAGATTGCATCAAAGAAGGGTGATAACGGAATGGAAATTCTTGATACGGCTCTTGATAATGTTCGTCCTTCGGTTGAGGTTAAGTCTCGCCGTGTAGGTGGTGCAACGTACCAGGTTCCTGTTGAGGTTCGCGCGTCTCGTCAAAATGCTTTGGCAATGCGTTGGTTGGTTGAAGCGGCGCGTAAACGTGGTGAGAAATCAATGGCACTTAAGTTGGCTGGTGAGCTAATGGATGCTGCTGAAAAACGTGGTTCTGCTGTTAAGAAGCGTGAAGATACGCATAAAATGGCTGAAGCTAACAAAGCCTTTGCTCACTTCCGTTGGTAGTTAAGGCATAGAGTGAGTTAAGAATAAGTAATGGTAGTTAAGGATAAAAAGTAGTGGCTCGTATAACTCCCCTAGATCGTTACCGCAATGTTGGTATCATGGCGCATATAGACGCTGGGAAAACCACTACCACTGAGCGAGTTTTATTTTACACGGGGGTGTCTCATAAGATTGGTGAGGTTCATGATGGCGCTGCCACAATGGATTGGATGGAGCAAGAACAGGAAAGAGGGATTACAATCACCTCTGCTGCGACAACCTGTTTTTGGAAAGGAATGGGTGGGCAGTTTGAAGAGCATCGAATCAATATTATTGATACTCCTGGGCATGTCGATTTTACGATTGAGGTCGAGCGTTCATTAAGGGTATTGGATGGTGCTGTTGCTGTATTTTGTGCGGTTGGTGGTGTGGAGCCGCAATCCGAAACAGTGTGGAGGCAAGCTGATAAATATGAAGTTCCGCGCATCGCATTTATTAATAAAATGGATCGTGTTGGTGCAGATTTTTTGCGTGTGGTGGGTCAGCTTCGTGAGCGTTTAGGCGCAAATCCTATACCAGTGCAAATTGCTATTGGTGCGGAAGAAGACTTTAAAGGTGTGGTTGACCTGATTCAAATGAAGGCAATCAGTTGGGATGATGGCGATAAGGGTGTTAGTTTTACCTTGGGCGATATTCCTGTTGAATTGCAGTCAGAAGCAGAACAGTGGCGTGAGTCATTAGTGGAGGTTGCGGCAGAAGCTAATGAAGAATTGATGGGTTTATATATTGAGGGTGGTGATCTAACTGAAGATCAGATTTATCAAGGGATACGACTTCGTACGCTAGCAGGAGAAATTATCCCCACTTTGTGTGGTTCGGCCTTTAAGAACAAAGGTGTGCAGGCAATGTTGGATGCAATGGTACGTTATTTGCCATCACCTTTAGATATTTCTTCGGTTAAAGGTGTTATTGAAAATGAAGGTGATAAGGTCGAAGAGCGTAAAGCTTCGGATGATGAGCCTTTTGCGGCATTAGCTTTTAAAGTTGCAACAGATCCGTTTGTTGGTACGCTAACATTCTTTCGAGTTTACTCGGGTATATTAAAAGCAGGTGATACAGTATTAAACCCTATAAAGGGTAAGCGGGAAAGAGTAGGGCGTATCTTACAGATGCACTCTAATTCTCGTGAAGAAATTAAAGAGGTTCGAACGGGTGATATTGCTGCTGCAGTCGGGCTTAAAGATGTTACTACGGGTGATACGCTTTGTGAAAAACAGTATCCTATCACGTTAGAGCGACTAGATTTTCCGGAGCCAGTAATTTCGGTTGCGGTTGAGCCTCGTACAACGGTCGATCAAGATAAGATGTCGGTGGCGTTAGGCAAGTTGGCTCAAGAAGATCCGTCTTTTAAAGTTCATGCGAGCGAAGAAACGGGTCAAACAATTATATCGGGCATGGGTGAATTGCACCTTGATATTATTGTTGATCGCATGAAACGCGAATTTGATGTAGAGGCTAATGTGGGAGATCCGCAAGTTTCTTATCGAGAATGTATTCGTCAGGCGGTTGAGGCAGAAGGAAAGTTTGTTCGTCAATCGGGTGGTAAAGGCCAATATGGTCATGTGAAGATTAAATTAGAACCACTAGAAGAAGGTTCTGGTTACGAGTTTGAAGACGCGATAACTGGCGGGTCGATTCCTAAGGAGTTTATTCCGGCGACTATGGCGGGTATGGAAGAGCAGCTACAGAATGGTGTCTTGGCGGGTTGTCCTATAATGGATGTGAAGGTCACGCTTTACGATGGTTCGTTTCATGATGTAGATTCAAGTGAAATGTCATTCAAGGTTGCTGGTTCGTTGGCGATTAGGGAGGGTGTGTTGGCGGCCTCTCCTGCAATGCTTGAGCCCGTAATGAGGATTGAAGTGGTTATGCCAGAAGAATATATGGGTGATGTTATGGGTGATTTAAATCGTCGTCGTGGCATTGTTCAGGGTATGGATGATGTTCCTAATGGGAAGGTTGTTCGTGCAGAGGTTCCGTTGAGTAAAATGTTCGGCTATGCAACTGATTTGCGTTCAGCGACACAGGGGCGAGGTAGTTACTCAATGGAATTTGAAAAATATGCCGAAGTGCCTGAAAAGGCATCGAATGCGATGGTAAATTAAAGGTGATTGATCATGTCCAAAGAAAAATTTGAACGTAACAAGCCCCACGTCAACGTGGGCACCATAGGTCACGTTGACCATGGAAAAACAACACTAACCGCTGCGCTTACAAAAGTAATGGCAGAAAAGATGGGTGGTGAAGTAAAGGCATTCGACGAGATCGATAATGCACCAGAAGAAAAAGCACGTGGAATAACAATCTCAACGTCACACGTAGAATACGAGTCAGAGAGTCGTCATTACGCACACGTAGATTGCCCGGGTCACGCCGATTATGTAAAGAACATGATTACAGGTGCGGCTCAGATGGATGGTGCGATACTTGTAGTGTCTGCAGCAGACGGTCCAATGCCACAAACACGTGAGCATATCCTTCTTTCGCGTCAAGTAGGTGTGCCTTACATCGTAGTATTCATGAATAAAGCCGATATGGTTGATGATGATGAATTACTAGAACTAGTAGAGATGGAAATCCGTGAACTACTAGATATGTATGAATTTCCAGGTGATGACACGCCTGTTATCACAGGTTCGGCGCTTAAAGCCTTGGATGGCGAAGAGAAGTATGTAGAAAAGATCGTGGAGCTAGTAAATGCACTAGATACCTATATTCCAGAGCCAGAGCGCGCTGTAGATGGTGATTATCTAATGCCGGTAGAGGACGTGTTCTCTATTTCAGGTCGTGGAACAGTAGTAACAGGAAGAATCGAACGTGGGATCGTACACGTAGGTGACGATATCGAAATTGTCGGCATCAAAGACACGCTAACATCTACCTGTACAGGTGTTGAAATGTTCCGCAAGCTACTAGACGAGGGTCAAGCAGGCGACAACGTAGGTGTGCTGTTGCGTGGTACTAAGCGCGAAGAAGTTGAGCGTGGTCAGGTATTATGTAAGCCAGGTTCAATTACACCTCATACTGTTTTTGAAGCAGAAGTATATGTACTATCAAAAGATGAGGGTGGTCGTCATACGCCATTCTTTAACGGTTATCGTCCGCAGTTCTACTTCAGAACTACAGACATTACCGGTGCTTGTGAATTGCCAGAAGGGACAGAAATGGTAATGCCAGGCGATAATGTAAAGATGGTTGTAACACTAATTAACCCTATTGCGATGGAAGACGGTTTACGTTTTGCTATCCGTGAGGGTGGTCGCACAGTAGGTGCGGGTGTTGTTGCTAAAGTTGTTTCTTAGTAATAAGAAAACATAAAATATTTATGTATATAAAGAGTAAATAATATGTCAGGTCAAAAAATCAGAATTCGCTTGAAGTCGTTTGATCACAAGTTGATTGATCGTTCAGCGAGAGAAATCGTAGAAACAGCTAAGCGCACAGGTGCTAGAGTAAAAGGTCCAATTCCTTTGCCAACACGTAAAGAGCGCTTCACAATTTTGGTTTCTCCTCATGTAAATAAAGATGCTCGTGATCAGTATGAAATTCGTACTCATAAGCGTCTTATGGATATTGTTGAGCCAACTGATCGTACTGTGGATGCATTGATGAAATTAGATCTTGCAACAGGTGTTGATGTTCAGATTAAGCTAACATAGGAATTACTCTGCTAAATACTTCTTTGGGTGTTTAGTATGGGGATGTGCGGCTCTACTTTTGCAAGTTTAAGTTAAATTTCTTTTAGTTTTAAAATAAACCAAGAAAGATAAGTATTAGAGTTCCCTAACGCCTTTTTATCTGGCATAATGCGCGCCTTTCTTCGAATCGATGTTGATTAAGGCTCGATTCGAATTTTTCGAAAAAGTTTTTTTTCGGCTGTATATCAAGGTATACAGTTGATTTGATTTAAATGAGGTGGCCAAATGGCAATCAGTCTATTGGGTTCAAAAGTTGGAATGACCCGGGTATACAATGAAGATGGCACTGCTACACCGGTCACGGTGTTAGAGATGCGAGCTAATCGTATTTCTCAGATTAAGACTGTAGAAACGGACGGTTATAACGCTGTTCAGTTAACAGTAGGGATTAAGAAGGCTTCAAAGGTTAATAGGTCTGCGTCAGGTCATTTTGCAAAGGCTTCTGTTGAGGCGGGGTCATTTACTTCTGAGTCACGCGTTGATTCTGTTGATGGGTATGAACTTGGTTCTGAGCTAACAGTTGAGTTGTTCCAAGTAGGTCAGAAGGTTGATGTGACGGGTACAACAATCGGTAAAGGTTTCGCTGGTGTGTTGAAGCGTTATAACTTTGCTGGTAAAGATGCAACTCATGGCAACTCAATTAACCACAGAACACCGGGTTCAATTGGTCAAAATCAAACTCCAGGTCGCGTTTTTAAAGGAAAGAAAATGTCAGGTCATATGGGTGCTGTACGTCAGACTACCCAGAGTCTTATGGTCGTAAGTGTTGATCTAGAAAAGAATTTAATGCTTGTTAAGGGTGCTGTTCCTGGCGCTCGTGGCGGCAATATACTTGTAAAACCAGCGGTTAAAGGTTAATCAGGATGGATTTTAAAAATACAGATGGTAAAGCTGTTGAGTTAGATGATGCGGTCTTTGCTAAAGAATATAATGAAACGCTGGTTCATCAGGCGGTTGTTGCTTATATGGCGGCTGGTCGAGCGGGTACAAAGGCGCAAAAAACGCGTTCTGATGTAAGCGGTGGTGGTGCGAAGCCTTGGCGGCAAAAAGGTACGGGACGTGCTCGTGCCGGTACTTCGCGTGGTCCGCTTTGGCGTAGTGGTGGTGTAACATTTGCTGCTCGTCCTCGTGATTATTCGAAAAAGCTTAATAAAAAGATGTATCGCTCGGCTATGTGCTCAATATTTTCTGAGTTAGTTCGTTCTGAATCGTTGATTATTGTTGATAGTTTTGGTGTAAAAGAACCTAAGACTAAGGCGATGGTTGCTGAGCTTGGTAAGTTGGATGTGGGTAATGTTTTGCTTATAAGTGATGAAGAAGATAATAATATTACTTTGTCAGCTCGTAATATTCCTAACTGTGAGACTCTAACGGTATCTAAACTGAATCCAGTAAGTTTGGTGAATCATGATAAGGTGGTTATTTCATCTGCTGCAGTTAAAAAAGTGCAGGAGTGGTTATCATGAGTCAATCTGAAGAGAGAATGTATCATGTGGTCTATGGTCCGCATGTAACTGAAAAAGCGGTTTCAGGTTCGGAAACAAATATACATGCGTTTAAGGTTGCAGTAGGTGCAAGTAAGCGTGAGATTAAAAATGCGGTTGAAACTTTGTTTGAAGTTAGAGTTGCTGATGTGCGTACTGTAAATGTTAAAGGTAAAGCGAAAAGCTTTGGCAAGAGACTGGGTAAGCGCAAAGATTGGAAGAAAGCCTACGTAAGATTGGCTGAAGGTAGTACCTTAAATGTTGAGGCGGAGGCGTAATCATGGCTACAGTAAAGATGAAACCAACATCTCCGGGTCGTCGTCATCAGGTTCGAGTTGTTAATAAGGATTTGCATAAAGGTAAGCCTCATAAGGCATTACTAGAAAAGAAAAGCAAGTCTGGTGGTCGTAACAATAATGGTCGTATTACTACGCGCCATATTGGTGGTGGGCACAAGCAACATTACCGTATTATTGATTTTAAGCGTAATAAGGATAGTGTTGGTGCGATAGTTGAGCGTGTTGAATACGATCCGAACCGCACTGCTAATATTGCATTGCTTAAGTATGCAGATGGAGAGCGTCGTTATATTATAGCTCCAAAGGGTTTGCGTGCAGAAGACAAGTTGATGTCTGGTTCAGGAGCGACTATTGCATCGGGTAACGCAATGTCATTGCGTGATATGCCAGTTGGTACTGTTGTGCATTGTATAGAGATGAAGCCTGGTAAAGGAGCTCAAATAGCACGAAGTGCGGGCACATCAGCTCAGTTGATTGCTCGTGAGGGTCGTTACTCGACTTTGCGTTTGCGTTCAGGGGAGATGAGAAAAGTACTTTCAGATTGTCGTGCTACAGTGGGTGAGGTTAGTAACTCAGAGCATGCTTTGACCAAGTTGGGTAAAGCAGGAGCAAGTCGTCATCGTGGTATACGTCCAACGGTTCGTGGTGTTGTAATGAATCCAGTAGATCATCCGCATGGCGGTGGTGAAGGTAAAACTTCTGGTGGTCGTCACCCGGTTTCACCTTGGGGTACGCCAACTAAAGGTTTTAAAACACGTAAAAATAAACGTACTGATCACTTGATAGTACGTCGTAGAGATAAGAGGTAATTGCGGTGCCACGTTCATTAAAAAAAGGTCCATTTATAGATCATCATTTGATGGCTAAAGTTTTGAAAGCAGTAAGTGCTGGAGATCGTAAGCCTATAAAAACCTGGTCACGTAGATCGATGGTAGTTCCTGAAATGGTTGGTTTGACGATTGCGATTCATAATGGTCGTCAGCATGTGCCAGTATTGGTTAATGAGCATATGGTTGGTCATAAGCTAGGCGAGTTTTCTCCTACGCGTATGTATCGTGGTCATATTGCTGATAAAAAGTCTTAAAGATAGACCTAGGATTTAGAAATGGAAGTTAATGCAAAATTACGATTTGCTCGTATATCGCCACAAAAAGCAAGATTGGTTGCTGATCAAGTGCGTGGTATGCCAGTAGACAAGGCCTTAGAGGTTTTATCTTTTAGTCAGAAAAAATCTGCGGCTATTATTAAGAAGATCCTTGATTCGGCTATTGCAAATGCAGAGCATAATGAAGGTGCTGATATTGATGAGCTTTCTGTGACAAGAGTCATGGTTGATCAGGCTCCAACAATGAAGAGATTACGTGCGCGAGCTAAAGGTCGTGCAAACCGTATTCTTAAGCGTACAAGCCATATCACATTAAGTGTCGGCGACGGAGAGGTTTAGAAATGGGTCAGAAAATACATCCAGTAGGTTTTCGTCTTGGTATAGCTTCTGATTGGCGTTCGAAGTGGTATGCGGAAGGCAGAGAATATGCAGAGTTTCTACATAAAGATCTTGCAGTTAGAGCTTTCTTAGAGGAAAAGCTTAAAAGTGCTTCAGTAAGTCGTATTCAAATTGAACGTCCTGCTAAGTCAGCTTTCGTAACAATCCATACGGCTCGTCCTGGTGTTGTTATAGGTAAGAAAGGCGAAGATATTGAGCGTCTACGTGCTGAAACTGCAAAGATGATGGATTTGCATCCTAATAATGTGAAGGTGAATATCGAAGAGATTCGCAAACCTGAATTAGATGCAAAATTAGTTGCAGAAAGTATTGCAAATCAGCTGGAACGTCGTATTATGTTCCGCCGTGCAATGAAGCGCGCAGTTGGGAATGCAATGCGCTTAGGTGCGTTGGGTATTAAAATTAGCTGTGGTGGTCGTTTGAATGGTGCTGAGATTGCACGTACGGAATGGTATCGCGAAGGTCGCGTTCCACTCCATACTTTACGTGCTGATATTGATTACTCTACAGCGAAGGCGCATACCACATACGGTGTAATTGGTATTAAGGTTTGGATCTACAAAGGTGATGTATTTGACCTTGAGCAGAAACGAGCAAAATCAGCTGGCCGCGATGCCAAGAACAAGAGATAGAGGTCTGCGATGTTACAGCCCAAGAGAACAAAATTCAGAAAGCAGTTTAAAGGCAGAAATCGTGGTCTAGCTGTTACTGGAAGTAAAGTAAGCTTTGGTGAATACGGTCTGAAAGCCGTTGGACGCGGTCGTTTGACTGCAAGACAAATTGAAGCTGCTCGTCGAGCAATGACTCGTCATATTAAGCGTGGTGGTAAAATTTGGATTCGTGTGTTTCCAGACAAGCCAATCACAAGCAAGCCCTTAGAAGTACGTATGGGTAAAGGTAAAGGTAACGTTGAATACTGGGTATGTTTAATACAGCCAGGTCGCGTTCTTTATGAAATGGAAGGTGTTAGTGAAGAGTTGGCGCGTGAAGCGTTTGCCCTAGCTGCAGCTAAATTACCAATTAAGACAGTATTTGTCACAAGAAAGGTGATGTGATGAAAGCCAGTGAACTTCGTCAAAAAAGTACAGAAGACTTATCTAAAGAGCTTTTAGAGAGTTTAAAAGAGCAGTTTGTTTTTCGTATGCAGCGTTCTTCAGGTCAATTGACACGCCATTCTGAGATGAGAAAAGTTCGTCGCAAGATCGCGCGTATTAAAACGATTATGAATGAAATGCAGTCAACAGCTGAAGTCAGCAAATAGGTGAGTGAGATGACAGAACAAACAGCTAAACTTGAGCATAGTATTACTGGTCAAGTTGTTAGTAATAAGATGGATAAGACTATCGTTGTGCTGGGTGAAAGAAAAGTTAAGCATCCTCTTTACGGAAAGTTTATCCGTCGCTCTACTAAATATCATGCTCACGATGCAAATAATGAGTGCAATATTGGTGATACGGTAACAATCAAAGAGTGTCGTCCATTGTCTAAGACGAAATCTTGGACTTTGGTGACAGTCGTAGATAAGACTAAGTCTTAACAAATAATATAGATATTGCTTCAATATATTTAAGCTTGGATATAAGAACATGATTCAAATGCAAACACAGTTAAATGTAGCGGATAATAGTGGCGCTCGTCGAGTACAGTGTATAAAAGTACTTGGTGGTTCACATAGACGTTACGCAGGTATTGGCGACATAATTAAAGTCAGTATTAAAGAAGCTATTCCTCGCGGAAAAGTTAAGAAGGGTGATGTTTATACTGCGGTTGTTGTTAGAACTGCAAAAGGTGTGCGTCGTAAAGATGGATCTACAATTCGCTTTGATGGTAATTCAGCGGTTTTGTTGAATGCTAAATTAGAGCCAATTGGTACACGTATCTTTGGCCCTGTAACGCGTGAACTTCGTGACAAAAACTTCATGAAAATCATTTCGTTGGCTCCAGAAGTCTTATAAGACTTGTTTAATAGGTTTAAGTGTCATGAATAAGATTGTAAAAAATGATCAAGTAGTAGTCATAGCGGGCAAAGATAAGGGCCGTCGTGGGAATGTTACTGAATTAGTTGGTAAGAATAAGTTACTGGTTCAAGGTGTCAATATTGCTAAAAAACACCAGAAAGGTAACCCTAATGCAGGTGTTGCTGGTGGAATCATTGAAAAAGAAATGCCATTAGATACATCTAATGTAATGTTGGTCAACCCAGCAACAGATAAGGGTGATCGAGTCGGATTTAAAACACTAGAAGATGGTAAGAAAGTACGTTTCTTTAAATCAAATGGTGAAGTCGTAAGTTAATAAACCTTGTCAAATAGGTTTGTCTATAACGCGAAGTAAAGGTAAAACGATGTCTAGATTAGAAGATTTTTATAAAGAAACAGTTGTTAAGGAATTAATGACTAAGTTTGGTTATAAGAACGTCATGGAAGTACCAAAGATTACAATGATCTCATTGAATATGGGGTTGGGTGATGCTGTTGGTGATAAAAAAGTTATTGAACATGCAGTTTCAGATATGACGAAGATTGCAGGTCAAAAACCGGTTGTTACAATCTCTCGCAAATCTATTGCGGGATTTAAAATACGTGATAACTGGCCTATTGGATGTAAGGTTAATCTACGCCGTGAACAAATGTATGAGTTTTTAGATCGTTTAATTCATATATCTATCCCCCGTGTACGTGACTTTCGTGGTTTAAATCCTCGTTCATTTGATGGTAATGGTAATTACAGTATGGGTTTTGATGAGCAAATCATCTTCCCTGAAATTGATTACGATAAGATTGATAAATTACGTGGTTTAGATATTGCAATCACGACAACAGCAAAAAACAATGAGGAAGGTAAGGCTTTGTTAGAAGCTTTTCTGTTCCCATTCAAAAAGCAGTAATATAGGACGATTAAGTTATGGCTAAGAAATCAATGATCGCTCGCGAAGCAAAGCGTACTAAAATGGTCGCTAAATATGCATCAAAAAGAGCTGAATTGAAGGAGATCATTCGTTCTCCAAATAGTAGTTTTGAGCAGGTAATGGCTGCAACAGATTCTTTACAGAAGCTACCACGAAATGGTTCAAAAGTACGCCAGCGTAATCGTTGTGCAATTACAGGAAGACCTCATGGTGTTTATAGTAAGTTTGGTCTTTGTAGAAATAAATTAAGAGAGTCGGCTATGGAAGGTGATCTTCCTGGTTTGACCAAAGCAAGTTGGTAAGGAGTACATATCATGAGTATGAGTGATCCAATAGCTGATATGTTGACACGTATTCGAAATGGTCAACGAGCTAGTAAAGTTAATGTCAGTTTTTCTGCATCATCTAAAAAAACGGCAATATTAGATGTGTTAAAAGATGAGGGTTACATTTCTGGGTATGAAACAGATGCCACTGATGGTAAGCCAGTTACAAGTGTAGCTTTAAAGTACTATCAAGGTCAGCCCGTGATTAAAACAATTGATCGTGTTAGTCGCCCAGGTTTAAGAATATTCCGTGGTAAAGATGAAATTCCAGCAGTAATGTTAGGTTTGGGTATTGCCATAGTATCTACATCAAAAGGCGTAATGAGCGATCGTTCAGCGCGTGCAGCAGGTCAGGGCGGTGAAGTGCTCTGTATCGTAGAATAAGCGGTATTAAGATATGTCAAGAATAGCAAAAATGCCTATTGAACTACCTTCTGGTTTAGAAGTAAAAATCAATGGGCAGGATATAAATATCAAAGGCGCAAAAGGTGCATTTGATTATAAGATACATGACTCTGTCGTCATCTCTGAGGATGGTAATACACTAGTTGTAAAGCCAAAGAGTGAAAGTGACAAGAAGGGTTGGGCAATGGCAGGTACTATGCGTGCACTAACTAGTAATATGGTTACAGGTGTAAGTACTGGTTTTGAGAAAAAACTTGAGTTAGTAGGTGTTGGTTATCGCGCACAAGCTCAAGGAAATAAGTTAAATCTTACATTAGGTTTTTCTCACCCTGTTGTTCACGATATTCCACAAGGTGTGACTGTTGAGACCCCAAGTCAAACAGAAATTATTCTTCGTGGCATTGATAAACAAGTTATAGGTCAAACAGCTGCGGAAATTCGTGCTTATAGACCACCTGAGCCATATAAAGGAAAGGGTGTTAAGTATGCTGGTGAGCGTATTATTCGCAAAGAAGCTAAGAAAACCTAAGTTTAGTTAAAGGTATTTGTAAAATGAATAAGAAAATAGCCAGAACACGTCGCGGTAAGCGTTCTCGCATGAAGATGCGTGAGCTAGGTGCTGTTCGCTTGTCTGTATATAGAAGTTCTCGTCATATATACGCACAAATTATTTCTAGTGAAGATAATAATGTGATTGCGTCAGCCTCTACGGTTGAAAAGAAAATGCGTGATGATTTAGCATATACAGGTAATTCAGACGCAGCAGCAGCAGTTGGGAAACTAGTTGCTGAGCGAGCTAAAGAGAAAGGAATTGAGTCTGTAGCGTTTGATCGTTCCGGTTTTAAATATCATGGTCGTGTCAAGGCGTTAGCAGAAGCTGCGCGTGAAGCGGGCTTACAGTTCTAAAGGTTTATTATAATGGCTAGATCAGATAATACAGAAAAGGCAACAGATGGCCTTCAGGAAAAATTAGTTCACGTTAACCGTGTTGCAAAAGTGGTTAAAGGTGGTCGTGTTTTTGGTTTTACTGCATTAGCAGTAGTAGGCGACGGTAATGGTCGTATAGGTTTTGGTTACGGTAAAGCAAAAGAAGTGCCTGTAGCTATTCAAAAGGCAATGGAAAAAGCACGTAAGAACATTGTAGATGTTGCTTTAGTTGATGATACTTTACAGTATGAAATCAATGCTAGACATGGTGCAGCTCATGTATTCATGAAGCCAGCGTCTGATGGTACTGGGATTATTGCAGGTGGTGCTATGCGAGCAGTTTTTGAAGTTGTTGGCGTGAAGAATGTACTCGCAAAGTGTGTTGGTTCTCGTAATCCTATCAATGTTGTACGTGCTACTATTAAGGGCTTGGCTGAAATGAACTCGCCAGAACTAATAGCTGCTAAACGTGGTAAAACGGTAGAAGAGATTAGAGGTTAAGCTCATGGCTACGTCAAAAGTAAAACAAGTAAAATTAACGGTTGTTCGAAGTATGAATGGTCGTCTAAAAGCACACAAATCATGTGCTCGCGGTTTAGGTTTACGTAAAATGCATAACCCAGTTGTTGTAAATGATACACCTGAAAATCGTGGAATGATAAATAAAATCTCTTACATGCTTAAAGTTGAAGAGGTTTAGTGATGAGTGATCTGGCAATGAATTTAAATACATTATCACCTGCAGAAGGCAGTACATCTAATCGTAAACGCGTTGGTCGTGGTATCGGTTGTGGTTGGGGAAAAACCTGTGCGCGAGGCCATAAAGGTCAAAAATCGCGTTCGGGTGGTTTTAATAAGGTTGGTTTTGAAGGCGGGCAAATGCCTCTACAGCGTCGTCTACCTAAAGTTGGCTTTAGTTCACGTGTAGGTCGTGTTTCAGCTGAAATTCGTTTGTCTGAACTAACGAAGCTAGAAGTAGATGTGATTGATATTGATTCATTGAAAACAGCTAATCTTATTACCAAACAAATTTTAAATGTGAAGGTGATGCTTTCTGGAGCAATAGATAAAGCAGTTATTTTAAAAGGCATCAAGGTCAGTAAAGGCGCAAAAGCAGCGATTGAGTCTGCTGGCGGAAAAGTCGAAGACTAAATAAAAAAGGGGTTATATAGTGGCAGGTAAAAACGCTACAGGCACGCTTTCGGGTATGAGCAATATTGCAGAAATTAAACAAAGGCTTGCCTTTGTTTTTTTCGCTTTGATTGTATATAGAATTGGAACATTTATTCCAATCCCTGGTGTTAATCCTGCAGCTTTACAACAATTTTTTGATCAGAACACGGGAACTATATTGGGTGTTTTCAATATGTTTTCAGGTGGTGCTTTACAGCGTTTGAGTGTATTTGCTTTAGGTATAATGCCGTATATTTCCGCATCCATAATAGTGCAGTTAATGACCCATGTTATACCTAGTCTACAGCAACTCAAGAAAGAGGGTGAGTCTGGAAAACGTAAGATCACTCAGTACACGCGATACGGGACCGTTGGTTTGGCTTTGTTTCAGAGTATAGGTATTTCTCTTGCGCTTGGTGGTCAAGATTTAGGGGGGGGGCAAACTATTGCATTGCACCCTGGTCTTGGCTTTACTATTACTACTGTAGTTTCATTAGTAACCGGAACGTTGTTTTTGATGTGGTTAGGAGAGCAAATTACCGAGCGAGGTATTGGAAATGGTATCTCTCTTATTATTTTTGCTGGGATCGTTGCAGGGTTGCCAACGGCAATTGGTGGTACTCTTGAGCTTGCTAGTAATGGTGAGTTGTCACCAGCTTTTGTTATTATATTGTTAGCTTTGGCAGTTTTAGTTACTGCATTTATTGTTTTTGTTGAAAGAGGACAAAGACGTATTACAGTAAATTATGCTAATCGTCAGCAAGGTAGGAAAATGGCGATGGGTCAATCTAGTCATCTGCCATTGAAGCTTAATATGGCAGGTGTGATACCTCCTATATTTGCCTCTAGTATTATTCTGTTTCCTTCTAGTTTGGGTCGGTGGGTTTCTGAAGGAAATGGGGTTGAGTGGTTGAAAGATTTTGTAACATTGTTACAACCTGGACAGCCCCTATATGTTTTGTTTTATGGTTTAGCCATAGTGTTTTTTACTTTCTTTTATACGGCATTAGTTTTCAATTCACGAGAAACTGCTGATAATTTAAAGAAGGCGGGTGCTTTTATCCCTGGTATACGTCCAGGTAAAGAGACTGCAAAATATATTGATGGTGTTATGACTAGACTGACAGCAGTTGGTGCTATTTACATAACACTTGTATGTTTGTTGCCAGAGTTTTTGATTCTCGGTTGGAATGTGCCATTTTATTTTGGTGGTACATCATTGTTAATTATAGTAGTTGTTGTGATGGACTTTATTGCTCAAGTTCAATCGCACATGATGTCGCATCAGTATGAAGGTTTGATGAAGAAAGCAAACTTTAAAGCTGGTGGTAAAAAGGGAAAGTCTAAATAGACTGTCTTTATAAGAATATTTATTAGAGGTTTAACTCATGAAGGTTCGCGCTTCCGTAAAAAAAATGTGTCGTAATTGTCGCATCGTAAAACGTAAAGGCATTGTACGTGTTATATGTACAGATCCACGCCATAAGCAGCGTCAGGGTTAATATGTTTTATTTATTGATTAACGCTGCATTATCGGGTATTGTTGCCCGCCTTTCAAAGCAGTCTGGAGAGATTTGATGGCTCGAATTGCGGGTATTAACGTCCCTGAACATAAACATGCGGTAATAGCACTAACGTCTATTTACGGCATTGGTAGAACTCGTGCGGCTAGTGTTTGTACTGAAGCTAAGGTAGCTTTAGATGCAAGAATTAGCGCGTTATCTGAAGATGAAATTGAACGCATTCGTGGTGAAGTTGGTAAATTCATGGTTGAGGGTGACTTGCGCCGAGAAGTTTCAATGAATATCAAGAGTTTGATGGATCTTGGTTGTTATCGAGGTATCAGGCATCGTCGTGGTTTACCACTTCGCGGTCAACGGACAAAAACGAATGCGCGTACCCGTAAAGGTCCTCGTAAACCTATTCGTAGATAAGTTTTAAGTAACTTATTTATCTTAAATTTAGATAAGCAGGTATTGAAAGATGGCAACTGCCACTAAATCACGTAAGAAAGTTAAAAAGTCAGTAAGTGATGGGATTGCGCATATCCATGCGTCATTTAATAACACTATTATTACAATTACTGATCGTCAAGGTAATGCTTTAGCTTGGGCAACTGCTGGAGGCTCAGGCTTCCGCGGTTCTCGCAAAAGTACACCATTCGCTGCGCAGGTAGCAGCAGAGAAAGCAGGTGAAGCTGCAAAGCAATTTGGATTGAAGAATCTAGATGTTCATGTGAAAGGGCCAGGTCCTGGACGTGAATCTGCTGTGCGTGCTTTGAATAATATCGGATATAAAATAACTAACATTATTGATGTAACACCAATACCTCATAATGGATGTCGTCCTCCAAAAAAGCGTCGCGTTTAGTCGCAAAATCCGTAGTTCGGGAGAAATAAAATGGCCAGATATATTGGACCAAAGTGTAAATTAATGCGTCGTGAGGGAACGGATCTTTATTTAAAAGGTCGTGGTCGTTCACTTGAAAATAAATGTAATCTTGAGAAGATTCCTGGTGTACACGGCGAACGCCGAACACGCTTATCTGATTATGGAATGCAATTACGTGAAAAACAAAAAGTTCGCCGAATTTATGGTGTTCTAGAAAAGCAATTTCGTAATTACTTTAAAGAAGCTGTTCGTGTTAAAGGTTCTACAGGCGAGAATCTTTTGCAGTTATTGGAATGCCGTTTAGATAATGTTGTTTATCGCATGGGTTATGCATCAACTCGTGCTGAGGCTCGTCAGTTGGTGAGTCATAAAGCAATACATGTTAATGGTTCTTCTGTAAATATTGCTTCATATCAAGTAAATGCAGGTGATGTTGTTTCTGTACGTGAGAAAGCTAAAAAACAAACTAGAATTCAAGATTCAATATCTGTTGCTGATCAAGTCGGCTTCCCTGAATGGGTTGATGTAGATATGAAGAAATTTGAAGGTATATTTAAAGCTGCTCCTGAGCGTGATGAATTACCAGCAGAGATTAATGAATCTCTTATCGTTGAACTTTACTCTAAGTAATTTTTCATTTAGCAATTAATCATTTAGATTATTGAGGTTACAATTTTGTCTAATTCAACCGATTTACTAAAACCCCGTAATATCCAAGTCAAAGACTTGGGTAGCTACACTTCTAAAATTGTTTTAGAGCCATTAGAGCGTGGATTTGGCCATACTTTAGGTAATGCTCTGCGTAGAATATTATTGTCATCTATCCCAGGTTGTGCTGTTACTGAAGCAAAAATTACTGGTGTGGAGCATGAATATACAGCTGTTGAAGGTATTCAAGAAGATGTTGTTGATATTCTTTTAAATTTGAAAAAATTAGCTTTCCGTCTTAATTCGAAAGATGATGTATGGCTTGATATCCGTAAGAAAGGTCCTTGTACAGTCACAGCTGCTGATATACAACTTGATCATGATGTTGAAATTGTTGATCCTGATGCGATTATTTGTACACTAACTACTGATTACGAAATTGAAATGTCTATTCGAGTTGAAATTGGGCGAGGCTATCAACCAGCATCAGTACGGCGTGGGCCTGATTCTCCTGAGCTACCATTAGGCACATTGATACTTGATGCATCTTTTAGTCCTATTTCTCGAGTGTCTTACGATGTTGAAAGTGCTCGTGTTGAAAATCGTACTGACTTAGATAAGTTGATTATTGAGCTTCAAACTGATGGCTCTATAGATGCTGAAGAGACCATTAGTGATGCTGCTACAGTACTACATGAACAACTGGCAGTTTTCTTTGACCTGACAATTATTGAAGCTGAGCCAGAAGTGGAACCCGAACCAGAGATTGATCCAGTACTTTTACGCCCTGTTGATGATTTGGAGCTTACGGTACGCTCTGCAAATTGTTTGAAGGCTGAGCAAGTATATTATATCGGTGATTTAGTGCAGAAAACAGAAAATGAATTGTTGAAGACTCCCAATCTTGGTAAGAAATCACTAACTGAGATTAAGGATATACTTGCTTCTCATGGATTAACTCTCGGGGCAAGACTTGAAAATTGGCCACCGGCATCAATTGATAATAGTGATACTAGGGTTGCTTAAAATAGAAATATTATTCTAGCTCTTTTTTACAATACTAAATTGAACAATATATAACGAAATTAAGGTTTAAAAAATGCGTCATCGTAAAATAGGTCGACAATTAAGTCGCAACAGCAGTCATCGTAAAGCAACATTACAAAGTTTATCAGTTGCATTAATCAAGCATGGCGCTATCAAAACTACAGTTGCTAAAGCTAAAGAGCTCCGCCGTGTAGCTGAGCCTTTAGTGACTCGAGCCAAAGTTGATTCAGTACATAACCGCAGAACAGCATTTTCACGTTTACGTGATAAAGAGTGTGTTGGTTTATTATTTAATGAACTTGGTCCTCGCTATAAAGAGCGACCAGGTGGTTACACTCGTATTATTAAGTGCGGATACCGTTCTGGAGATAATGCTCCAATGGCTTATATTGAGTTTGTAGATAGGCCAGAGCTAGCTTCTGAATAGCTAATTTATTGTTATCTTTTGTGATAATACGATGTGAAAAAAGCTAGGAATATTCCTAGCTTTTTTTTGCTAAATATTTGCAGGAAGAATTTCTTAGCGATTTGATACAAACTCGTCTATAATTTTTATCACTAGAGTAGTTATGAAGTCTAAATTTTATTCCTGTCCATGATTCAAGTTCCATCAAGCAGTTAGTTATTGCGTCATCTGTAATATTCGTTAATACTCCTATAGTCTCATCATTTGTTTTAACGCTCAGATAGCATTCTGTTGCGCCAGCTAAATGGCAAACTCTTCTTACTATTTCTTTATTAGGGACTGTAGATGTCATTATTTTTCATTGATAAGTATCATTGACGCATTGAGGGAAATGATTAAACTTCTATATTTTAAAAATATTAACTTAAACTAAGATGACTAGCCAAGAATCAAATATAGTAACTGCCGCACAATCTAAAAGAAGCGCTAAAACGTTTAATTATGGAAATATTGTTTCCGTATTAATTCCGTTTCCATTATTCATATTTTGGTTTGGTGCTTCTATGTTTGTATACGCTATGTACCGCCACCATCCTAATTTACGTGTTGGTTATTATACGCAAATGGCAGCTTACAACTATTACGCTTTGGCGGGTTTTTTATCAGTTGTTTTATTATTTGCTCCAGGTGATTTCTTTTTTGTTTATGGGTGGGTGTTATGGTTGGGATGTGCGATATTTTTGATTCCTTTATCTATACGAGAGATAATTAAGATAAATAATGAAGAATGGCATGATGTTAAAATTAAGGAGTAATAAAAAATAGTGAGTAATAAAAGTAATATTGTGCGCAATGATTGGAAAATAGAAGAAATAGAATCACTTTTTCAGCTGCCATTTAATGATCTTATCTATCAATCGCATTCCATTCATAGGAATAACTTTAATCATAATGAGGTTCAAGTTAGTACACTTCTTAGTATTAAAACAGGAGCTTGTCCTGAAGATTGTTCCTATTGTTCTCAAAGCTCACGTAATGATACAGGGCTTGAACGTGAACGTTTATTGCCTATACATGAAGTAGTTGATGCGGCAACCCTTGCTAAAAATAATGGGGCAACGCGATTTTGTATGGGGGCTGCTTGGCGCAATCCTACAGAGAAAAGTTTAGATCATGTGATACAAATGGTAGAAGCTGTCAAAGCTCTAGATATGGAAACCTGTGTGACTCTTGGTATGTTGAAGCCACAACAGGCTGAAAAGCTTAAGGCCTCTGGTTTGGACTATTACAATCATAATTTAGACACATCTCCAGAATTTTATGGTTCTGTTATTACAACACGAACATATCAGGAACGTTTGGATACATTAGCTCATGTAAGAAATGCTGGTATAAATGTTTGTTCTGGAGGAATACTTGGGATGGGTGAAACCCAACGGGATAGGGCGCGCTTGCTTCAAGAGCTTGCTAATTTGCCTGAGCACCCAGGTTCTGTTCCTATAAATGACTTGGTTCAAATTAAGGGCACTCCATTAGCTGGGATTGATAATCTTGATCCATTTGAGTTTATTCGTACTGTCGCAGTAGCTCGTATTATTATGCCAAAAGCCTATGTTCGCCTTTCAGCAGGTCGAACAGAAATGAATGACGAAATGCAGTCACTTTGTTTTTTTGCAGGCGCTAACTCGATGTTCTATGGAGAGCGACTACTTACTACAGACAACCCAGAAGAAAGTCATGATAAGCAATTATTTGCGCGCTTAGGTATACAGAATGAAACGCGAAAGGTTTCTGCGCCATAGTCTATAATATAGGAACTAGTTATCTATGAACCATTTTAGAATTTTAGTTGTAATTTTATAAATCATCCATCCGTTTCTCGGGAATAGTTTGAAACTTCTGTTAACTTATGGCAGGATTATACCCAATCAATAATTATAATAATAAATTGTGATTTTCAGATGTGTATTCACATTTACAATCATCTTAGGGGTAAGTTTTGATTTTTTCTTTGTTGGGTCAATACAAGATATTTTTCTTAAATCCTTATGTACAGCATAAAGCGTTAGTTTTTATTGCAGTATTATTTCTATTTTTTATTTTCTTTTCTCTTAATGCCGCCCAATTAGTGGATAGTGATGGTGATGGTCTTTCTGATCAATACGAAGAAAAAATAGGGACAGAAGCTTTTCTTTCGGATACTGATGGTGATGGTGTTGATGATGGTGTCGAAGTTGGCGCAGATCTTGATAATCCACTGGATACTGATGGAGATAAGCGAATCGATGCTCTTGATTATGATGATGACGATGATGGTCTTCCAACAATACTCGAGAATAAGTCAATAGAGTTTTCTGATATTGATAAAGATGGAATAAAAAATTATTTAGATAGTGATTCAGATAATGATGGTGTTAGTGATGGCCTAGAAGCTGGGTATCAAAATAAAGATAAGAACTTAGATGGTATTGATGATGCCTTTGATATTGAGCACAAAGGAGGTATTGATAAAAATGGAGATGGCATTACTGACAGTTTAAAACTCCCTGATTTTAATAATGACGGTATTGTAGATTATTTAGATCCGAATTATAGTGATTCTACACTTTTAGTTAATAATCAGATTATACCTATTTTTTTAACAAAAAATACTAAGAAAAAAAACACCATCACAGGAAAATTAAAAACTGTTAAAAATTCTACTAATATTAAGAAAAAGTTAAATAGATATACAGACAGTGATAATGATGGTCTGTTAGACAGCCAAGAAAAAATTCTGGGTACAAATCCCCTTAAACGTGATAGTGATGGAGATAGTGTTTCGGATGCTGTTGAAATTGGTATTGATATCAATGCACCACAAGATTCTGATCATGATGGTGTAATAGATGCACTAGATCCTGATGATGATAACGATGGTGTCTTAACTAAGTATGAAGACCTTAATAGAGATGGTACTCCAATTAATGATGATACAGATGATGATGGGGTGCCAAATTATTTAGATGGAAATGATGATGGTGATGATACGTTGACCATTGTTGAAGGTGGTATATTAGATACTGATAATGATGGAATTGTTGATTATTTAGATAAAAATGATGGTAAGAAAGATACTGTTGTTTCTTTGAATAAGGTTAATGAGAATATTGTTTCTGGTCAACCAGAAATTGTAGTTCTTTTTGATGGTAATGCCGAGAGTGCAGAAGATCTTCCTAGTGATAGTTTTTCAGATGTTGCTAAAAAATTACTTACTGATGTGACAGGAGAGGATGATCTTATAAAAGAAAAAGAAGCTTCTAAACTGAGTAAGAGTACTCAGATGACTAAGATAAAAAAGACGGGAGCAGCTACTTGGTCTTGGGCATTCTTCTAGAAATAATTTTTACCGTTTGCTAAGCGGCTTTAAGAGACTGTAACTAATTCTGTGTAACTGCCCGTTTTAAACATAGTCTTTTAGTCGGTCTTCAAACTCGATAATAAACCTATTCAATGCTGGTTTCCAATTTCTAATTGGCATTGTCCATTTCTTT
>Ga0256840_1000657_pt1 | contig 34704 bp, 19 predicted proteins | sample 355202metaG_FD_185969 | JGI IMG/M metagenome (GOLD analysis project Ga0256840, IMG submission 185969) | Hydrothermal vent microbial communities from Mid Atlantic Ridge, Atlantic Ocean - 355-202 | ecosystem: Environmental > Aquatic > Marine > Hydrothermal vents | place: Atlantic Ocean: Mid...
ATCTTTGGAAGTTTACATGCTTTATCATTTCCTAATACAAGTAATTTAGAAATAATACTAGCAGAACCATCCGTAAAAATTGATTTGGAATTATCATCCTATGCACAAGAAGTAAAAGTAACCTTTTATAAATCACATTTACCTGAAGGATTCTTTTTAATGGAATATGTTGCCGTTGAAACAATCCTTTACCCATTAGAAAATACGGATGGATTAAGATACGAAAGCGAAATACCAATTAGCAAAATTATTATAGCGCCAACTACAACCAACCAACAAGAAATAAATAACATTAATGAACAAATAGAACAATTATATATTGATACTTATAGCTATTACAACATACACCCTAATGAGTTGCCAGCAAGAGGAATAACTAAGCCTATAAATATTTCGGAATATAATAAATTACAAACAAAATTAGATATAAAAGCTTTATCCAAAAGAAGTATCTATTGTCAAATATATAATGAATTAGATAATGATGGTATAGATGAATATCGCTTTAGAATTTTTAATCACAAATGTGAAATTGTTTTAAGTAGCAGTACAAAGTATTATACAAAACAAGATGCTATTAACGAAATGAATTTTGCAATTAATGCTATTTTGCATAACGATAATAGTATTCAAATTAGAACAAGTAGAAATCGAAAATGGTATTTTAACATTCTTAATGAACAAGGAGATGTAATAGCTCGCAGAATTGAATATTTTAATACAATTGAAATATGTGAAACGGAAATAAATCTATTAAAATTATTAATTGATAATAATAATATTCTAATAACTGAAAATTATTGTAAAATAACATCTTTATGTGATAATATGGATGTAAAATTATGTGCATTATATGATAGATTGTATTCTCAATTTACCAATTGTTTTAATATAGATTTAGATGTTCAATTTCCAAAATATTATCAAAATTGTTATAGAGAATTTACCGATTATATTATTCAATATGGAGATAAAGAATTAATTGAAGCATTAAATCCCTATTTTGATGAGTATATTAGAATTTTTAACTTATTTAGAAGTTATAAATTTTGTATTGAAGACCCTCAAAAATGTTTAGAGTATTATTTAGGTTTATTAAAATTGGCTAAAATTATGTTAGGCATTATTTATAAACTAGGTAATTGTAACTGTGATACTGATACAATAAAAACAACACTTGTACATAAAATATGTTGGTTAGCTACAGGAGATGCTGAGTATAATATAAACATACCTAGCCAAGAAGCCATACAAACAGATTATCAAGCAACAGTAGATGCAATCAACAAAGTAGTAGAACCTATTTGGAGACCAAACACCAAATATTATATGCATTTTACTTTACAAGATGTAGTAAACGGTACGGAAACAAATTTTGACTATTATTACGGATTTAAAACAGCAGGGCCAATTGGTCATTACCACAATGCGCCAAATGTAGTTTATGGTAATCAATACGATAAAAATCCTCCTTTTGAGCTATTAAATAGAAAGGAGGACGGAACTCTTAAAAATCCAGATGAATTTGCATTAACATCCTTAAATAATTATATTGACTACAAACGTTCGTATCCAAATGCAAATGGAGATTTATTAAACTCTAAACCTCTATTTCATGGTGGAGAGGAAAGTGAAATATTACTATTTTTTATTAAACCTTATGTGTATCATATGTTCAAAAATATTTGGAGTGCTAATAATGGCTTATCGGTAATTGATAATCAAATACAAGCATTAAAAATATTTATAAAAGATCCTATTTTAGATGTAATAATACCACATCCTATGACTACCGAGGTTAAAACCATAGTACCAAGTGCAATAGAAACATGGAATGAAGATAATAGTTCACAAATGCCAGAACATTTACAATTCTTACACAACCTTGCTGAGAATAATGACAATTGTGTATTTACAGGAGGTGAACCAATAAGCCCTGCAAGTTTCTCTACAAAAGTAATATTAAGTAATTTAAAACCATCCAAACTATATACTGCAATAATAACTAACACCTTTGGTACAAAAATGGTTCAATCTGTTGAAGTTCCAAACACTTTAGAAGTACATAAATTTGTTTTTGAAACATCGAGATACAAGAATTTTAACGAGCAGATAATGAGTTTTCAGTTAAAAGATTCTAATGAGGAGCATAAACACGATGCTGTATTTAATATTGAAATATCAGTGACAAACAGTGCTATTACAGAAGCATTTGGAATTGTAGAAAATAATACGGTAACTAACTCAGAATTTGTAGATCCATTAGACGCTGTAATTGAAGGTGTGCTGGGAATTAATCCATTAGACCCACCTGTAACAACAGAATTTAATTTTATAAAAAACGGTAATACAGGAGATACCATAGCATTATGGATTAGAAATCCAGAACCATTTAATGATCCTAAAATACCGCTAGAAACAATTAAGGAAACAATAAATATTCTTACTGATTCTAATACTAATGATAGTAATTACAAAATGCTATTCTCTAAAGACTATTCACAAGTTTTATATATGCATACCAGTTTCAAAATAACGAATGCACTTTTAAAATTGAAATTCAAGTATTTAAAATGGAACGGTAATGCATACGAAGTAGCAGTAGATTTAGATGTAATAGAAATAAATCAAATAAACTCTTAAGAACATGACATTTATTAATCAATATACAAAACACGAGTCTTACACATATAGTAAGGAGTTTATAGAAAGTAGAACATCCTATATATACGCCCTTGGGAAATCTAAAGATGGAGGGGCTATTTGTAAAATTGACACAAATGGAAACATTGTTTGGGAAAAAAGTTTTTCTTATAACATAAAAGAGCCACTTGCGCTACAAAAAATAATACAACTAAATGTAGCAAGCCAAGCGCCAAAAACAAAAAGTAATAAGGCACTCGGCACACAATATATAATACAAGCAAGATCCATAAAAGGGCATTTTTTAATAAGTATAAATACAAATGGGACTGTAAATTGGGTTAAAAAAATCACATGGAAATATACCAATTTTGATTTATTTATAGACCCATTAACACCATTAGATTCAATATATGGATTCCATATATTGCTCACAAACAATGTAGGACAAAATTTTTACGGTAAAATTGATGGCTATGGCAACTTTGTTTTTGGAAAAGACATCCGCTCTAAACTATTATTTAAAATTAAAGCAATTCACGCACATGATAAAGGACTAAGTGTTGCAGGAGAAACTGTGGGTGAACTAGTTATTAACCCAGAATCTAACATTAAGAAGTCTAAAGAGGCTATTATAAATATAAGTGTAGCAGAAGAAGCTTTTAATAAAACAACAACAGGTGTTGTATTTGATATTCATGGAACTGGAGATAGAATATCTATTAATACCGCATACAAAATTAATAAAAACTTAAATATTCACGATTTACAATTTGATTATAGAGGTACAGGGTATTTTATCTCTGGCTATTTAATTAAAGAACAAGCTTTATTTATTGGTAATATCAACGAAAAATCAAATTTTAAACTCTTACACAAAACAAACCTTAATAGATCTCAAATTCAATTGCATAATAATGGTATCTATTTATTACAACCAAAAGGTTTTCAAGGAGTTTTACACTCCTTAGATATTAATTTTAATATTAATTGGTCCAAAGAACTACGTTTTAAAATTAAAGAAAATGGTTTAAGTAATTTTACATACAACAAGCTTACAGATAAAATAACTGCAAATTCTAACGGTTTAGTACACGCAACTGTTATACACACCAATAACGTATTGGATAGCTGTAAAAGTTTTTCTTTAAACCAAACTATTAAATCCATACCTATTAAAATAAGTAATTTCATAATTAATTTAAAAAGTGAAAACATTACATTAAATGATATAAACTTAGCAATAACTGTCCCAATATCAAAAAAAATAGAGTTTTGTCCTGCAATTGACCCTGGAGATGGTTCAGATACAGATACCAGTTCTCCTAATTTTGCCATTTCTCCAAATACAGAATTACAATCCTCACATATATACATGCAAGCAGCAGGATCCACAGGAAATGATGGTAGTGTAAAAGGAATGCACCTAAGATGGATATTTAAAAACTACTTAGGACAAACACACCTCCCAAAAGGTAATTATGCAAATACTACAAACCATTTTAATAAAGAAAATGATTTTGTAAAAATATACAGAGCACCATATATTAGTGTGCAAACAACTTTAGATTTTTCTAAACCAGCTAATGTTATAGATAATTCAAATAATGTTTGGATGTACACCATACATAATAAACAATTTTATATTTATTTTAGAAATGTTACAAAGTACAACCAAGTCCTAAGCACCATAAACCCAAGAATAAAACCTCTTGATTTTTTAGAAAGCTATGGAAGTGAGCTTATTGAAGTAGAACATAAAACCGAATTATCGTTTCGAGTTTTAGTAATTTCAAACAATGCAAATTCTGTCATAAATATTGAAAGTTTATCCGTAGATAGCAATATTATTACAGCAACAAAACATCTTTCCTCAAGAAATTCGTTTACAGGACATGGAAATATTGAAGAAGAAAATATTAGAAGCGTTAGATATAGTATAACTGATGGAATAATCAATAAAATTATATTTGAATTATATTCAGAAGTATTAGAAACATTAAATAAAAATCAAAATTTAGAATATTTAGGCAGTTTTTCGTTAACACAAAATGATAGTATAGCAACAAACCGATTAGAACCAACTGCTGGAATAATCCATGGAAATTGGCCTAGATTTAATGGAGAAGATAAAGTAAATACTGCCAATTATATAGAACGATGGGAAGGAAATGAAAATCACCCTTACAAAGACCAACCAGCTTATTATGAATATTTTGATAGAAATTTAAAAACAACCGTTAAACGATATATTCAGCTAAGTGATATAGATACTGACAATCCACAAGCAATAGAAGGGATTCCATTTAGTGACGCATTACCAGATGGAGTTGATAACCAAGATAATGATTTAACAAATATTTCAAACTTAAATATGTTAAATCTGGCATCTATGGATTTCCATACTGCTAGAATGTTAGGCTTAGGACATATAGACACTTCTTTGGATACTGCCAATACAACACAAGAATATTTTTATTTAGCAGAATATACAACCCTTGCAAACATTACAAATGGACAAATGGATGATAATGCTGTTGAGAAACAACACATTTACTTATCCTTACCAACAGCAATATCAGAAGAACGATTACCATATCCACTAGATTTAATAGCACCAGTAAATGGCATAGTAAGAAGTGGAGAAACATCAGGACAGCAAAGTCAACTAGACGATCAAAGATATTCATCGGATGGTAAATCTAAATTTATAAGCCTATTTTTAGATGAGTTGCCAGAAAACCCAACAAACATAGCCTTCTTCGCAGAAGAAACTACTTTTAGCACATCCAAAAAAACCATACCAGTTTTTGCAGGAATTGAATATAGAAAAGTAGGTAATGATTGGAATAGACCAGAATTATCAAATACAAACCAATATCAAAATTACCCAGGTACAGCAACCAGTATTAACGAAACAGTACCTTTATTACTTCCAGAACCTAATGAAGTATTGTTTATACATAGAGAGCGAGAATATGGTACCCATGAATATAGTTCATATGGCGTAAATTGGTTTTCTAGATCGCAAATGAGTACTCTAATTTGGGAGGTGGAAACTACATTAATAGCAAAGAAAAAATTATTAGCACCATTAAATATCAAAGCCTTATTAATTGTAGAAGAAGAACCCTTGATGTTATCATCAGCAGAAGAACAAGACTTATTTGATGCAGTTTCGGACACGGATAAGACATTTATTCGCATAACCTATGATTATCATATCATACAAGATCTAATAACCTATCAAGTAAATGCAGATTCAATGGGAAGTTATACACTCGCTCAGATTTCTGATAATTCTTTTGATAATAGTAATGGTGAGTATAATCAATCCATATTTCCAGATAACAAAGAAATTTTTGCAGATGAAGTAGAAATTTTCTTTAGAGACAGAACACCAAGAACTGTTGCTGGTAAAATAAAACAAATTTTGCCAAATGTAGAGAATCACTTAATGGTAGTATTAACCGAAAACTACCATCAAATAGCTAATGATACCTATATTGTACCTGAAATACCTACAAATGAATTTGCAAACTTTATAGGTAGTATTTTTATGTTTAATGGAGACAAATATATCATCCACCAAGTTGATAACTCTACAGTTACAGAAGAAGGACCAAAATTTACACTCTTTAAAAAAGAAGTTTCCGAAACCATGCTCAATGGCACGGAATTAGACCCAAATATAGTACTTACAATACCAGACATTACAGGTAGCAATACACTATTCAACACCATTGAAAACATGGCAACAGAAAGTACTTGGGGAAGTAACAATCCATTTAGCTATAAAATTAAAATCGGAGATAATTGGAACGTTCATAGAGAAATAATAGACGATGAAAGTGTAAGCGGTATTCCAGAAAAAATACTTGAAAAATCTAGAGGCGTTTGGTACGATTCAAATATTGAAATAGTATATAAACAAAGAGAACTGTATGATGCTAGTGGTAATTTACAATATGAAACCGATACAAATGGCGACTACGTTACAGATGCAAATGGCGATTATATTACTGCTACCGAAAGTGTTCATTTAGGAATGTATCGAATCACATCAAACCAATTAGGGAACTTAGTACTAAACAACCATCCACAACAGGCATCTCACAATGTTAATTGGCACAAAGGAATTGTTAGAATTCACACACAAGAAAGTCCAACAAAAAAACGAAAAGTTTTAGAAATCGTTAAAATTGAAAACATTGGTAGTACCACTGAAAATTTAATTATTTATGTATTTGATCAAGGATATTTAGATACAGGTGTAGATGAAAGCGGAAATGAAATTAGACTTAACGAACAAATTTTAGTAGGTACTAATATTGAAGTTAACTTATACCCAAGCTATAAAATTTACCTGTATAAAGATGCAGTACATAATTTAACAGAAACACATATATTACCACAAGGAAATGAAGATATGAGATATACCATTTTTGGTTTACGAAGCTTTGATAATGTAGACGGTGTAATTCATAAATCCAAAATAAGTGCACCATCAGTAATGTTTGCACAAAAAATAATTAAACCAGAAACACCACTATTATCCGTTCCTAAACAATATATATATGCAACCAGACCAGATACATTTGGAAGGTCAACATTTACGTTAAAACCTACATTTGCACATGAACCCCATGCAGTAATATTTTACAGAACAAATGAGCATGCAATATTAAACGCGTTATATAGACCAGAAACAATCAAACAAATTGTACTCAAATTAAAAGAAAATGATAGTATTGACCAAAGAGTAAACAGGTGGCAAAATTTATTGAGATTTACCTATTCCTATACAGAAACATTCCAAACGGATGGACAATTTTTTATCTACCCAGAGAATGTAGATGGATATCGATTTCCAAACCCAGATAAAAAAGCATTGTTCCAAACAATAAATGATATCATAAAATTTAGATATAAAGAATCTGAACTTCCACTAGATACAAATGATTTATTTGATTTAGGAGATGATACTGTAACTCCAGAAACAATTGGAGAAAGAGGAAGTTTAACACCATTTAACATTGCAATACCTGCAATAGGAACATATGAAGAAATGGAATTTGTTGAATACATAAAATATGCAATTTTCAACGCATTTGTACCATTAGCAGAAGTACCACTTATACATCAATATATAAAAGGAGAAGATTACCAACCAATAAATAAAAAACAAACTATTAGAAAAGACAATGGCGATTTACTTTCTCCTACAGATCCAGAATTTGATATTGCACCAATGGCAAAACGATTTAGTATAGATGGAAATCTTGGCATACAATTTACCGATTTCACATTAGATGGAACCTCAGACAACCTCTACTTTTATGCATTAAGAGAGTCGGGATCTACCATGCAAATGGGAGACTATAGTCCAATACTAGGGCCAATAAAACTAGTAAATACAAAACCACCAAAATCACCCGATATTAAACGAGTAATGCCTGTACTAGAAAATACAATTTTAGCTATAAAACCAGGAATTTCTGTAGAAATAAATGCATATCCAAGTGTGCAAAATATAAAACAAATACGACTATACAGAACATTAGACTCTAGCAAAGCACTAGCCATTAGATCAATGCAATTAATTAAAACCATTGATTTAACCACAGACAATCAAATTACCAACAATATTTGGACAGTAAAAGATGAATTTGAAGATTTAGGCTATGTACCATATAGCGATCCACTATATTATAGAATTACAGCATTACGAGAAGTAGAATATGTAGATAAAGGAAGTATGGTTGATGGTTCTAATTTACTAAAAACAGAATATGCACCATCAATACCATCAAAACTACTAATTAGTACAGTTGTAGAAAGTTCAAATCCAGAATCTCCAACCCTACACTATAATTTCGATGTAAATAATGATACCACAATTATAGACCAAGTAATACTAAAATGGGAAAAGAAAGTATACAATGGGAAATACCATGTTTATAAAATGAATACACAAGGAAACTGGGTTAAAATTCACGAACTTTCATCTAACCTAGATGAAATACAAGTACTCCTTACAGATACTTCATTAGCAGATGGAACCCTACAAATAGAAAATACAGAAGGCAAACCACTATATCACCATTTCAAAGTCCTAGCAGAAAACTCCGTAGGAATGCTAAGTACCCAAGATAAAATAATGACAATACCCAATACAACAAATATCGATTCTAATGAAGGAATAGATAATATGATTATTGAAAATACAAACATCGTTAGATAAAAATAAAACACAAGTTATGGCAAATAAAACAAGAAGTGAACTAAAACAATATTTTGAAACAGGAAAAAAACCAACACAAGGTGAATATGCAGATTTAATTGATAGTTTTGTAAGTAGATTAGATGACGATTATGTGGCTACACTCCCAAATGCAACAACAACTCAAAAAGGAATTGTAGAACAAGCAACAATAGCAGAATCTCAATCTGGGACAGACAATACACACTTTGTTACTCCAAAAGGAACAAAACGAGCTATAGAAACTTTTGCACCTGCACTATCACCAGTTCAAAGTGTAAACGATATGACAGGCGATATTACCATTGATCTTGGTACAGATAGTGGTTGGCAAACTGCAACCCTAATGAATGGTATATTAAACAATGGAGGTTTATACCAACAAGCGAGATATAGAAAAAAAAATGGTGTAGTTTATATTGAAGGCTTAGTAAAAGGTGGTACAGCATCAGGAAATGTTACTATTTTTAAATTACCTCTTAATTTTAGACCAAACAAACGGATTGTACTAAATAGTGTTAGAGGAGGAAATCAAATTCACAGAACAGATATCAATTCTAATGGAGATGTTGTTTGTTATTCTTATAGTGCTGCTTACACCAGCATATCTGGTATTTCATTTTTAGTTGACTAACTAATATACAGCAAAAAACAAATAGTATAAACCTGAGTTCGACTAAGACTTCTATTTACAGAAAATGAAGAAATGGTGAGATTTGAAGCATAATTTTTAAGGTATAACCTGTTATTTCTTAAAAATTATTCAAAAAAGATTGCCTTTTATTTGTTTTCCCTTCGGGTTTGATTATTTTTCTCATAATCTCGCTAAATTTCTTTGAATTATCTAGATAATCCTTCTAATATTCATCTTCGATTATGAAAAAAATAATCTAAACTGTAAACGAATTATTAGTCGAACTCAGGTTATAAGCCTAAATTTTTAACCAATTTAGGCTCATACCATATTAACCTCGAATTATTCATAGGTTTTCGTTATAAAAAGTCAAAATACCAATAAAATTGGGAAGCGCAGAAGTTTTTTAGTGAAGGAAACCTAACGAAGTGGTTCACGAATACAAAACAAATATAAAATGAATGAGTAATTGTAGCCCAATTTTGAACTAAATAAATTTCGAGTATTTTCAATTATAGTAGGTAGTTTGGCTTTGTAATAGAAAATTTGTGAATTATACCAAATACACATTAAAATAAGCCTAATAAATCGTTTATTTTATCACTCCTTTTCTTCAAAAAATAGATCCATAACGTAGGCTATGAATAGATTTTTACGCATCAATGAGTAATAAACTAAATCAATTTCTTTCAGCTCATTTCAAAATGTATTTGGTATAATTCGGGTTAAAGCTGTAAATAAAAGTTCAAAGAGATTTTAAGATGAAATAAAAAACATACAACTTCAAAATTAAACTTTAGAAATGATTATTCAGGACGTGACATTTTTATAACCATACTTTTTAAACATTATCTGATATTAACGGGTAACAAAAACAAACCAAATTGTATATAATGGTATAACCCAAACATTATAAAACAAAAAATAATTCGATAACAAAAGCCACAATACTAATACATATTCTTAAATTAGAGGCAATCGGCTAAAAGATAGTTTGTTAGTTGTGAAAGAGTATTTCAATTTTATATTGGGTGCTCTTTTTTATAATAATAGACCATAAAACACAAAACGACATCCTAATAATTTATTATATTTGTTACAAACCCTAACCAATATGAAAACCAAATTTATTAAAATTCTACTTTTTGGAATAGTATTTTTATCATATCATGACATACATACACAAGAAGTAAAAAAAGATACCACAAGACACAAAGCAAGTATAAAAGAAATAGTAAGAGGAAAAACAATAACATTTAATGCAGCGTTATCGCCATTAAGACAAATAGCAGGAGCACCAAAAGCAAATTGGGACTATTATTGGGAGTTTGGAGATGGAAACTACAGCTTTGAAGAAAAACCAAAACATCAATACAAAGAGCAAGGAAATTATACCGTAAGACTATCTGCAACAAATAATTATGATGATGGCGAACCGCCACTAACAAGACCAAAAAAAGTTACAATTACAAGTAATGATAGTGCAAGTACCGACAATGATATAATAACCACAGAACAAAACTTAATACAAACTCATAATGGATTTAGAATCCAAAACAATAGAGACCCCAGACCAAACGAAGAAATGCAAATCATAGTAAGTTATGCCAATGCAGAAAAATATACAACCAATGGAAAATTATATTTATTTTTCAATGAAAAAAAATTTAAAGACAAAAACTTTGAGTTAGTAGATATTAGAAGTTACCACAATGAAGAAGAAGTAGTAGAAGATAATTTTACAGCAGCCATACCAAGAATAAAATCAAAAGATAAATTTATCCGTTCCACAGGAATAGAAAGCATTGTAAATAAAAATAAAATTTTAAATGATACCACACGGCAAGATTTAACAAATACATTAGAAGCCGCAAAATTATTTTATCACGATTATAAAGTTTGGAATGTAAACGATGTAAAAGAAAAAGAAGAGCGAAACCTGTTTTTTACATTTAAAACCACACCAGAAATGCTAAAAGACACAAGTGCAATAATTACAATTAGAAGCATATACGTACCAGAGCGAGGAAATAGCACACATAAAATAATAGAAAAAGAAATGGAGATAGTAACCTCACACGATCCAAATAAAATGGCAGTATATCAAACATTCTTAAATTACAGACTAGTACGATTTAAACGATTAAAATATAAAGTACGATTTCAAAACAATGGAGAAGGACCAGCAAGTTTGATAAAACTAAATGTAGAAATACCCGAAATGTTAGATAAAACAACACTTAAAGTGATAGATATGTACCCAAAAGTACCAATATGTCCATTAAACAAAAAAGTAAAATATAGTTGTATGGATACCATAATATCAAAAGATAAAATATCCTTTCAATTCAAAAACATCTATTTACCAGGAACAAATCAAAAAGGCGTAAAAGAAAAAGACTCAACCAAAGGATTTGTAAAATATTCCATGAAATTTGTAAAGGATTTTCATAAAGTAAAATCAACCAGTAAAACAGAAATAATCTTTGACAAAAATGACCCAATAATAACCAATTCATCAACCTCACGATTTAAACCAGGAATATCAATAGGAATAAAAGCAGGATACAATCACTTTTTTACATCAACCGAGAATCTAGATTTTAATAATTTAGATAATAATATAAACTTTAATACAAAAGCAAAAGGGTACTTTTTAGGAGCAACCATATCCCCATACAAATCCTACAAATGGTACTACCAAGCAGAAATAATGGCAACCTGCCAACAAATCACATCAATAGGCATAAAAGAAGAAATTGATCAAACAGGAGTAGTAGCAGGAGTCCCAACGTATACCAAAATAACCTATAACACAGAACTAATAAAAAATTATATAGACATCGTACCAGCATCTATTCGCTATAATTTTAATGCCATATTTGGAGCAGGATTTGGAGTGCAAGCTTCCATTAACGGTTATCAAAAAGCAATAAATAAAACCGATAAAAAAGTATTTTTATACATAAATGATAGAATCCAAGAAGAAGTATTTGATCTAGCAGAAAAAAAAGACAATACCAACTACAAAAAAGGATTAAACATAAATAATTATGGTTTGTTTTTAGATTTTACAGTAGGTATAGCTCGTATAGGACCAAGTGTAGGAATTCGCTACGTTCAAAATTTTAACGAACCAACAAAACAAATACACACCTATGCTATTTGGAAGTTTTAGTATTATTAAAAACAATAGATTAGTCTAAATGAAACAAATAATATTTTATAACATATTATTAATTTCCATCATAGGGTTTTCACAAGATTCATTGCACTATTACAACAAACAAATAAAAAATAATAGTGATGAAAAAAGAGAGCAAATATTTCAAAAAAAATTAAACTATCTAAAAAATCAAGATAATTTAGAAGAATATTTATATGCACATTTTGATTATTTTATATTAAATGCAAAAGCAGAAAATATAGAACTCCTATCACAAGCAGAACAAAATAAATGGCGAAAATTAAAAACAGAAGAAGAAAAATTAGCATTACTACATCTAAAAATAAATAAAGGCTATCATCAATTAAAGTATAGTAATATAGCACAATCCGTAATAGCATATGAAGAAGCCTTACACTACTACAAAACAAACAACCTAAAAACCTATAACATAATAGAGTATTGCCTAAAACCATTGGCAAACAATTATACGCGCTTGGGCGATTATAATAGAGCCGATGATATATTAAAATACACCTTGTATTTATCCGAAAAAAGTAACAATAAAAAACAACGGATAGCAACATATCTAAATTTATCCATTAAATACCAATCCTTACATAAAAATAAAGAAGCAATAAACATCTTACAAAAAGCAATACAAATAAAACCAATTACAACAAAACAAAAAGGAAGTATATGGTCAGAAATAGGAAAAAATTATTACAAATTAAAAGATTATAAAAACGCGCATTATTATATAGACAAATCAAATAAGATAACAAAGGACACAGCAACAATACAAAAAAACTACCAAACAAAAGCAATGTGTTTTTTTAAACAAAAACAGATTAACAAATCTGAAAAATCATTTAACAAAGCACTTAAATATGCTACAACAATTTATGGCAAAAACAATCGAGAAGTAGCAAAAATACACACACTACTAGCAGAAATATCAATACAAAAAAATGAATTAGACAACGCACAGAAAAATTACCAAAAAGCAATACAAAGCCTCTTAATAAAATACCAGCCAAAAGATATTTTTGACAATCCAAGCCCAATAAATTTTTATGCCGAGAATACCATTAAAACAGCACTAGATGGTAGAGCAGCAATATTTATAAAACAAAAAGAATATAAGCATGCAATAGCAAATTACAAATTAGCATTTAAAGCCGAAAAGCAATTACAAAATACATACACATCACAACAATCAAAAATAATACAACAAGCAGAAAATCGCAAACGAAGCGAAAAAATAATAAAACTCTATTATCATTTATACCAAAATACAAAAAAACAAAAATACATAGAACAAGCATTTGAAAATGTAGAGAAAAGTAAAGCAGTAGTATTAGCAGACATGTTAAATAATAAAAAATTAAAAAAATCTTTAACAAATGATAATCTTTTAAAACTTGAAAAAAAACTAAAAAAAGAAAAAGCAATACTTACAAAAAATATTAAACTAGAAGAATTAAAAAATAAGAAAGTAAATCTAAAAAAACTAAAAAAATTAATAACTAAAAAAACAGAAATAACAACAGAAATACAATTATTAAAACAAGAAATACAACAGAAATATCCATTTTTAACAGAAGATCCAAAACCAATTTCTGTCAAAAAAATACAACAACAATTACTCAAAAAAAATCAAACAATAATAGAATATTTCGATACAGAAAACTATATCTATATCTTTTCAATAAACAAACACAAACCAATACATTGGAGAAGACTAACAAAAAATAACAAGTACAAACAAGCAATGCAGAACTACATAAGTTTGTTTGCAAATGGAAATGATGATAAACTAAAAAAAGATGTAACAATATATCAAAAAAACGCATATTATTTATACCAACAACTATTACAACCAGAAATAAAAAATAATATATCCGAAATACTCAGCATAATACCAGACGGAAAATTAAATTTTATAACATTTGATGCATTACTAACACAGAAAACAACACATACAAATTTTGAAAAAATGCCCTATTTACTAAAAAAAAGTAAACTAAATTATGGCTATTCAACAACCATATTAATGCAACAAAAAAAGAAAAAAACAACCAATAAGAAACAACGAGTATTAGGAATATTTCCCGTATTTGAAAATAATTATAGAAACTTACAAGAACTAAGTCATACCATAGAAGAAGAAAAAAATCTAAAAACACACACAAACGGACTGTATCTAGAAAAAGACAATGCGACCAAAAAAGCATTTTTAGAAGAAGCCCAAAACTATGAAATCATCCACCTATCCACACATGCAAGTGCAGGAACATTTTTGGAACCAGCACATATAGAATTCAGAAATGAAACACTGTATTTACCCGAAATATACGGACTAAACCTCAACACCAAATTACTGGTAATGAGTGCCTGCGAAACAGGAATAGGAAAACTTCAAAAAGGAGAAGGAGCAATGAGTTTAGCAAGAGGGTTTTCATATACAGGAGTACAAAACCTATTAGTATCCCTATGGAAAGTAAACGACAAAGCAACAAGTATATTAATGCGTAATTTTTACAAAAATTATAGCAAAACAAAATCCAAAACTAAAGCAATACACCAAGCAAAGCTAGAATACCTAAAAGACAAAACAATTAGCAATAGCAAAAAAACACCATATTACTGGTCAAGTTTTATATATATAGGCAATGCAGAAACAATAACCACATCAAACAAACACATATATATAGGAATCGGATTATTATTTTTAATAATTATAATCATTTTTAAAAAAATAAAAAAGAAGAAAGTCAGAAATCAATAAAATGAATTTCTTAATACTTTTAATCTTAGCGAACTTTGCGTAAAACTTTGCGAGCTTTGCGTGAAACACACAACTCCACATAAAAACCCCACAACATCCTAAAAACCTTCCTTAATCTTATCCCAAAGTTTAAATAAAACAAAAGAACAAACTACAGCAGAACCGCCTAAAAGTAAAGCTAAATTAGTCTCACCATAAATAAAATTACCCATAGCAAATAAAATACTATATACCAAAATAGTACCAACAAGCATAGCAATAATACCATAAGTTAAACTAGTATCAACAGAAGAATCAACAATGTTGTTACCATTAGAATTCGCAGTAGCAATCACCCTTTTCCAACCAGCACTACTCGGTTGAATTTTAGCATAAAATTTTTCTAAAGTCTCTTGTTTTTCAGGTTTCGTTAAATAAGTAACAGAAATCCAAATAATAGTAGTAACTAAAACAATTAAAGGAAATTTAGACCAAGCAGGAAACAACAAATCAGCACCAAAAAGAGCACTCTCATAATGCGCAAAAAGTAATGAAACAATACCAGAAGAAATCATAGCAGAAATTTCGCTCCAAGCATTAATACGCCACCAAAACCAGCGCAAGATAAAAAGCAAACCAGTACCAGCACCAAAAGCAATAATAGTATCAAAAATTTGTAAAGCATTGGTAAAACTCAAAGCCAAAATAGAACTTAAAATCATTAAAACAACAGTAGAAAATCTACCAACAGCAACCAACTCTTTTTCGGAAGCCTCAGACTTAACAAAACGTTTGTAATAATCATTAACAATATAAGAAGAACCCCAATTCAAATGTGTAGAAATAGTACTCATAAAAGCAGCAATTAACGAAGCTAAAACCAAACCAATTAAACCTTTAGGTAAAAACGTTAACATAGCAGGATAAGCATAATCATGCCCAAGTTTACTAGTCTCAATAGCAGGAAAAGCAGCATGAATGCTCTCTAAAGTAGGAAAAACAACAATAGAAGCCAAAGCAACTAAAATCCAAGGCCAAGGTCTAATAGCGTAATGCATAATGTTAAAAAAGAAAGTAGCACCAATAGCATTTTTTTCATCTTTAGCAGCCAACATACGTTGCGCAATATAACCACCACCACCAGGCTCAGCACCAGGGTACCAAGCAGACCACCATTGCACAGCAAGAGGAATAACCAATAAACTCATAATTAATTCCGTATTACTAAAATCAGGCAAAATAGAAAGTTTACTAGCAACATGCTCATTAGCCAACAACTTAGACAAACCACCAACCTCAGGGAGATTAACAGCATAATAAGCAGCAGCAACAGCACCAATCATAGCAACAATAAAAAGTAAAAAATCCGTATAAACAACACCCTTAAAACCACCAATAGCGCTAAAAATAACAGTAATAAAACCAGCATAGCCAACAACCTCATAAGGAGATAAGCCAAGCATAATACCACCAATTTTAATAGCAGCAAGCATAACAGCACTCATAACAAGTACATTAAAAACAAGCCCCAAGTATAACGCTCTAAAACCACGTAAAAATTTAGCAGTACTACCACCATAACGCAATTCATAAAACTCAATATCCGTTTTAACATTAGATTTTCGCCAAAGCCTAGCATAAACAAAAACAGTAAGCATACCAGTAAGCAAAAAAGTCCACCAAACCCAGTTACCCGAAACACCTTTCTGTCGAACAACATCGGCAACAAAAAGAGGCGTATCCGCAGCAAAAGTAGTAGCAACCATACTAAACCCTAATAACCACCAAGGCATATTTCTACCACTAAGGAAAAACTCATCCGTATTTTTACCAGATTTTTTAGAAACAACAATACCAATAAACAAAGTAACAGCAAAAAAGACAAAAATAATACTATAATCTAAAGTGGATAAATTCATAAGATGGGTATAAGATATTTTTCCAAAGATAACATTTTTTTAAAATTCAAAAGACATAAAATAAGCACAACAGAAAAAAACAAGATTCCATGAACCAATTAATAAAATTATTAAGTAGTAATTTCTAACTTCAAACATCTTACCTTATATTTGCAGTACAAAATAAAAAACATGTCCTACAAACGAATATTATTAAAACTAAGTGGAGAAGCACTAATGGGAGAACGCCAATACGGAATAGACCCAAAGCGTTTGTCAGAATATGCACAAGAAATTAAAGAAGTAGTAGAAAAAGGAATAGAAGTAGCCATAGTAATAGGCGGAGGTAATATATTTAGAGGAGTAGCAGGAGCAAGTAATGGGATGGATCGAGTGCAAGGAGACTATATGGGAATGCTAGCAACAGTAATAAACGGACTAGCATTGCAAAGCGCACTAGAAAACGAAGAAGTACCAACACGCTTACAAACAGCAATACATATAAATAAAGTAGCAGAACCGTTCATAAGACGAAAAGCAATGCGACATTTAGAAAAAGGACGCGTAGTAATATTTGGAGGAGGAACAGGAAACCCGTATTTTACAACCGACTCAGCAGCAGTATTGAGAGCAATAGAGATAGAAGCAGATGTAATATTAAAAGGAACACGAGTAGATGGAATATACACCTCAGATCCAGAAAAAAATAAAGATGCCGTAAAATTTGATAAAATATCATTTGAAGAAGTATTAAAAAAAGGACTAAAAGTGATGGATACAACAGCATTTACATTAAGTCAAGAAAATAAATTACCAATAATAGTATTTGATATGAATACAAATGGAAACCTACTAAAACTAATATCAGGAGAAAAAATAGGAACAGTAGTAAACTAAGTAATAAAAAAGTAAAAATTCCGTGTCTAAAAATGGTACGCTTTTTGAATAAAATAAACTAATTATAAAAATCATGAACGAAGAAATTCAATTTATTATAGAAACAGGAGAAGAGCAAATGCAAAATGCACTTAGCCACTTAAAACACGAATTTGCAAACATAAGAGCAGGAAAAGCATCACCAATGATGCTAAAAAGTGTAATGGTAGATTATTATGGGTCACAAACACCACTAGCACAAATAGCAAATGTAAATACACCAGATGCACAAACAATAACCGTACAACCATGGGAAAAAGCAATGTTAAGCGAAATAGAAAAAGCAATAACAAATGCAAACCTTGGCTTTAATCCAATGAATAACGGAGAAATAATAATAATAAATGTACCAGTACTAACCGAAGAACGAAGAAAAGAATTAGCAAAAAGAGCAAAAGCAGAAGCAGAAAATGCAAAAGTAAGCGTTAGAAACGATAGAAAAGATGCAAATAATGAAATAAAAAAATTAGACGTATCCGATGATATGAAAAAAAATGCAGAAGAAAGCATCCAAGACCTAACCAATAAATACACAAAAAACATTGATGAATTATATCAAACGAAGGAAGCAGAAATAATGAAAGTATAATCTAAAAAAATGCCCATGAAAAAAAAACTTTCATTTCTCATACTATTATTCTATTTATCAAATAGCAATTCGCAAAGTACAAATAGAATATATGATTTTTTTGGAGGAAAAACTTATGATAACACTACCCTATTCTATCGCTTACAATTTGAAATAAACAACGGAAAAGTATCAGGCTATGCATTTACAGACGAACAAGGTAAAAACGAAAGTAAATCCATAATAGCAGGAACATTTAATGCCAATACCAATAAAATAACATTTACCGAAACAAAAAAAATACTAACAAAGTCAAAACAACACTTTAATAATCAATGTTATTTACACGGAACAGTTACACTAAAACTAACCAACAACATCAGCGAAATAAAAGGAATATTTATAGAGCAAAACAAAGCAGGTAAAAAATGTAAAATTGGAAAAATTCATATAATAAGCCTTGATTCACATAAACAATTAAAACAAAAAATAAAAACAGAAAAACTACTAGCAAAAAAAGAGAACAAACCAAAAACTAAATCAAAAACTGTAATCCCAAGTTTTGAAATAAACAAAAAACTAATAATAAAAGACGATGAAGAAGTAAGTATATTTTGGAAATCAAACACAATAAAATTAGATATTTGGGACGATGCAAAAGAAGATGGAGATCAAATAACCATCACATTTAATGAAAAAGAAATAATAAAAAAATACACCTTAAAAAATAAAAAAGAACAAATAGAAATACCCTTAAAAAAAGGAGAAAACAAACTCGTAATTACAGCAAATAACACAGGTTTAATAGCAAACAATACAGCAAGAGTAGATTTTTTTGACAAAAAAACAAAACATCAAATAATAACACAATTACAATTAAACAAATCAGTAACCGTTTATATAATTAAAGACTAAAGCAACAATAATTATGAAAAAAATAATAATCGTTTTAATACTAATAACGCAAATAAGTATAATATCCGCACAAGAATACAAATTCATATCAAAAGAATTACATTTAATGACAGAAGTGGAAATGATAAAAAATCAAGTACAGATAACAAATAGTGTACACATGTATGACGTAAAAGGAAATACCATAGAAGCATCTCAAATAAATAACATAATGAAGAGTGGTAATTTTTTTCCACAAGTATATGGTAATAAAAACCACAAAGCAAAAGCAATAGTATTTAGAGCAACAACAAAAGAAGAAAAAAAGAAAATAAAAGCACAAATGCAAAGAGCAGATCCAAACACAAGTTTTGTATCAGGCAAATTGGCAAAAGATTTTACAGCAACAGATATAAACGGAAAAAAAATTATACTAAGTGATTTAAAAGGAAAAGTAGTCGTATTAAATTTCTGGTTTACACAATGCAGACCATGTATCGTGGAAATACCAAAATTAAACAAATTGGTAAAAAAATACAAAAATGTAGAATTTATAAGTATCACATTCAACAAAAAAGAAGAAGTAACAAAATTTTTAAAAAACCACACCTTTAACTACAAACATATAGTAAATAGCGATCCAATAATTGAAGATTACGAATCAGCAGCATTTCCAACACATATAATAATAGACCAAAAAGGAGAGATAATATTTAGGAAAATTGGCGATTATATTGAAGAAATGGATATAAAAATTGAATTATTACTAAAACAGTAACAAACGCAATATTGAGTGATTTGTCCTAGTTTACGTAGAAAAACTGTATCAAAAAGAACCCAACACACATCATGCCGAGTGGTTTTTCATAGTTTACGGATAAAAATTACATCGAGATATGTGCTATATAAAAAAACATCATCAAATTAAAAAAATTATCTTACTCATACAAAAACACAAACTAAATTCTCAAATAATTTAATACCTTTGCAATACTTAAAAAAGTAAATACATGAATTTTTGGACGCATGTCGCTAGAATAATCTTAAGAGGAAAATACATAATTCTTCTACTATTAGCAGCAATGACTTACTTTTTAGTATTACAAAGTAAAAACATACGTTTTTCACATTCCGAAGCCAACCTATTACCAAGCGATCATATAGTAAATGTAGAATACGATAAATTTTTATCCATATTTGGCGAAGAAGGAAACTTGGTAATATTAGCCGTAAAAGATACTACCATATTTACAGCAAAAACATTTAATGACTGGAACAAACTATCTAAAAAATTAGGAGCGTTTTCAGAAATAGAAAAAGCCATATCAATAGGAGATATAAAAAAATTAACAAAAGACACAAACCAAAAAAAGTTTGTAGCCAACCCCTTATTCGAAAACATACCAAAAACAGACAAAGAAGTACAAAAAATAAAAGAAGAATTATTTAACAAACTCCCCTTTTATAACAACCTATTGTTCAACAAAGAAACAGGAACAATACGAACAGCAGTATATATAAAAAAAGACATCGTAAACACCCAACAGCGAGTAGATTTTATAAATAAAAAATTAATACCAGCAATCGAAAGCTTTAGCAAGGCAAATGGAAATATAAAAGTATACACATCAGGAATGCCGTATATACGAACCTTAAATGCAGCAAATATTAAAAAAGAAATAGGGATGTTTGTGTTTTTAGCATTAGGGATAACAGCATTAATCTTCTTTTTCTTTTTCCGCTCCATAAGAGCAACAATAATAACATTAGTAGTAGTAATCATAGGAGTAACATGGGCATTTGGGATAATAGGCTGGCTAGGCTATGAAGTATCCGTATTAACAGCATTAATACCACCACTAATAATAGTAATAGGAGTACCAAACGCAGTATTTTTAATACATAAGTACCAACAAGAAATAAAAAACCATAAAAATAAAGGACGAGCATTACAACGAGTAATAACAAAAATTGGAAATGCAACCTTAATGACAAACCTAACAACAGCAAGTGGATTTGCAACATTTATCTTTACAAAAAGTAATTTGTTAAAAGAATTTGGAATAGTAGCATCCATCAATATAATGGCAATATTCATATTGTCATTACTAATAATACCAATTATATATAGTTTCTTGCCAATACCAAAAGAAAAACATTTAAAACACTTAGAGAAACGTTGGATTAATAGCATCGTAAACTGGATGATAAATGCAGTAAGACACAAACGAATAACAATATACATAAGCACATTTATACTAGTAATAGTAAGTATTATAGGCGTATATTTAATAAGAGTATCGGGCAGTTTAATAGAAGATATGCCTAAGGGAAAAGAATTTTATAAAGACATCAAGTTTTTTGAAAAAGAATTTGGAGGTATCATGCCATTAGAAATATTGATAGATACCAAAAGACCAAAAGGAGTACTAAAACTATCCACACTCAAGCGTATGAGTAAAATAGAAGAAGTAATAGACGAAATACCAGAATTATCACCAATGGTATCCGTAATAAACCTAGTAAAATATACCAAGCAAGTATATTATAATGGAAACCCAAAGTATTACCAATTACCATCCAATAACCAAGAACGAAACTTTATACTATCGTATGTAAAAAAATCAAAGACCAATGCAAACATGCTCAAAAGCTTTGTAGACTCAACAGGACGCTATACCAGAATGACAACCTATATGAAAGATGTAGGAACCGATAAGATGGATCGAATAGAAGAACGAGTAGCAGCAAAAATAAAAAAATACTTCCCAAAAAAAAACTATGAAGTAACGATGACAGGGAAAGCATTAGTATTTTTAAAAGGAACAAACTACCTAGTAAACAATTTAGCAATATCCTTAGGGCTAGCCATATTATTAATATCCATATTTATGGCATGGATGTTTAGATCCTTTAAAATGATATTAATATCCTTAATACCAAACATATTACCACTACTCTTTACAGCAGGATTAATGGGGTATTTAGGCGTACCAATAAAACCATCAACCGTACTAGTATTTAGTATAGCCTTTGGAATATCGGTAGATGATACCATACACTTTTTAGCAAAATACAGGCAAGAGCTACAAGCAAATAATTGGAACATACGAAAATCCGTATATGGCGCATTACGCGAAACAGGCGTAAGTATGTTTTACACATCCATAGTACTATTCTTTGGGTTTTTAATCTTTATGTTCTCCAGCTTTGGAGGCACAATAGCATTAGGAGGCTTAGTATCAATCACATTATTATTTGCAATGGTATCCAACTTATTATTACTACCAGCATTATTACTATCGTTTGAAAGACGCATAGCAAATAAAAAAACATTCAAAAAACCAACCATCGAAATTTTGCCAAAAGAAAACGAATAAAATTTCTGTCAAAAAACGCGTTTTAAAATAAAACAAGAAATAGGTTTTTCATTTTAAAAAAGGCAAAATATAGACCCAAAATTCACAAACAAAAAAAATAACATTTATTTTAATTATTTAATAATCAATTAATTAAATATGTATTTTTGATTTGAAACAATTAAAATTCAACTGCAACACAAAATGCAAAAAAGGGGAAAAATCCCCCCTAAAAAAGGGGAAAAACCCCTGTAATAAAATCAAAAAAATATTGGACATTTGCAGTATTAATAACCTCAAAACAATTGCTATATGAACAAAAATACTAAAATACCTTTTTTTCGATTTACAATAATACTATTACCAATTTAATAGATATAAAATCTAAAAAAATCATAATCTAATACTACATTAGTACAAATGGAAATGTTTTTTAGATGCAATGGAACATCCACCATTCTTATATTAGAATACTGGAAATCAAACCAATTTAAAACAAATAATAATAATAATAATAATTAAATACAACCTATGAGCAACAAGAACAATAACAAACAAACCCTATTTAGATTTGTAAGTCTTAGAAACCCAAAACTAGTAGAAACAAAAAAAACGAATCTAGCATTCATACAAAGAACAGAAAAACTTACAGGAGTTTTTGATCAAGTAACTATAACAGGCACACAAACAAAATTACAAGCACTGTTAGTAACGGCTAAAACTTTTAAAACTACATCAATAAAAACAGTAGAAGAATTAGAAAAAGTAAATTTTGAAGCATTAATAAAAATTGGAAAATCTATAGCAAATAGAGAGGAAATTTCATCAAGTGAATTAAGTATCTGTAAGACGGAATATCATGCAAAACTAAAAGATAGAAAAGCTCTAAATACTATTTGGGATAATTTTATATATCAATACCTTACACAACAAAGTTTTTATGTAAAAGAAGCATTAGCATATATATTAAAGGCGTTGCATTTGGGTTATGTACAAACATTAACAGCCAAGGGAGAACTTAAAAAACTTAATGGCAATGATTTTGTAAAAACAGCAATGCATGCAACAATCGTTATCCCAGCATCAATTTTAGAAAAAGCAACTAGCACCGCTTCCAAAAAAGCAGCAAACAAAGGTAAAGAATTATCCGCTAAAGATTCAGGCTTATTAACCATAGCATTAGAAAAATTTGAAAAAAAACAAAATGTTTTAGAAGAAAACGAAAACCTAGAGCAATTAAAAACTGAAATAGAGCGTATAAAAAATAAATATTGGGCAAATTATGAGAGCGAGCTAAAAACAGCTAGGGATTCATATGAAAATGAACATGCTAAAAATATACAAGCATATGAAGACCAAATAGATCTTATTGAAGCACTAGAAGAAGCAAAAGCACCAGAAGAAGAAATAAAAAAAGCAATAGAGGTACTAGCAAAATATAAAATACCAGAGTTCGAATTTTCTTATAAAGAAGAATTAAACTGGGATGATATTTATAAGCAATTAAGCGAAGAATCATTAGCCTATTTTTTAGAGAATTTTGCGAATGCAGCACAAAATATAGAAAAAGAAGTAGATCTAAATAAATCTAAAGTAAACATAACACATAATAAACTAGCAATAGCTTCAAACTCGTTTTCATTTATACATAATAGTTACGATGCAATTGTATTAGAAATTAATAATCAAATAAATACAAATAATAGTACCGCATTAACACAAACTACACTTCTACAGAACGAATACGCAAATGTTGGAGGTGTAATAGTGCCAATATCTAATGCAACAAATGTACAAACACCACACCTATCCTACATATTAAGAGCACAAAAAAGAGGCTTTTTGGGTACAAAAAGAGGCAATGTTTCTTTTCAAATACATGTAGAGAATACATCATGGTCAGTAAGTAATGCAATTATTTCAGCAACAACAAGTACAGGTTTCCATACCGAAAATATAAGTGCAGTATCTGTAGTTAATAATAAGATTAATTTTCCACGATTTTTAAGAAACAATACACAAGGCATAAGTAATTTAAGCATACAGGTATTCTTTACAAATGGAAGAGAAACAACACTACAATTAAGCGTGGTAGCAATTAGCACAGTATATACAGGAATTCTAATATTAAAACCAATAGAAATAGAAGATCCAGTAGATGACAACCCAAGTGAGCCAACCTCATCACTAGGCAAACATTTTGGATTAAAACGTTTAGGTGTAGCAGAGTATATGAAAGTAACCCAAAGCGTACATGCTTATGTACCAGGGGAAGTCTCCAATATAGAAAACGTAATGGCAAGTGAATTACGACACAAGTCAATTAATGAGCTAACACGTACCGAAGATACCCATACCACAACCAAATCACAAGAAGTAGAAAAAATATCGGACACAACAAAAGTGAATCGTGCAGAGATGCAAACAGAAGTAATAAAAGAACTAGATAAGCAACGAAGCTTTAATGCACATGCCAACTTTACGTACGATACAGGAGTTTATAAATTAGATATAGGAGCAGCTTACGCAAGTACCAATGCACAACATACAAGTAACATGCAAGCGGTAACAAAATCGCAAGAAATTACAGAAAGAGCGATGGAACGTGTGCAATCAAAAATCACAGAAGAAAGAATAAGTAAAATTATACATGAAGTATCCTTAACAAATGTACATGAATATGATAATAGAGGCACCGAAGGTGTGACACCACAGCACATTACAGGAGTATATAGATGGGTAGACAAAAAAATGAAAAATCAAATTTATAATTATGGTAAACGTACCATGTTTGAGTTTATGATACCAGAACCTGCCAAACTACACCGTTTAGCAATTGCAACAACTACAGAAGAAAATACATTAACAGCTCCTGTAGATCCTAGAAAAGCACCTGTACCGCATACTATGAAAAATGCAACGCTAGCTAATAAACAATTATTAGAATATTGGGCAGATAAATATAATGTACAGTTAACTACACTTCCTGCTGATAAAACAATTTTTCATCAAGTTAAAGGACACCCTAATGATGCAGGTACTTTTGGTAATGTTAATACACCTATAGATATAGAACCAGACTATGTTGCTAAATCTGTCCAAATAAAAATTTCTGCACAAAGACATAGATTTTATCGTAATAGTAAACTCTATTGCAGTAACTGTAAAGGTGGTGAATTAAATTTAAATTTTGGAGACAGGAATTATTCTAACACTAAATATGTAAATAGTTTAAACTATACAGGAAATAATAATTTTATGTATAGAGGTAGAAATATAGAAGATGTAACATTTGGACTTACTTTTAATTGCCAACTATCAGATGAGTTTATGAATACTTGGAAGCTAGAAAATTTTAACCTTATTATTCAAGCGTACCAAACAGCATTAAGCGCACATAAAGAAGAAGTAGCCAAAATAGAAGCAGAACAGGCAGCAAAAGCAGCAGAACAAAAAGATACCATGGGTAATTTTTACCGTATTATAGAAGGAGATATCCTTAAACACAATTGTATCGCTTACTTATTACAAAATTACCAAGCATTAGGGCAAGATTTTACAGATGGAAAGGAAATGCTAAACTTTAAAGTAAATCTAGGTAAAGATTTAGACAAATATACAGCAAAAGCAAAATTTTTAGAACAAGCCTTTGAGTGGAGTATAAAGGATTATACATTCTATCCATATTTTTGGGCAGACCGTGACCAATGGCAAGAAATGTACTTATCAGAAAATACAGATACACTCTTTAGAAGTTTTTTACAAGCAGGACTAGCACGCGTAGTAGTAACAGTAAAACCAGGCTTTGAAGAAGCGGTACAATATTTCTTAGAAACAGGAAAAGTATGGATGGGAGGAGAAACACCAGTAATAGGCGATCCATTATACTTAAGTATCACACAAGAAATGAAAGACCCAACAGGAATACCACAAGGTAAGTACTGGATTACAAGAATACCAACAACGCTTACAATATTACAAGCCAAATCAGCAGGCCTAGATGTAGATAAAGCATTACCAATATTCCCAGAAAGCGAACCAGAAAATTGTGAAAACCCAGAGCAGTTAGAAACAGAAACATCTTTTACATTAGATGATGCACAACTATCCTCTACAGGCAAAGGAGAAACAACATTGTATTCAAATTAAAAAATCAAAAAAGGTGGTGTAAATCACCACCTTTTTTACTAAATTTATAAAATTATGAAAAATGTAAAACTGCATAGAGTCTCTCGGTTGGGATTGGCTAATAAAAGTAAGGTAATACTACCAAATAATAAATTTATAGTAGTTTCAAGATTGGGATTGGGAGTTAATACAAAACCAAATAAGAATGAATATTCCCAAAGTATAATATTATTTTTCAGGTCTAATGACCAAGCTATTGGTATGCCTAAAAAGTCGAATACGAAAACAATTACTACTAGTAGTGGCACTAAACACTCAGGTTTTGACACAGATAAGACATACAACCAATCTTTTGGTTTTGATATGTATAGGGAAGATTTATATGGCAAAAATTCTAAATTATATATACGTGAAGATGGTGCCACTAAAGATAGTCGAGAAATTATAGAAAATTCATACGAAATTAATGAAGATTTAAGTTTAAAGCTAAAGAAAAAAAATGGTAGAGATTATTATATTTCTAACGAATTTAAACTTGAAAGAGGTGTTAATTACACATTAAACAACCTATATTACATACCAAATTTAATGATTTCTCAGAACAAAGAAATTATCATTTATGCAAAATATTTTTCTGCTGATAATAACGAAACAAAAGCATCAATTACTTTCTCTCACGAAAAAGGAATACAATCTTATACCAAAGAACTTCTATTTACAAGAAGAAAACCGATACAACCTATTAAAATAAAAACCAAAGCATCAGAAGTTATAGATACCTCAATTCGAGTTTCAATTAACATAAAAAGTGAGGGTAAGGTAAAAACAGTGGGAAATTTAACTATTCTCCCTAATGCAATGAAAATAGCAAATTATTTATTTGTAAATGTCTATTACAACACAACAACGGAAAATCCTATTGATTCTGTTAAACTCACAAAGGAATTAAACGAAAAAGCATTTGGGCAAGCTGCTATATCAATTAAAAATTGTAATAATTCATTTTCTCTTAATTTATCTCCTGATAGTGGTGTATTAAATGAAAAAGGTAATATAAAATTCCAATTAAACACATTGTTGAATAATAAAAATAAGACTAATCAATTGGGTAAAGTTTTAAATGTTGTAACGGATTCTTTTTACAAAACCATTTCATTGAAAATATTCAACACTTTAAGTAAAGAACTTAAATCAATCAAAATTAAAGACGACTTCGGTAAAGAACACTTAATCCTCCAGTCGGATGAATCACTAAAAATAATTTTTTCTGATTTGTTTAATATTACTAATAAAGTTAGGCATAAAAACTATTGGCAAAAAATACTATATCTTTTGATGTTAAATATAAAAGAATATAATATTAATTTTTTTCCTGCTTTTATGTGTAAAAATATTACATCAACTGGAAGTGAGTCTGCTATTGGGTATTTTAATTCAAAAGGCTTAATTATATCAGATAAAGCAGTATCCAACACAATGATAGTCGCTCATGAAATAGGACATAACCTTAGCTTGGGGCATATGTTTAAAAGTACAGACAATCAGCCTTATGACTTAGACTTAAAAGTAACACAAACAGCAGAAAATATTATGGACTACGTTCCTGACGCTGATAGAAAATCCCTTATTACTTTTCAATGGAATAAAATGAGAAATATATTAGAAACTTATAATGATAAAATAGAACTTGAAATATCAAATGACACAGTTAACGGTTTATATTATTTGGTAGGAAACAGTATTTCCAAAGAATATGTTAATAATTCAAAGAATATTGCTCAACGTTTATTTAGAGCTATTAATACCTATCTTGAAGAAAAACATAGTATAGAATTTTATTGGGTAGATAATGTTACATCTCAAAAAAAAATATTAGATACTTTAAAAAATATTATTATTAAAACTTTTAATGAATTATGCAAAAAATAATATCACTACTTACTTTTTTGTTTTGTTTACAGGCTTATACACAAAAAGACACATTACTCTACAAAGATTATTTAGATTACTATAGTGTAAATGCAAAAAGTACTGTTTTAAATAAAGATTTACAGTTTTTAAAAAACGGAAAATATATCTTTAAAGGAAGTGTAAAAGATTTTGACTACTTATTAAATAACATTTTGGAAGAAAAAATGCTTCTAAATCTGAGTGAAGTTGACACATTATATTTAAGTGGAAAAATAAAAAATTCTGTTAAGATAAAACAATGGTGTTTTTATAAAAAAAATGATTCAAGTAAATCGATACTAAAAGAATTGTTTATAAATAGATTAAACTATAAAAATGGAAAAATACAAGATAAGCTAACTCAATTTAATGGAAAATACTATTTTATAGAAAATAAAGATTTTATTGGATTTAACTTTCGTAATATAAATACTTCCGAAAAAGGTTATCTCCGTTTTTATAAAAAAAATGATACTATCAAATATCTAAGAAACAAAGATTTTTATTGTGCTAAATATGAGATAACTATATACCAAACTAGTGAGAATCTTAATAACTATTTAAAAACTGAAATCGCAATTTGGAATTTAGAAAAAATTAAAAGAGGTGTTAGACTTACGGACAAAACTCTTTCTAATGAATATAGGTTAATTATAAAAGAAAAATTTAAAGAAAAAAAATTAATAAAGATTTCTATAAAGTATAAATACAATGATAAAGGAAAGGAGTACTTTAAAAAGTACATAAACACGACTAATTTTTTAAATTTTATTACAGGTAATTTAGAATGTATTGATATTAATTTATCAAAAAAATAATACATATAAGAATTCTATGGATTATAACAATGATTTAGAACGAAAAAACTTTTGGTATTGGTAATGGTTAAAAATGCACTGAAACACCAGGCTTTGAAGAAGCGGTACAATATTTCTTAGAAACAGGAAAAGTATGGATGGGAGGAGAAACACCAGTAATAGGCGACCCATTATACTTGAGTATTACACAAGAGATGAAAGACCCAACAGGAATACCACAAGGTAAGTACTGGATTACAAGAATACCAACAACGCTTACAATATTACAAGCCAAATCAGCAGGCCTAGATGTAGATAAAGCATTACCAATATTCCCAGAAAGCGAACCAGAAAATTGTGAAAACCCAGAGCAGTTAGAAACAGAAACATCTTTTACATTAGATGATGTACAACTATCCGCTACAGGTAAAGGAGAAACTACATTACACTCAAATTAAAAAATCAAAAAAGGTGGTGTAAATCACCACCTTTTTACTAAATTTATAAAATTATGAAAAATGTAAAATTGCATAGAGTATCTAGGTTGGGGTTAAATAATATTAAAAATAAAATTCTTTCTATTAAATATATATCATGTAGTGCAGATGATAATTTTTATTATATTAAGTTTTCAATTACAAGTAATGGATTAGCTACAAAAACAGCCACCTTATTTTTTTACGAGCACAATAAAGTATTCGCAAATACTTCACTTGTTTCAAAACCAATAGCATTAAGTAATAATTCTACGACTTCATATAACCTAAAAGTTAAGAAAAGTAAAATTGATAATCTTAATACTAATTTTGAATATGGAGGTTTTGAGTTTAGAGCAGAAATTACTTGTGATAATCTTTCCCATAAAACAGGTGATTTTAACTTGAGATGTTCTAAATATAAAAAAGAAACTCCTCAAAAAACAATCAAGGAGTTACCTCTTAAAGAGGTCTTATGTACTCCCTTAAATTTAACAGAAAAACAGAAAGTACAATTTATTGCTGTTGTATTATCGGAATCTTCACATGGCTTAAATAATTTGTGGGATATTGCTTGGATTTATTTTAGTCGAGTTTCTAGTATGGGATTTGAAAAAGGAATGTTAGGTTCAACTCCATATAAAACTAAAAACAGTAATTATAGATTATGGATGTATTATTTAAATTATGGAAATGAATATAAAGATTATAATTATCAAGGAAATGGAAAACTTTCTGTCTATATTAAAAAAAATGGTTGGTTTACGACCAAAATTATACCAAGAGCTAAATCATGTATAAAACATATTAAGGATAATGTGTTTTCATCTAAACCAAAAAACAAATATAAAGGATGGTATGGTCAAGGTTATTATAATGATTTAAATTACAATCCTAGTGATAAAAAAGGAGACCAATGGTATATGACTAGAGAATATTACCTTCTCCAAACCGAAAACAAAGTCACTAAAAAGTACGTCCAAATTTTAGAAGAATTAAACGAAAATGGCAGAATCAAAGATCAAACTACTTTTCTATTTGACGTGATAAAAATCGAAAAATATTTTAAAGACAATCCTAAAAAATTACCAAAACCTGAAAATGTAAAAAAATATAGATATGGAGAAGGCAAGAAATTTAAAAGGTAAGATAATAGTATTTATAATAACAATTACATCGTTAATTGGCTGTAATAAAAACTATCAAATAGAATTATTATTAGAAGAAGAAATAGGTGTCATAAACTATGAAAAATCCAAAATTTATGATACAAAGATTTCTTATTCAGATTCAATACTTTTAGTATTAAACTATGATCTTGGGCATTCCAATTTTTATGCTTCAACAGCTTCTTTAAAGCTGCTTAAGTATGGAAAAACTATAACAAAAGAAAATCAAGAATGTAAAAAGATTGAAACTATATACTACAATATTCAGGACTCTCTAAACCTTGAAGAAATATCAATAGAAAAACTTATCTATGGTAAAATAAACATAAAAAATTCCAATAAGATTCAAATTAAAAAAATTAATGAAAATATTCTTGTTAAACTTTCTTATGAAGATACAGGTATTACGGAATTAATAATAAATAAAAAAGGAAGAGAATTTAAACAAATACTATCAAAAAATATATTTCCAAGTTCACCCATAATAAATATGTATGATATCAATGGAGATTCAAATAAAGATTTATTTATCTTCTATCCATGCAATGATTATTGGGATTCAAAATGTTATCGTGTTGTTGTTTATGACATTAGTTCTTTTTTATAAATTATGGGAACCTCAAATAAAGTAGTACTTTTAATTTTTTATTGACCTTTTTTATGTAAAATAACAATTATAGGCACATAGTTTATGAATTTAAAAAAAGACAACTATCCCCTACTGGCAAAGCAGAAACAACATTGTATTCAAATTAAAAAATCAAAAAAGGTGGTGTAAACCACCACCTTTTTTACTAAATTTATAAAATTATGAAAAATGTAAAACTGCATAGAGTCTCTCGGTTGGGGTTGGCTAATAAAAAAAGAACTAATCTAGACATTCAAAATAATAAATTAGTTGGTGATAGATATGATTTCCTTCCTGTAGTAAAAATCAACAAATCTGAAGAGCCTAAAAATGCTATTATATCATTAAAAGAATGTGCCACACATAAAAAATCTAAAATTAATTTAGGTTCAGATTATGATAAAAAACATCGTGAATATATTATAGCTGATATAATAATAGCGAAGAATTCTACAGCAAGAATTCCTTTAATGGTAAAAAGAGGTTATGATCCTTGGGGATTTCAAGATGGTGACGGTATTTTAGAATTTAAAAGCTCTAATGGTTCCGTTAAAATGAATTTTATAAATAATGATGACACTGATTACAAAGAGGGTGAAGATAAATATGATTTAAAGGATGCTGAATATGGTAATGAATTAGTATTAGAGATAAATGCAAAAAAATTAGCTAGAGGCACTTCATTTTCAATTTCAGCTTATGCAAGTGATGATAATAGTGATGGGTTTAGTACAAAATCAAATCGAAAAGGTATTTGTGGAAAATTTAATCTGAAGGTTGTAGAAAAAGATGTTTTTATGAAAGACGAACATAAAAAAATCATTGAAGAATTAAAATATATTAAACCTTTTGCTGATGCTCATTCTCCAATTGAATATGACGGGAATTATTGCATGGCTGCTGCAGAAAGAAGTTTGTCAGAACTATTGGATAATAGTAAAACATTTTATAGCGTAGAAAGAAAAACTCATACAAGAAAAAACAAAGTAAGTTTCGCTAATCTAACTGCAGATGATAGAGAACAAAAATTTAAATCTTATGTCAATTCAGAAATTAAATTAACAACTAGAGATTTTAAAATAATTTTAAATAAAACATTTAAAATTGTAGACGGTAAGTATAAAGATAGGGAAACAAAAATAAAAACAAGAACACCTAATAGAATCTATAAATTATTTTTATCTAATATAAGAAATGCTCTTGGGTACCATATTTATTATTGTTCCATTGCAGGAGCTAATCACACCATGATTTTAATAATAGATAATACAAACCCATGTGATAGTAAATTTGAATTTTGGGATCAGCATGGGTTATCGTCATCAACTGGAAAATTAGAAAATATAGCAAATGGAGTTGATGGTAATACAGGAATAAATGCTCAAGTACAATGGTTAGTGAGATGGCTAAGAGGAAACAAAAAAGACAAAAATGACCCTAATGCAGATACTTTTTACCCAAAATTATATTGTAATTTTTATAAAATAAAACGATTATGAATTTTAGATTTTTTATTTATTTATTAACTTTTTTATTAATTAGCTGTACAAATGCTAAAAAAAATAATGATAAACTATATACTAAAATATATGACATTCTTTATCAAGATGACTCTAAAAATTATTATTTTCAATATAGCATCCCTAAAAGGGTAAAGAAAGATAATGTTGATATTGGTGAAACCGTTTTTGCTTACGACAGCCTAGTCAACTTAAATGACTCAATAGTAGTAATTAATAATATTATAAATCTTAACAGTTTATACAAAACTAATGAAGGTCAACTTGCAGATATAAATTTCATATATATCGAGAATGAAACTAATATTAAACCTAAATTTTCTGCTCATAAAAAAGATGAATTTTCTTTAATTAAAGATTCCTTAAACATTCAAATTAACGATAGTATTATCACTATAAACAACCAGTAACTATTTTTTGAAGAAGCGGTACAATATTTCTTAGAAACAGGAAAAGTATGGATGGGCGGAGAAACACCAGTAATAGGTGACCCATTATACTTAAGTATCACACAAGAAATGAAAGACCCAACAGGAATACCACAAGGTAAGTACTGGATTACAAGAATACCAACAACGCTTACAATATTACAAGCAGGGTCTGTTGGTTTAGTAGTCGAAAAGGAACAAGCATTACCGATATTTCCAGAAGTAGCACCTGAAAATTGCGAAAACCCAGAGCAATTGGAAACAAACACTACCTTCGGTTTAAAACCAGATGCACAACTATCCGCTACAGGCAAAGGAGAAACAACATTGTATTCAAATTAAAAAATCAAAAAAGGTGGTGTAAATCACCACCTTTTTTACTAAATTTATAAAATTATGAAAAATGTAAAACTGCATAGAGTCTCTCGGTTGGGGTTGGCTAATAAAAAAAGAACTAATCTAGACATTCAAAATAATA
>Ga0256840_1000658_pt1 | contig 34697 bp, 27 predicted proteins | sample 355202metaG_FD_185969 | JGI IMG/M metagenome (GOLD analysis project Ga0256840, IMG submission 185969) | Hydrothermal vent microbial communities from Mid Atlantic Ridge, Atlantic Ocean - 355-202 | ecosystem: Environmental > Aquatic > Marine > Hydrothermal vents | place: Atlantic Ocean: Mid...
GGATTAGAAGACGGATACGCATGTGCTATTTAAAACAATGGTGCAGAATGAAAACCCGTATTCGAAACTTGATTCGTTTGGGAGTCTCTACAAAACTGGCGATTTACATTGGCTTGAGTTCCAAGGGATATTATCGGTTAGCTAAAACCAAGGCTGTGCAAATGGGCCTTAATAATGACTGGCTAAAAGCACAAGGGTTAGTGTTTGTTAAAGAACAGTGGGTGAAGTTCCATTATCCAAATGGCTAATGAACCGCCGTATGCGGACCCGCTTGTACGGTGGTGTGGGGAGGGCTGGAGAGAAACCGGCCCTTACCCGATTATGTGCTTTCTATCATTCACTAATGAAGTTCAGCCTCATAAGTGTTGCCTTATCTATACCTTTTTCATCCTCACCCCAACCATCATGAAAATTTATACCCCAGCGTTCTTCCATGAATTCAAGCATTTTTACACCTCTTTCAAGTATTTCGTTAGGTGTCCAGCGATCATAACTTGCAACCTCAATTTCACTGTAGGCTCCATTGAAAAAACCAACTTCATTGCCTTGTTTGTTCGTGTGCTTTTTCTTATATTCAAAACACTTATTTTGAAGTTCAGAGTTCTTAGATTGGGCAAGCGGAACTAAATTACCCAAACTATTTAATATAACTTTTCTTTCTTTTTTTGTGTATTTATTAAACACAGATGTCCAGCATTTATCTTTGGGGGTTTGCGGATAAATATGCTCAATGGTATTTTCTTTTTTTCTTTTATTAAAATCAGACCATTGTATTTTTATATTTCCGTTCGCTTTATCTTGCAAGTTCAACTCATATTCAAAAAGAAAATACCTTAGCCCATTCCAGCTATAAAAACCTTCCCCTTTCTCGTACTGATCTTTAATATAATTGTAGAATTTATCTAAATCAAACCAGCCATAATATGTCTCGTCATCTTCTCCAGTTGTCATCCAGTCAATATTTTCTATTACTGAATCAATTGTTGTGCCGCCTTTACCAACATAAAATGAATTAGCTAAACGATAAAAGTGACTGTTTTTAGTATTTGATGGTCTTTGAGATAACCGGAACACTAAGAAAATAAACCTCTCCGCAGATTTTAAAAGAGATAAAACTTCTCTTTCAGAGCATTTTGTCATGCTTGCCATAAACAATGGAGGAAACGCACTCATTCCGATACGGTTTAATTTCTGAATCCATTCTTTGGTTTCATCCAAATAAGTTGAATACTGAGGGTTAAATAAATAGAACCATGATTTAACAGATCTTGACAAGCTGTCAATATGGTTTTTGATTTCATCAAAATCTATATCATTCTTTAACGCTTTCTTTGCTGTGAATTTTTTATTAAGAAGGTACTTTGCATAAGACCCTGATTCCTTTCTGTCGTATTTAAAGTACATAATCCAATGATTTCTAAGAAATTCATCATCATCCATTGCATTGTCTTTGTTTTTTCCTAAATACTCATAGATTGTTTTCCATGTTTCATTAATGTCTTTTCGCAGACGCATTCGTGTTGAATCATCAATATCTAGCAGAGTTGATAGATAGATAAGCCTATTCTTTAGAAGCTCCAAGTTTGAAAGAGGTTTGCCTCTGTTATTCATTGTTTCAAAGGTTACATAAACATCTAAATCATTATCTATTTCATACAGATTATATTTGAATTTAGAGGTGATTTTTTTGAATATATTTTGTAGTTCTTCATTACTCAGCGTTGATAGTTTAATAGAAAAATACTCTTTGGCTCTCCTGAGATTGGCTGTATAAAGAGTTTGTTCTGGAACCTTATCTGACGTTGAGGATTCTTGAGATAATATTCTAGTTTTAAAATATTCATCACTTGGGTTGTCTTTCTCATATCCAAATATGTATGATTTATACGATTCATTATATGTTTGAAACAGGAACTTCTTAATCCAGTCATTTTTGCTATTAAAATTTATTCCTTCACTGTCACTAAATTGGTTCAGCAGTTCATTTATTAAAATTATTGAGGTTGTCAGCCTTTGTTGCCCATCAATTAAATAATATGCTCCAAAGCCTCTTTCAAAAAGCCATAAGTCATCCTGCCACTTTTCTATTTTTTCTACTGCACTACTTTCAATAGATTCTATTGTTAATAGCCCCGTATAATGAATGCTATCGCTCTTTAAATTGATTAGGTCTTCCCAAAAATCTTCTAACTGATTTTCTCCCCAAGAATACCCTCTTTGGAAGTCTGGTATCCTGAAGAATTTCTCATTAAATATTTCCGTTAACGATTGTAATTTATTATCAGCCATCTTGATTTCTTGTAAAGAACTTCGTATTTCTGCCACACATAACGTTAAAATAACTTGCTGTGTTCAGCGTCAGGACTACGAATCAGAATGTCCTATTTTCAGCAAGATGAACTTTGCATTAGAAGAATTGAGGCAAGTTGATTTTTCTCGTTATAACAAAAAAAGTAAAGCACCGTTACTTCTATTCTCTTTGCTCTTTTTCTCTTCATTAAATTCCGTGGCAGTCGTCCGCGCTTCCATTTCCGCACTCAACTATGCAAACATCAGAACTCAGCTCTGGCTCTTTCAGCTCTTTCGGCTTTTCTCTCTTTTTCGCTACGGACTTTGAAAAAACGACATCCTACTTTTCTACGTCGAATCCTGATTTTTCACGGGATTATATTCACCGCATCGAGCCTGCTTTTTTCAAATAAAACCCCTAGCTTCACAGCACTCAACTTCAGCTCTTTCAACCAATGAGTTTCTTTTCTGCTACTAGCTCTCGCAGGAAACAAATAACAAGTTATTGTCTAGATCAAGTTATCTTATACGCCAATCCATAAAATTTGGCAAGAAATGGTATTTATACGTGTATTTTTGCCAGGTTAACATGCATTTATTACTTGTTAACCAGATCCGGTTAACAAGTAACCCTTAACCCAGGCGAGTAAGGCGAGGGAGCTTCCCCCTCAGTTTCTCATAGAACCGTATTTGAAACTCTCACTTCAAATAGCTCTTCATGTCCCTTGCAAATTGCCAAGTTTGCATAAATCATAAGTTCTTCCCATTTTGTGGTTGACCGATGCTCTATTTTGTACGTATCAGCCCTTTTATGTTCTATTTCCATTATAGAAGAGATACTTACTCTTATCTTGAATGCAGCATGAAAGGCATAACCTTTTTTCTTGGCACACTAAGATGTAAAAGTGGCTGCGAATTCCGTCATATTCATAAGTAATGTCTTGATAAAATGTCGGGTAACGCAGCGTTCACCCAACCAACTATAGGTGTATATCTATTTGTATCGTTGAAATAGCTGAATTTGACATAAACAATCTATATTAATATAGTAAACTCTTTGTATATTAAAGGAATCATGGTTTCAGTAGCTATTTAACCTGAATTTCAGCTTGTTATTCCTAAACAAATAAGAGGGTTAATGGGCATCATTTCAGATAAAAAATACAGGTGCATTTTAACGTAATGTGGATCGATCCAGAAGCTGATCAAGATAGCGATTTTGAACTATTTGGTAGCGTTAACTTTTTTTAAAAACACACAGATGATTCAATACATTCTCCGTCGATGCCTATACGCCTTGCCCCTGCTAATGGGGGTCAATATACTCACCTTTATTCTTTTCTTTGTAGTCAATAATCCCGACGATATGGCACGCATGCAGTTAGGGCATAAGCATGTGACGGAAGAAGCGATTCAGAACTGGAAACATCAGCATGGCTATGATCTGCCTTTATTATGGAATCAGCAGGCAGAGGCTGCTGAAAAATTGACTGAGACTATTTTTTATCAGAAATCAATGGGGTTGTTTCTATTTGATTTTGGGCTTTCGGAAAGCGGCCGTAATATTGGAGCAGATATAAAGCAGCGGATGTGGCCGAGTTTAAGCATTGCCTTGCCTTCATTAATAGTCGGCTTGCTGGTTAATATATCTGTGGCCTTAATGATGGTGCTGTTTCGAAATACCTATCTGGAATTTAGCAGTATTGTTTTATGTGTCGTTTTAATGTCCATTTCCTCTTTGTTTTATATTATCGGTGGGCAGTTTTTTATTGGTAAACTGCTTAAGCTGGTGCCTATTTCTGGCTATGACACTGGGTTCTCTGCGATTAAATTTTTAATTCTGCCTGTGGTGATTAGTGTTGTTTCAGGCATAGGTTCTGGCGCACGCTGGTATAGAACTTTATTTTTGGAAGAGGTTGAAAAAGATTATGTCAGAACTGCCAGGGCTAAAGGTTTGACGGAAACTCAAGTGTTATTTAAACATGTGCTTAAAAATGCGATGATTCCAATACTGACAGGTGTTGTGGTAGTGTTGCCGCTATTATTTATGGGAAGTTTGATTATGGAATCTTTTTTTAGTATTCCTGGGTTGGGCAGTTACACGATTGATGCGATTAATCGCCAGGACTTTGCCATTGTCAGGTCTATGGTTTTTTTGGGTTCTGTTTTATATATTATTGGCTTGATTCTTACTGATATTTCTTATTCTTTTGTTGATCCTAGAGTCAGGCTGTCTTAAGAAGAGTATGAAATATGATCAAAAGGTTCATCTTTGCCAATCAATTAGCTTAAAAAATTATGATTATTCCAGGCGGGGCAGTATTTTATTACTATTTGTTCGCAATGAAGACGAGTATATTAACAATAACCCTATAAACTGGGATAAAGATAAATTAAATAAGGATGTTGTGAACCAGATAATTGAATCTTCGCCAAACTATGGAAATGAACGGCGTGAGAAAATAGAATTACATGAGGAATAATTAATGATCATTCTATGGACGGATGCGCTGATTTACATTTTAGTGCTGGCATGTTTCTTTATGGTTTTTTTTATTGTCCGAAAGCCTAATTTTCAACGGCCGCTAAAGAAAATATCATCCAGTAAAACAGGAATGATTTCGCTGGTTTTTTTAGTATTTTTTATTATTATTGGATTGCTGGATTCCATTCACTTTAAAGAAACTGAAGGGCGTACCCGCGAAATCATCAGTCTTTTGGATTACTGGGCAAAGCCATTAAGAACACAAACAGAAAAAACCTATTCAGCGCCTTTTTCTGCCTATTTATATAGTAAAGAAATGGTGGCATTGGAAGATGGTAGCACCAGCTGGAGTTATCCGCGTTTGATGTTTGGCGGATCGCATTTGAAAAATCCGACATCAGAAGGCTTGTCTGATGCATTGACTAAAGCGGTAATTGGTTTTAGCAAAGGCGCAGGACTGGTTTTACTGTTTATGATTTTATTATGGAGCTATTTGCATGATAGACATAAGTATCTATTAAATGGCTCAACTGCAAAAGCCGTTTGGTCTGTAATACTTTTGCTAGTCTCCGTCTCTTATATGCTGATCTATTTATCCGGCTATTATCATGTGCTGGGTACAGATAAGGTGGGAGAAGATGTTTTTTACCAGGCCATTAAAAGTATTCGCACAGGGTTGGTGATCGGGTCGTTAACGACTATGATTATGCTGCCGCTTGCCATTACTTTCGGCATTATGGCCGGTTTTTTTAGAGGCTGGGTGGACGACGTTATCCAATATATCTATACCACGCTTAATTCAATACCTGGGGTGCTGTTAATTGCTGCATCAATTCTGATGGTGCAAGTATATATGTCTAACCATGCAGAAGACTTTAACAGTCTGATTGTTCGGTCTGATATGCGTTTGCTATTTTTATGCCTGATTTTAGGAGTGACTAGCTGGACAGGTTTGTGCAGAATGCTTCGGGCTGAGACCCTTAAATTAAGAGAAATGGAATATGTGCTGGCTGCGCAAGCATTAGGCGTTAGGCAGGGTACCATTTTAATCAGGCATATTTTGCCTAATGTGATGCATATTGTGCTGATCTCTGTGGTGTTGGATTTTAGTTCATTAGTGTTGGCTGAGGCAGTATTGTCTTATATCAATATTGGAGTTGACCCCACAACTTATAGCTGGGGCAATATGATTAATGGTGCACGGCTGGAAATGGCACGAGACCCTGTGGTTTGGTGGTCATTACTGGCTTCTTTTGTGTTTATGTTCAGTCTGGTTTTAGCTGCCAATTTATTTGCTGATACAGTCAGAAATGCATTTGACCCAAGACGGGCGGAGCAGGGCGAATAAATGGAAAATGCATTATTGCAAGTTCAAGATTTAACGGTTGCATTTAAAGATGAAAAGGTAGTCGACGGCATTAGTTTTGAAGTAAATGCTGGCGAAACCTTTGCTTTAGTCGGCGAATCAGGCTCGGGTAAATCCATTACGGCACTTTCCATACTGCGATTGCTGCCAGCCAATGCCAATTTTTTTGCCCAGCAAATGATGCTTGATGGCAAGGATTTATTGAGTATAGCCGAAATTGATTTTTGCATGGTTCGGGGTAAACGGATAGGTTTTATTTTTCAAGACCCTATGTCATCACTTAACCCCGTAATGACCATTGGCGAGCAAATTGCTGAGGTGATGCAGATTCATTTTAACTACTCTAAAGATGAGCTTGCTCATGCGGTATCTGAATTGCTGCATCAGGTTGAAATTCCCGAACCAGACAGACGTGCTAATGAATACCCGCATCAATTATCAGGTGGGCAGCGACAACGGGTGATGATTGCTATTGCCTTGGCTGGCAAGCCTGATTTATTAATAGCAGATGAGCCAACAACAGCTTTGGATGTTACCATCCAGGCTCAGATATTACAGCTGTTAAAGTCTATCCAGGAAAAAACAGGTATGGCGCTCTGGCTGATTAGCCATGATCTTGCACTGGTTTCTAATATGGCTGACCGTATTGCCGTGATGCAGCAGGGAAAAATTGTAGAAACCAATACTTCGGCTCAATTCTTCAAGCATGCTGAACACCCCTACAGCCAAAAATTATTGGCAGCCTTGCCGTCCATGGAGAGCTGTATCAATAAAACTGCCAATAATGAAACTGAAAAACTATTGCAGGTAGAAGATTTTAAAGTTTACTACCCTATCCGAAAAGGATTTTTTAAGCGTATTGTGGATTATGTGCGGGCGGTTGATGGGGTAAGCTTTCAGCTACAGCAGGGAAAAACTTTGGCATTGGTTGGTGAGTCGGGCTGTGGAAAAACAACGCTGGGCAAAGGGCTGATTAATTTAATACCGCATACAGGCGGGACAGTATTGTTTAATGGCATCGATTTAACAAAATTAGATCGGGAGGCCTTGCGTCGAAAACGCTCAGAAATTCAAATTATTTTCCAGGATCCTTTTTCGTCAATGAACCCCAGAATGCTGGTAGGGGGGATTATCGAAGAAGGCATTAAAGCATTGTACCCTGAGACTGGACTGGAAGATAGAAAGCAAAGAGTCGGCATGTTACTGGAACAGGTGGATTTGCCACAGTCTTCAGCTATGCGTTATCCGCATGAATTTTCTGGCGGACAGCGTCAAAGAATTTGCATAGCTCGTGCTTTGGCTGTTGAGCCTAAATTAATTATCTGTGATGAGCCAACCAGTGCCTTAGATGTATCAGTGCAGGCACAGATTATAGATTTGCTTAAAAACTTACAGAAGACTAATGGAATAAGCTATTTGTTTATCACCCATGATTTAGCTGTAGTGGCTGAAATAGCTGATGAAGTTGCTGTGATGTATCAGGGTGAAATTGTTGAGCATGGGGAGGTGCGACAGGTATTGACTAATCCTGTTCATGCTTATACATGCAAACTTTTGGATGCTGTGCCTAGAATTGGCAGGTAAAAACGAGTGCTAATCAATTAGCAGGATGAAAAAGCGCCACGTAATCCGTTTTCAGCCTCTGCGTATCGGTTGCCATGGGTATTATTAACTATCTTTTATAATCAATTTTTGACCTGGCTGCAGTATTTTATTTAAGGAAATATTGTTCCAGCTGGCAATATCTTTACTGCGAATATCAAATTGACGGGCTATATCCCAGAAAGTATCGCCTTTCTTAACCGTGTAGTATTTCCGCTTAGTTTCGGTGCCATAGTTCAAGCTTTTGGCTAATGAGGATGGAATAAGCAAATATTTTCCTGCTCTGATATGGCTGCTTGATAAGTGGTTGCCCTGAAGTAGTGCATTAATCGATGTGTTATATTTTCTGGCAATTATGCCTAAATTTTCACCAGGCTTAATTAGGTGGCGAACCCACTTTAATCTGTCTTTTTTCGATGTGTTGGCTAATTGATATTCAAACTCATCAGCTTTGTCAGTATGAATTAATAGATGAAAAGGACCGTCTGGGTCAGTGCTTCCTCTTTTAAAGCCAGGGTTTAAGATAAAGAAATCATCAAGCGGTGTCTTAGCCATTTTGGCCGCTATAGCTAAATCAATCTGGGAGTTAATGTCAACTACAGTGAAATGGGGTGTGTTTGGAATGTCCAGCAAGGGAATGTTATATTGATCAGCGTTGGCAAATATTTTTGCGATAGCCAATAATCTGGGGATATAGTTTCTGGTTTCTCTGGGAAGGGGTAGTGACCAGTAATCAGTAGCCAAATTCTTCCGTTTATTTTTTCTGATTGCTTTTCTGACATTTCCCTTTCCTGCATTATAGGCAGCAAGGGCCAAGAACCAATCGTTATCAAATGTACGGTTCAATTGCTTTAGATATTTTGTAGCCGCCTGAGTTGAGGTAAGTACATCTCTACGACCGTCATACCACCAATTTTGCTTTAGTCCAAATAACCGGCCGGTTGCCGGTATAAATTGCCACAGTCCGGATGCATGGCTGTGAGAGAGGGCCTTAGGGTTAAAGGCACTTTCAACAACAGGCAGCAAAGCCAGTTCGCCCGGTATCTGCCTATTCTCAATTTCATTAAGTATATAATACAGATAAGGCGCAGCACGGCGCTGAATTTTAGCTAGATATTTAGGGTGTTTTAGATATTCCTGTAACTGTTCTTCTACACGGTCATTTTCAATTTCAGGCAAGGCATAAAGTGAGAATAGTCGGTCCCATACGGTAATGTGGACATTAGCGACAGGCGTGCCTATAGCGTTGACTGATTCGTTTTCAATGGCAATAGACTCTATAATATCAGCAGGAGAGCCGTCAGTTATTGGCAGATCCTTTGCTGATGCATGAGCCATTTCAAAAATAGAGGGTGAAGGTTCTTTTATAAAAGCATGAGTAGTCGCTTTTTCTGCACAGCCAGCGCTGATAAGTATAATCAAATACAGTAAATACTTAGTCGACCTGATAGAATTGAATGCAGACATATTTGGAAAAATCTCACCAAGTTGATTAAAAACTTTAATTATATATTAAAATGCACTTATTTTTCTAATTTGCCCTATGAAAAGAACATTCCTGTTTTCCTTATATGAAACACCTCAAGGTAAGTTGCTGCAAACGTTAGAAGCAAGCTATCTAAAGCGTTCAATTATGGTTAGCTGCAAACAGACTATTTTGCAAATTGGAGCGCTAGGCTGGGAAAATGAATTTATTGACTGTTCCCTCTATCAAAAATACAGCATTCTTGATGCTAAAGGGGAGGGCTGTAAAGAATCAGTGAAGATATTTGGAAAATCGTATCAATTGCCGGTACAAAGTGAAACGGTCGATTTAGTTATTTTGCCTCATTTACTTGAGTTTGATGCGCATAGGTTTCAAACCATGAGAGAGATTGAACGTGTATTGAAACCCGAGGCAGAAGTTATTATCATAAATTTTAATTCGTTAAGCATTTGGGTTCGATTGCAATTTTTATGGAATAAAAAAATGTCAAGATCATGGAAAGGACATTTTATTAACCGTACAAGAGTTGCAGACTGGCTTAAATTATTAAATTTTGAAATATTGACAACCTCTGAATTTACATTGGATTCCATTCTTACCACACCTGAAAAATTTAAATTAGGCAAACGCACCTATTTCTCAATGGCCTATGCCGTTCGTGCTGTAAAACGGAGATATACATTGATTCCGCTCGCACCGGCTAAAGCCGAACCATCACGGTTAGTTGTTGTATCTACAGGGATTGAACCTTCAGCTCAGAGGTTAAAAAAGGATGACTAATCAGGTAATAATCTATACAGACGGTGCATGTAAGGGCAATCCCGGTCCAGGAGGCTGGGGCGTTTTTATGCAATATGGAGCTCATAAGAAAGAGCTATGTGGGGGAGAGCCGGAAACCACCAATAATCGAATGGAACTAATGGCAGTTATCGTCGCCTTAGAAACCTTAACCAAACCTTGTAAAATTGTGTTACATACAGATTCTAAATATGTTTTGCAAGGCATTACTGAATGGATGATTAACTGGAAAAAAAGAGGTTGGAAAACGGCTGCTAAAAAACCGGTTAAAAATGAGGATTTATGGCGTCGCTTAGATGCATCTATTGCAAGGCATGAAATTGAATGGGTCTGGGTTAAAGGGCATTCCGGAAATGTTGGCAATGAAAAGGCAGATGATCTGGCAAATAAAGGCGTGCCCGTGGTGTGATTAAAAGAAAAGCAGGATAATTGGCATTCATTCCCTTAACAAAAAAATCCCGTGGCAATTAAATAGGCAATTCTATGAATCAGGACTTTATATTGGGCAAGTGGAGCTGTTGGCCGCCAAGGAGTAAAAACAGCCCAACTCAAGCCGAATTGCTCTCACCAATTCCAAAAATGCTCAAAAGACGTTTAAGCCCTTTGGCAAGAATAGTCTTTTGCGCAGCGGCCCCATGTATAAATGGCAATGCTGACCTGCCTGCTGTGTTTAGTTCAACTCACGGCGAATTGGCCAAATCATTTAAAATGATGGAAATGATCGAGGCAGGGGATGAGATTTCACCTACGGCTTTTAGTCTGTCAGTCCATAATGCGATAGCGGGGCTATTTTCTATGGCCTATAAAAATAAATTGCAAACAACCGTTGTTGCTCCCGGTGAAGAAGGTATTGCCCCAGCTTTTATTGAAGCACTTGGTTTGTTAGAGGAGGGCGAAAAGGAAGTGCTAGTTGTTTTGTATGATGAGCCTTTAGTTGGTTTTTATCCGGCAGCACCTTTTCAGCTAAGCACAGATAGCAGCAATGCTGTTGCATTAACTATTTCTAAAACTGGCTCCGGCATTCCGATGCACTTTAGCAGGCGGCAGATAACGGGAGATGACGGTGAACAGCCTTTGCAAGTGCCTTTGCTGATAGACTTTTTAGCTGGTCTGCAAACAGATCTGCTATTGCATACGCCACGCCATAGCTGGTACTGGAACAAAAAGGCCTGTTGATGAACAAACCATTCAACTACTATTGGCGTCTGCTTGCTACAGGACTGAGTTTTAGCGCATTTGGTTTGGGCGGTATTTTTTTAAGGACTTTAGTTTTTCCTGTGCTGGGGCTGTTAGCGGCTGATCAGCGCCAGAGAATATTATGGTCGCAGGGATGTGTACAAACCAGTTTTTATATTTTTATAGGGTTAATGCATCGAATTGGCGTGATGACTTATGAAATTGATGGGCTGGAAAAACTTAACAGGCAGGGGCAGCTAATTATAGCCAACCACCCAACACTTATTGATATTGTCTTCCTGATCAGTCGAATTCCTATCGCAAACTGCATTGTAAAAGAAAAATTGTGGCATAATCCCTTTATTAAAGGTGCGGTTATAAATGCCGGCTATATCAGTAATGGAGATCCTGAAAAAATGATCCGTGAAAGTGTAGCCTGTTTAAAGGCAGGTGGTACGATGATTATTTTTCCGGAAGGGACACGATCAGTACCGGATGCTCAATATAAGTTTCAGCGCAGTGCTGCCCATATAGCTTTGCAGGCAAATGCCGTAGTCACTCCCGTCACCTTAAGTTGCACCCCCAGCACGTTAACTAAAGCAGAAAAATGGTATCAAATACCTAAAAGGCGGTTTCATTTGGCAATGCAGGTAGATGATGATATTGTTTTGGACAATTTTTTAGCGATAGAACCCAAAACTATTGCGGTCAGGCGTTTTAACCGCTATTTACAGAATTATTTTGAAAAGCAACGAGAGCAATATGGAAAATGAATTAAAACAGTTAATTATTGATTGTTTAGACTTGGAGGATTTAAGTGTTGAAGAAATAGACAGCCAGGAAGCTTTATTTAATGAAGGACTTGGTTTAGATTCAATTGATGCACTAGAATTAGGCTTAGCCATCAGAAAGAAATATGATGTTCGGATTGATGCAGAAAAAGATGATGTCGTTAAGATCTTTGCATCTGTCTCCACATTAGCAGAATTTATTGAATCTGAGCAAGCAGGAAAAATATGAAACAACATGAAGATATTTTGCAGCTGATTAAAGAAATCATGCTGGAAATGTTTGAGATAGAACCAAATCAGGTAACCTTAGATGCCCGATTAAATGAAGATTTAGATTTTGACAGTATTGATGCGGTAGATATGATTGTTAAACTCAAAGAAATAACGGGCAAAGCAGTAAAGCCGGAAGATTTTAAAAATGCACGAACCATTAATGATGTAGTGGAAGCCGTATATAAGATAACTAATGGCTAACTGTCAATTAAAACAGTTTTTAAATTAATGACAGTCTATGAGGAAGATGTTTTACTCAATTACAGACTAGATGAGGTGGCTTAAAACTTGGAAATAAGAAAATTGAGAGGCGACAACTATTCTGACACAGGGGGGACTACCAATCTAAGGAAAAGTCAGGAAATACAATGCCTGCTTCAGTTTACGTAAAAAGCGTAAACCGAAGCAGGTGGGTATGTTAAGGGGTAAGCGATATGGTTGGGTGTTAGGTATTGATATCAAAGGTCTTTGACAATATTTGCCATGAGTTTTTGATGAAAGTAGTAGAAAAGTACACAGATTGTCGCTGAACACTATTGTAGTTTGATCGGTGGCTTAAAGCGCCCATAGCAATGAACCAGTCCTTACCCAAATATGTTTGGTTTCATATTTCAGAACTGGTTCAGAATTAAAATAAGTTACGAAATTGATCCTACATGCATGGGTCGCATCATATCATGATCTTCATGCGACAGAATATGACAATGCCAGACATACCGACCTGGTCGATTAAAAGTTACCTTAATTCTTGTAACCTTGCCTGGTAAACAAGTGACCATATCTTTTGGTGCTTTCTCAATACCATCAGCTTCTGTCAAACTCTGAGGCACTAACTCTGTATTCTCCATTCGGAACCCTATGCCTTGAGTTCCATCATGCTGAGTTATAGGTTGCTCTATTACATTTGCAGTAAACTTCTCACTATTCAGAATTTCAAAGTAAACTAAATGTAAATGAATAGGATGGGCATCGTTCGTATTATTATAGATTTCCCAGATTTCTGTGCTATTAAGATCAGGGTTTTCAGTAATTGGCATATGCCAAGGTTGTGATCCATCGACTCTATCCCCATTAACATCGAGCGTTGGTTCGGCTACTCCCAGCATAGGCTGCAAGCGTCCAAACTCATCACGTCCTTCAAATAAAGCAACTTTTCTGGTTTTATCAACCTTAACATCACAGCACTGAAAATGATTGATAACATCTGGATTAAAACAATCGTGGGTTTTTGACAAAGGTACGTTAACATCGAAAGCCATAATCCGATCTGTTTGGCGATTTTCAAACAAATCATCTGGATTATAGTCTGGGTGGTTAGGATCACCCGTTAACTGTCCTCCGAATGGAACATCACCTGCAATATTATCCATGATAAGACGTGAGCCAGCAGGAACCTGGGAAAAATCGAAGATAATATCGTACCGATCAGCGGGATTAAACAATAAGGTATCTGTCTGTATCGCTTCTTGTGCGAGTCCTTGATCGGAACCGATGACCCAAAATGGAAGAGGTGCACTCGCATTATCAAGATCAGTGGAGTCTAGTGATGCTGTTAAACGAAAACGTACTGCAAGAAATCGTGAATCACAGCCATTAAGCAGGCGCATGCGATAATTTCTTGGCTCAACATTTACCTTTGGCCATATCTTGCCATTAACGACAATATGATCACCAAAGAACTCAGCTAGTGCAGCCGGTCCACCATTTGGAAACTTATCAGATGGAAGTGTTGCGCCTTGATCTGTAATAAAATCGTCATAGGCTGGCTCTCCAGGGAATGCAGGAAAAAATAACTCTCCATTGTCGCGAAACATTCGATCTTGGATAACATAAGCTAATTCATATTCCTCAGCAGGTAACCCAAGAGGGTTATCGTGCCGCCCAGTATCTTCTTCATCACGAATTATGTAAAATCCGGCCAAGCCAGCGTATACATTAAGACGTGTTATTCCTAAAGCATGATCGTGATACCACAGACATCCCGCCTGTTGATCATTGTGGTATTTATAGACAAATCGAGTCCATCGCGGCCCACGAACAGCCCAGTTTGGGCTAAAAAAATATTCAGGGTTTCCATCAAATTTACTTTTGGTATGTCCTCCGTGGAGATGAGGTACTAACGGTACTCCATCATTTTCTATACAATATTGCTGATAGTCATGTAAGCTGTAGCACCAATGCCCACTAGTGTCTACAGGCAACAAATGAGGTAAAGGAGATTGATTTTCAATCAAATCATTTTTCCATAAAACCCACACAGGCGTATCTCGAAAAACCTCAATCGTTTTTCCCGGCCAGGTCACATTTTTCTTATCACTCCCGTATCCCCATACAGCTGTCAATACTGATACACCATTAGAATCGACTAATCCTGTATCGTGATTATATTGTGCTGCTGTCACACTATAAAATTGAGGGTGTTTTAGATGATCTAAATTTCCTAGTGGAGTAAACCTCACCTCAGGATCTAAAGCACTCGGTACTAGGTTGCAAAATTTAGGCTGTATTTCGGGATTAGCCAGCCCTTGTTCTAATGGAAAAATTTTTCTTTTACATACTGGGGTTGATTTTCTCATTGTACTTCCTCGCTTTCTGAGTTATAAACTCTAAACCGTCAAGTTAAAAGTACTATTTCTATAGAAGGAAATCAGTTAAGTATTACCGAAATAGATGTTTTGTACTTATTCTTTTGTAACTACTCAGCCTGTTTTATAAAAGCAATTGATTTTCTGTCATTTCAGCCAGCGAGAGAAATCTTATAATAGTGAGAGGATGCCGCAGGTAGGAGTGATAAAACATGTTGAGTAGTTACGTTATTTTTAATAAATTTAAACTCAATAAATAGAGATTGTATTTTAAAGTAGAGTGATTCGATATGAAAAAAATCTGGACAGTATTATTTTTAACCATCGTTTCGAGTTGCGGCTATACGCCACAGCCATCTGAAAAAACGATCAAGGCAGATTTATTCTAACAGCTGTTTTTTCTTACTCAGTTGAGGTTGACCCAAATGTAGCCTGGATCTCTAACACCTGGATTCAGCAAGAATTCCCCCAGGCTTCTTGGGGAGAAAAGAGACAAACTGCGCAACAGCAATTTACTAAAGATAAGCAGGGGGCAATAAAAACTGTCTTGCCTGGTAAACTGGATAGTTTTTATTGGTAAGGAGCAAGAATTAACAAACATATTTTGCAGACGGAGGTGTATTATTAGAAATAGGTTTTTAAAGATTTGGGCAGGAAATAAAAAATCATGGTCATTAAAGATAATAATAAATTATTAATTGATTTATTTACCCATATCAGAAAACGGCTGAAGGGTGGACAGGCTGAAACATTGGTAGAATTTGCCAGACAATATTATCAGTGCGTTGTTTTTAATGATTCTGAAAAAGTCGCAGTAGAGGATTTATATGGTGCAGTTTTATCGCACTGGAACCTGGCATTAGAGTTTTCTTCTCAGCAGAAAATAAAGGTTTATAACCCAACGCTGGAAGAGCATGGCTGGCTATCCAAACATACCATTATCGAAGTGGTGGTTAAAGATACCCCTTTTTTGCTGCAATCCCTCAGCATGGAAGTCAACCGGCATGGCTATACTAATCATTTAGTCATTCATCCTGTCTATTCTGTTAAAAGGGATGTAAAGGGTAAATTCTTATCTTTTGCTAATGCAGACAGTAAAGAATCCAATGTATCGACAGAATGCCTGGTGCATCTAGAAATTGATCGGCAAAGCGATCCTGCAGTGATTGATTCATTGAAAAAGTGCCTGAGTAAAGTGTTAGTTGATGTGGCGGCAGCTACTGAAGATTGGCAGGTCTGTTTGAAAAAAATGCAAACAGTGATTGATCAATTAAAGAAAACAGCCAATTTAAACCGGCAATACAGTGATGAACTGAAGTTTCTGCAATGGCTGCATGATGATCATTTTGTTTTTTTAGGATATCGGGAATATGAAATTGTCAGTAAAGATGAGGGGTCGGGTTTCAGACCTGTTTCAGGAACAGGGTTAGGCATTTTACGCGATTCAATTGTTCCTGTACCTAAAGGTCTGGTAATCCCGATAGCTGTGTCAGCATTTAAAGCCATTAATACCCCGCAGCCTTTGATAATAACTAAGGCAACGTCCAGGTCGACCGTTCATCGTCCTGTCTTTATGGATTATATTGGTATCAAGCAATATAACGAATTAGGAAACGTAGTGGGGGAAAAGCGGTTTCTAGGCTTATATAGTTCAACCGCCTATTTTTGCCTGTTAAATGAAATTCCGCTGGTTTCAGCAAAGATTAGGCAATTGCAAGACAAGTTTTCTTTTAAGCGTGGCTCACATAGAGCGAGAGCATTGCTATTTACTTTGCAGTCACTGCCCAGAGATGAGCTGTTTCAGGCTGATTTTGATTCGTTACTTACATTTTCAGAAGGTCTTCTGCAGCTGCAACAGAGCCAAAGGGTTAGGGTTTTCATTAGGCAGGATACCTATGGCCATTTTGCATCTGTGCTAGTTTTTGTTCCCAGAGAAAGGTATTACACTGAAACGCGTAAAAAAATTGAGCTTATATTGCTGGATATTTTTGATGCTGAAAATATAGAATTTAGCGTGCAGCTTTCTGAGTCAATTTTGGCAAGACTGCATTTTGTTATTCATGGCGCTAAAGGCAATTGCGCTGATTTTGATGCAAAAGAGATTGAAGAGCAGATTGTTGAAGCGTTGGCAGACTGGAAGGATGAGTTAAAAAGGGATTTGCATGATTATCACGGGGAAGCCCATGGCAACCAATTGTTTAACAGCTATTATGAGGGGTTTTCAGCGGCCTATAGAGAAGATGTCTCCAGTAGGACTGCGATGTTGGATATAGATAAGGTTGAGTATTTGATTTCTTCGCAGTCAGAAGCAGACAGTCTGCTATACAGCCCATTAACTGCGTCAGAAAACAAGACTTTGCGCTTCAAGCTATTTAGCAAAGGGCAGGCTTCTTTGTCTAAAAGTTTGCCTATGCTTGAAAATATGGGGGTTAAAGTCTGTGATGAACGTCCTTACGAAATAATAAAAAAAGAGTGCTCCGATGTTTACTGGATGCATGATTTCGGTTTAAAGCTGGATATAGAAGCCGCCTCGCTTAATTTGCAAAATTTAAAGCCATGTTTTGAAGATACTTTTGAGCAATGCTGGTTTGGGAAAATAGAAAATGACGGCTTTAATCAGCTTGTTCTTCGTGCGGGCATCAGCTGGCAGGAGGTTAATATTTTTAGAGCTTATTATTTGTATTTACGCCAGATTGGCATTGCATTTAGCCAGGTTTATGTTGAAACAACTTTAGCAAAAAATCCGGAAGTGGTCAGGCTGTTAACACATTATTTTATACAGCGGTTTGATCCCTCGTTAAAGCTGCAGGAAAATAGCAGCATTGAATTGCATGCAACGATTGAGCAGGCAATTGACCAGGTTAAGTCGCTAGATGAAGATAGAATACTGAGGCGCTACTTAAATCTTGTTCAGGCGGCAGTCAGAACCAATTTTTTTAAAAAATTGGTTGATGAACAGGGCATTCCCTATTTTGCCACTAAGTTTGATTCATCAAAAATCACGGATATTCCTTCGCCTGTTCCCTATTTTGAAATTTTTGTCTATTCGCCTCGTATAGAAGGCATTCATTTGCGTGGTGGTCCTGTTGCTCGCGGAGGGCTGCGCTGGTCTGACAGGCCGGAAGATTTCAGAACAGAAATTTTGGGATTAATGAAGGCGCAAATGACTAAAAATGCGGTGATAATTCCTACAGGAGCAAAAGGAGGGTTTATTGTAAAGCGTTTGCAATATTTATCAGACCAAAAAGAAAAATCTAAGGAGGTTATAGCCTGTTATAAAATACTGATTAGAGGTTTGTTAGACTTAACTGATAACCTCCAAGATGGGAATGTAATTAAGCCAGGTTCAACGGTTTGCTATGATGATGACGACTCTTATTTAGTGGTGGCTGCGGATAAAGGAACGGCAACTTTTTCGGATTATGCAAATGCTTTATCTATCCAGTATGGTTTTTGGCTAGGTGATGCTTTCGCTTCGGGAGGATCGGTAGGGTATGACCATAAAGTGATGGGAATAACGGCTCGCGGTGCCTGGGAATCGGTAAAACACCATTTCAATCGTCTAAGCATTAATTATTTGGAAAAACCGTTTACTGTTATTGGAATAGGCGGAATGATGGGGGACGTGTTTGGCAATGGCATGCTGCTATCAAAACAAATAAAGCTGGTGGGTGCTTTTGATCATGAATATATATTTCTTGATCCTGACCCTGATCCGGAACAGAGTTTTAATGAACGTCAGCGACTGTTTTTGCTGCCAAAGGCAAGATGGTCTAATTATGATAAAGCTTTACTTTCAAAGGGTGGGGGCATTTTCTCCAGAACATTAAAATCAATTTCTTTAAGTCCTCAGGTTAAGCAAAGGTTTAATATCCATAATGAACAGGTAACACCGCATGAATTGATAAAAACGCTGTTGTCTGCCCCTGTCGATTTGCTATGGAACGGAGGTATTGGTACCTACGTTAAATCATCTGAAGAAAACAATCTTGATGTAGGTGACAGAGCCAACGATGCCGTTAGAATTAATAGCTGTGAGTTGCGCTGTAAAATAGTTGGTGAAGGTGGAAATCTAGGGTTTACACAGGCCGGACGAGTTGAATATGCGCTTTATGGCGGTCAAATCAATACAGATTCAATTGATAACTCAGCTGGTGTAGACTGTTCGGATCATGAGGTCAATATAAAAATATTGCTCAACTCTTTAGTTGTACAAAGTGATTTGACTGAAAAGCAGCGAAATAAGCTGCTGGAATCCATGACTGAGCAAGTGCAGAATTTAGTATTAAAGCATAATTACTATCAAAATCGCGCTATCAGCATGATAGAGCATAATTCAATGAATAAGCTAAATGATGTTCAGTGGCTGATAGAAATTCTGCAAAAAAGTGGAAGTTTAGATACCGGGCTGGAAGCTATCCCTGAAAAAGAAGAGTTTCTGCAAAGAGCCCAGCAGGGTCTTGGTCTGGTAAGGCCTGAAATATCGGTGTTACTGGCTTATACCAAGCAGGTATTGAAGAAAAAATTACTTTCAGAATTGCAAGGCCTGGTCAAAACATTATTTCAACAGGAGCTGATGCAGTATTTCCCTTTAAAAATTCAGGAGATGTTCCCGCAAGAAATTGACAGCCACTATTTGGCTCAGGAAATAGTGGCTAACGGACTGGTAAATAGTTTTGTCAATCGGATGGGAATGGTATTGGCCTTTAGATTAATAGAGGAAACCGGCTGTTCTATTGTTGCAATCTTTAATGTGTATAAACAAGTGTGCAATACGGTAACTATAACTGACTTGTGGCAACAGATTGAATCCCAGGACTTACATTTAGATAATGGCGTCGAAGCAGAGTTATTGGGGGGTATTAGAAAAGTCATCGAAAGAGCAATGCATTGGTTTTTAAGTCAAGATCAGGACAAAATAGATATTCAGCTTTATAAACAGGGAATAGCCGAATTAAAGGCTAGCTTAAATACTTTTATATCAGAATCGGATAATGTAAATTTAAAAGATAAAGCTGATATTTTAATGCAAAAAGGTGTGCCGGAAACTATAGCATTTAATGTCGTGATATTAGATATGATGTATTTATGTCTGGATGTAGTCTGGCTAAATCAGCGAACTCAGAACAATTTACAAGACTGTGCTTTAATTTACTTTAAGTTAGTGCGTGAGCTTGAACTGTTATGGCTGCGCGATAAAATCAATTTATTGCCTGATAAAACAGTGTGGGAGTCTCTGGCTAGAAGAACAACACGAGAAGAGTTTAATTCAGTCTGCCGTCATTTATCTTTAGCTGTCATGCACGATAAGGGAGACAATATTATCAATAAGGTTGATGACTGGCTGGCCAAATCAGAGAAATCAATCAACCGATATAGAAAGCTATTGGCATTAGTGCATTCAGATGATGAAATAGAATTGGAGAAAATTACTGTGTTACTGAAAGAATTGAGGGGGCTTTGCCTTTGCTCTTAGTATTATTCGAATTAATTTTGTAAATACTTTCTGTTTCGCTGCTCGCAATAAATAATCCGTAAGCTACTTTTGCTGTGCTCTTTATCATAAGTACCCGATGAGTTTCATCTGTTCCTTTGTTCCTTTAGAAAGCCCGCCAAATCTTCAGCTTCAAAAGCTTGCTCGGCAGGGAGAGGGAGAATTTTTTATTAATGTTTGATGCTGATGATGTAAGAGATAAAAATAATGGATGATGAAAACAATAGTCCATTTTATGGTATCCTAATAGGCTTGATTTTATAGGGCAGGCAATGCGGACTCGCTTAAAAATTTGTGGTTTTACTCAGGTACATGATGCTGTGACGGCCGCCAATTTTGGTGTTGATGCGATTGGCTTGGTTTTTTACCCGCCAAGTCCCCGAAATGTCAGTATTGATCAGGCCTTAGAGATAGTTAGGGCGCTGCCTGCTTTTGTAACGGTAGTTGCATTATTTGTTGATGAGCAGGATGCACGTATTCGTGAAGTTTTAAGCAAGGTGCCTATAGACTGCATTCAATTTCATGGCGATGAGGCGGGTGAGGTTTGTGGGATTTATAATAAACCCTATTTGAAAGCAATTAGGATGAAGCCAGCCTTAAATGTTATGGAAACGGCAGATCAATATCGAGATGCATCGGCTTTATTATTAGATGCATATCATCCGGGCATTAAAGGTGGAAGTGGCAGCCAATTTGATTGGGGATTAATTCCCAAAGAATTCAGTTTGCCTATTGTTTTGGCTGGTGGTCTGCAGGTTGACAATGCAAAACTGGCAATAGAAACGGTCAGGCCTTATGCGCTGGATGTCAGTAGCGGGGTTGAGAGTAGCAAAGGTATTAAGGATGTAGCTAAAATGGCTGCATTTATTCAGGCGATTAGAGAAGGTGACAGGTAAACCATGTATAACATGCCGGATGAACGAGGCCATTTTGGCCCTTATGGCGGGATTTTTGTAGCGGAAACATTGATGCCCGCTATTACAGAATTGAATAAAGCATATCAGCGGTATATGAAAGACCCAGAGTTTATTGCTGAGCTCGATGCAGATTTACAGCATTATGTTGGGCGGCCATCTCCTCTTTATCACGCTGAACGCTGGAGCCGTGAGCTGGGCGGGGCGCAGATTTATTTAAAGCGTGAAGATCTGAATCATACAGGCGCGCACAAAGTAAACAATACCATAGGGCAGGCGCTGTTAGCTAAACGGATGGGTAAAACCCGCATTATAGCAGAAACTGGGGCTGGTCAGCATGGCGTAGCAACGGCTACTGTGGCGGCTAGGCTTGGTATAGAATGCGTTGTTTATATGGGTGCTGTGGATGTCGAAAGGCAGAAGCAGAATGTCTATCGGATGAATTTATTGGGTGCAAAAGTTGTTCCAGTGCATTCCGGCTCAAGCACTCTAAAGGATGCTTTAAATGAAGCGATGAGAGATTGGGTGACTAATATTGATGATACCTTCTATATTATTGGTACAGTTGCAGGTCCTCATCCCTATCCGGCAATGGTACGAGACTTTCAGACTATTATAGGCCGTGAAGCAAAACAGCAGTGTCAAGAAATGACCGGACGATTGCCTGATGCCTTAGTTGCATGCGTGGGGGGCGGGTCAAATGCGATTGGTCTTTTTCACCCCTTTATTGATGATGATTCTGTTAAGATTTTTGGAGTGGAAGCCGCCGGAGATGGCGTTGAAACAGGTCATCATTCTGCACCGCTTTGTGCAGGTAGGCCAGGTGTTTTGCACGGCAATAGAACCTATTTAATGGCTGATGACGATGGCGAGATTATCGAAACTCATTCAATCTCGGCAGGTCTTGATTATCCGGGTGTTGGTCCTGAACATGCATGGCTAAAAGATATAGGCAGAGTAGAATATGTCAATATTACCGATGATGAAGCTTTAGATGGTTTCTATGCTTTAACTAAAATGGAAGGAATTATTCCGGCACTTGAATCAAGCCATGCTTTGGCTTATGCAATGAAATTGGCACCGACGATGGCAAAAGACAAAGCTATTATTGTTAATCTGTCAGGGCGTGGCGATAAAGATATGCATACGATTAGGATGAAAGAGGGGGTTGAGTTATGAGCCGTTTAAAAACCCGCTTTGATGAATTGGCTAAATCTGGACGTAAAGCTTTAATCCCTTTTATTACTGCAGGCGACCCCAACCCAGGTTTTACCGTTCCGATGATGCATGCAATGGTGGAAGCAGGTGCAGATGTAATTGAGCTTGGTGTGCCTTTTTCTGATCCCATGGCAGATGGCCCTGTAATTCAAAGGGCTAGCGAACGCGCCATAGAGAATCACATGGGGCTGAGAAAAGTTTTACGCCTGGTGACTGAGTTTAGAAAAGATGATCAAAAAACTCCAGTTGTTTTGATGGGGTATTTAAACCCAATTGAGATTATGGGGTATGAAGAATTCGCCAATGCGGCTCAGCAGGCAGAAATTGATGGAGTATTGACTGTTGATCTGCCGCCAGAAGAAGCTGAGGAATGTGTGGCCTTATTAAAAGCTAGGGATATTGATCAAATATTTTTGCTTGCGCCAAACAGTCCGGTCGAGAGAATAAAAAAAATGGATGCTGTAGGCAGTGGCTATCTGTACTATGTGTCTGTTAAAGGTGTTACCGGTGCGGGACACATGGACACTGCTGAAGTTAAACGCAAGCTTATAGAAATTAAACAGCATACAAAACTGCCTGTGGGAGTAGGATTTGGAGTAAAAAATGCTGAAACTGCAAAAATAATTGCAAGTTTAGCTGATGGTGTCGTCGTCGGCAGTGCTTTTATCAGCAAAATTGAAGAAAATCTTGATAACCCTGTACAGGCTAAAACAGAAATAATTGAATTAATAACATCCATGCGTCAGGCAATGGATTCGGAGTAGTGATCGATGAATTGGTTTGAAAAATTAATCCCCACAACAATTAGAACAGAGTCGTCTTTAAAAAAAAATACTGTTCCAGAGGGGTTGTGGAATAAATGTCCTAGCTGTGATGCTATTTTATACAATGCAGAATTAGAAAAAAACTATAGCGTTTGTCCTAAATGTGATCATCATATGCGGATTTCTGCGAGAACGCGTCTAAATATGTTTTTGGATGAGGAGGAGCGGGAAGAAATAGGTGCTGGTTTAAAGGCAAATGATCCGCTAAAGTTTAAAGATTCAAAAAAATATAAAGACCGGTTGACTCAGGCACAAAAGAGCAGCAAGGAAAATGATGCTTTAGTGGTTATGCAAGGTACACTAAATGGCCAGGGCATTGTTGCCGCAGCCTTTGATTTTGGCTTTATGGGGGGCTCCATGGGCTCAGTTGTTGGCGAAAAGTTTGTTCGAGGCATTAATAAGAGTCTTGAATTGGGAGTGCCTTTTATTGTATTTACTGCTAGCGGTGGTGCACGGATGCAAGAATCCTTGTTTTCTTTATTTCAGATGACCAAAACGAGCGCTGCATTGACTAAGTTGGCAGAAGCCAGGCTTCCTTATATTTCTTTTATGACTGACCCGACAATGGGCGGTGTGTCAGCGAGTTTAGCCATGCTAGGGGATATTAATATTGCCGAACCAAAAGCTTTAATCGGTTTTGCAGGGCCGCGTGTCATTGAACAGACCGTGAGGGAAACATTGCCAGAAGGCTTTCAGCGTAGCGAATTTCTGCAGGAACATGGCGCAATAGATATGATTGTTGATCGCCGGGAAATGAGAGAAAAAATAGCCAGTATTTTAGCAATGCTAATGGCTTCCTATGCTGGAAAACAGAAGCAGCTGACCATTATTGCTGAACAGGCTGAATCAAAGTAAAAGGTATAGAATAGAAGATGGCACGTTTTGATTCGCTTTCGGACTGGCTGAGCTGGCAAGAAGGTTTTCATCCTCGGTCTATAGACCTGGGTTTGAAGCGAGCTTCCAGCGTATTTAAACTGCTCAATCCTGAAGCTGTTAAACCTCCTACCGTCATTGTTGCAGGAACTAATGGAAAAGGCTCCTGTATTGCATACCTGGAAGCAATATACCTAGCACAAGGCTACCGAGTCGGTGCCTATACTTCGCCGCATATTTTAAAGTACAACGAGCGTATTAGAATTGGTGGCGCGCCCATCTCTGATGAACTGATTTGTCAAGCATTTGAACGAATAGATGGTGTACGAAACGATATATCATTAAGTTATTTTGAATTTGGAACATTGGCTGCATTAGATGTTTTCTGGCGATCCGAATTAGATGTGCAATTGCTTGAAGTGGGTTTGGGAGGAAGGCTGGATGCAGTCAATATAGTTGACTCTGATGTTGCTTTGATCACTAGTATCAGTGTTGACCATGTTGACTGGCTAGGAGAAACTCGTGAAGCTATTGGCTATGAAAAAGCTGGAATATTCAGAGAGAAGACACCGGCAATTATTGGCGATATGAATCCTCCTGCCTCATTAGCACAGCAGGCAGTTAAAAAAAATACCCCACTATTAAGGATCGGTCATGAATATAGCTATCAGCACAAAAATGAATGTTGGGAGTGGACGTGTTTAGATGGTAACCCAAAAAAATATAGTGCGCTTCCTGAGCCGGCATTAAAAGGTGAGCATCAATATCAAAACGCTTCCTCGGTTATCATGGCTGTAACAGAAATGCAGAAGCTGTTGCCTGTCAGCGAGCAGGCTATTCATAAAGGCCTGCAGAATATTAATTTAAAAGGGCGGTTTCAGTTAATTGAAGGCACCACTCCTGTGTTATTGGATGTGGCACATAATCCTCAGGCGGTAACGGCTTTATTCAACTATCTGAAAAATGATTTTCCAGATAGAGAAATTCATGCGGTTTTTGCAATGATGAAAGATAAAGATATTGCGGGCGTTATAGATATTATAAAGCCTGTTATCAAAGAGTGGTTTTTTGCACCGTTAAAAACCTCAAGAGCAGCCAGCGAATCAATGATGCAGCAGTGTTTTAGCCAGTGTGGTGTGGAAAAGGTACATTTTGGTTTCAAAGATTTTTCTCAGGCGTATGCATCAGCAGAAAAAGAAGCTATAGAAGGGGACTTGATTCTGGTTTTTGGCTCTTTTTTTTTAGTATCTGAATATTTAGGGTCGCGTCTAGAATAATTTGAACAACTGGCGCAGTATTCGATTAGTGCATTGAAATGTGTAGGTTTAGCAATGCAGGAGCTAATATCGAGGCAAATAAATAGGCGCAAGGCGAGTATACAGTCTAGTTATGCGACACAGAAGACGGATAGTAAGCCCCGTCGGCTTTTTGTGTGTGTTTCTTAGTTAATGCAGAGAATACTAAAGGTAGAGTGATGGATCAAAATTTAAAGCAGCGCCTGGTAGGTGCTATCGTCATTACATCGTTGGCAGCCATTTTTATTCCTATGCTATTTGATGATCCCATTGATGAAACAGGCAAGATGATCGGTGAACTGGGCATTCCGCAAGTACCTGAAAATGCATTTGACAGCAATGCGGCTAAATTGCCTAAAGGTATTGAAGATGTTATTAGCTTGCCAAAACCTGAAGCATTAAAAACTCTAGAAGATAAGCGTCCAGCCAATAAGATGGTGCGCTGGTTTGTCCAGGCGGCCAGCTTTTCTCAAGAAAGTAATGCCGTCGCTTTGCAGAATAAAATAAGGAAGCAGGGGTTTCCGGCCAAATCGGTATTATCTGCCAATGGAATGTATAAGGTTATTGTAGGTCCGGAGCTGAATAGAAAAAAAGCAGAAAAGATGAAAGCAAAAATAGACAAACTAAATAAAGTCGACAGCATTGTCAGTTCCGCCGATGATTAAATTATGGAGTATCTGATGATCTGGATAGATTACGCTATTATTGGACTAATATTGATTTCATCAATTATCGGTTTGTTGCGGGGATTTATCAAAGAGGCATTTTCTTTGGTAATATGGATGATGGCGATTTGGGTAGGCTTAACATTTAGCAGGGAATTATCAGGCTTTCTGGAAGGAATCATTAATTACCCCTCAGCAAGAATTGCCGTTGCATTTGCCATATTATTTTTTGTTACCTTAATATTAGGTGCTTTGATCAGCTATCTGTTAAGTGAGTTAGTCAAGAAGACGGGGCTAACAGGCTCGGATAGATTTGCAGGTATGATTTTTGGCCTGGCGCGGGGATTTGCCGTTGTTGCTATAGTCATAATGCTGGCAGGGCTGACTCCTTTGCCCGAAGATTCATGGTGGAAAGAATCTATATTGATTCCGCCTTTCCAATCATTAGCCATTTGGCTGCATGACCATATTCCGTCAGGTTTGGCTGGGTATGTTAAATACTAATCTAAAAGGTCTATAAGCATGTGTGGTATTGCAGGTATCGTTTCTCATCAAAATGTCAATCAAGAACTGTATGACGCACTTACAGTGCTCCAGCATCGTGGGCAGGATGCCGCTGGCATTGTAACCTGCATGGATGGCAGGTTCTATTTGCGTAAAGATAATGGCTTAACTCGAGATGTCTTTTCGGATGAGCAAATGATAAAGCTGAAAGGCTCTATGGGTATTGCCCATGTCAGATATCCGACTGCGGGATGTTCAAGTTCAGCGGAAGCACAGCCTTTTTATGTGAATTCTCCTTTTGGCTTGACGCTGGCACATAACGGCAATTTAACCAATACAGAAGAATTGAAGGGGCAGCTGTTTAAAGATGATCAGCGACATTTAAACACTAATTCTGATTCAGAAATTTTGCTTAATGTTTTTGCACATGAATTGCAGGCTTTAGGCAAGTTGCGCATAGATGAAAATGATATTTTTCAGGCAGTTTCTGCTGTACATAAACGCTGTCGTGGAGCCTATGCCGCAGTTATTATGATAGCCGGATATGGAATATTAGCATTCAGGGATCCGCATGGGATCAGGCCGATTGTGTTTGGCGAAAGAAAAACTGCAAACGGTTCGGATTTTATGGTGGCCTCTGAAAATGTAGCGCTCAGCGTGCTGGATTTTGATCTGATCAGAGATATAGAACCAGGCGAAGCCGTCTTTATTGAAGCAACGGGAAAATTGCATACCAAGCAGTGTTCAGACATTGTTGATCATTGCCCCTGTATTTTTGAGTACGTTTATTTTGCTAGGCCCGATTCAATCATTGATGGCATTTCGGTCTATAAAGCACGCTTACGAATGGGTGAGACTTTGGCTGATAAAGTGATGAGAGAGTGGCCCGATCATGATATTGATGTGGTTATCCCTATTCCAGATACCAGCCGAACTTCGGCACTGCAAATGGCATATAACTTAGGGGTAAAGTTTCGCGAAGGCTTTATGAAAAACCGCTATATAGGGCGGACTTTTATAATGCCTGGCCAGCAAATGCGTAAGAAATCAGTGAAGCAAAAATTGAATGCAATTGATTTGGAATTTGAAGGCAAAAATGTACTGTTAGTTGATGATTCCGTTGTCAGAGGAACAACTTCTGAACAAATCATTCAAATGGCAAGAGATGCCGGCGCCAAAAAAGTTTACTTTGCATCGGCTGCGCCACCGGTAAGGTACCCCAATGTCTATGGCATAGATATGCCCGCCGTAGAAGAGTTGATTGCGCATAACCGTACCGAAGAGGAAGTGGGTAAGGCCATCGGTGCGGATAAAATGATCTATCAGGATTTGCAGGGTTTAATTGAAGCAGTGAGAAAAGGCAATTCTAAAATCACCCATTTTGACACCTCCTGTTTTAATCATAAATATATTACGGGTGATATTGATGAGGCATATTTAAAACGGATTAACACTCTCAGGAATGATGGGGCACAGACAGGACAAAATTCTGATAATTTTATTATTGATATTCAGAACGCTGTTTGATCTTAAAAAAAGGACCTTAAATCTTCCTCCCCCTTGAAAAGTGGGTGCATGGGGTTTTTTTCTCGCTCTTGCAGAAGCAAATGGCATTGATGCTGAACGTGGGATACTATCAAGACTATTGTAATTATAGAAAAATAAATGACAGATATTGACTGGAACAATTATTCATTAGAAACACAGGCTATTAGAGCCGGGCATGACAGGACGCATGAAGATGAGCACAGCATGCCTATTTTTGCAACCTCCAGCTATGTTTTTAAAAACGCAGAAGAAGCCTCGCTAAGGTTTACAGGTCAGCAGCCGGGCAATATCTATTCACGATTTACTAATCCTACTGTTAATACTTTTCAAAAGCGATTGGCTTTAATGGAAAAGGGCGAGCAATGCCTGGCTTTTGCATCAGGGATGGCGGCCATTATGGCCGTCGGCATGGGGTTGCTAAAAGCCGGTGATCACGTAGTTTCATCACGCAGCGTTTTTGGAAACACTATTTTAATGTTTCAAAACTATTTCGGTAAATTTGGAGTAGAAACTGATTTTGTCAATTTAACAGATCTTGCAGAATGGGAAGCAGCCATTAAGCCCAGCACGCAATTTCTTTTTTTAGAAACGCCATCCAATCCAATGATTGAAATAGCTGATATTCGAGCACTTGCCGATATTGCTCATAAACATGGCTGTCTATTAATTGTAGATAATGTTTTTTGTACTCCTGTTTTGCAAAAGCCATTGGAACTGGGGGCTGATATTATTGTACATTCGGCTACTAAATATATTGATGGACAGGGGCGCTGTGTCGGCGGTGCAGTTATAGCCAGTGAGGAGATTATAGATAAAAAAATCTACCCCTATTTGCGCACAGGTGGAGCAACGATGAGTCCCTTTAATGCCTGGGTCTTTTTATCAGGCCTAGAAACATTGGCTGTCAGGATGAAAGCGCACTGCGATAATGCTTTTGAATTGGCAAAATGGCTGGAACAGCAAGATTCAGTTGCCAAAGTTCACTACCCGGGACTGACTTCTCATGCTCAGCATGAACTGGCAAAACAGCAGCAAAGCAGTTTTGGCGGGGTGGTAAGTTTTGAATTGAAGGGTGGGAAAGAGCATGCCTGGAAATTGATAGATTCTACAAGAATGCTCTCAATCACTGCAAATTTAGGTGATGTTAAAAGCACTATTACGCACCCAGCCAGTACAACTCATGGCAGATTAACCCCCGATGTTAGAGCTGAAGCAGGAATAACGGATAGCTTGGTCAGAGTATCGGTCGGATTAGAAAATGTCGAGGATATAAAAGCTGATCTTTTAAATGGTCTATAGGTGGGGCACCGTAATTAAGGGGAGGTGTTCCCTGAAGGTGCAGGGCGACTGTTTTATCGGAATCAGATGGAGAGGTCTTTAATTTACGACTCTGCTAAAAAATTGTTTTAAATTGCTTCATATTTAAATAAAAAAGGGGAAAGATCTCTTAGCTCCCTAATTTAAACAATGGGAACTGACTAGTTAAAAATAGGATTTAATAAGTTGCAACATGTTAAAAAGATACAAAAAATGTAACCTTTGAAGCAATCCTCCACCCTCAGCTTATTCAAATCAGGCTATAATATAATATTTAACGCCACTTCAATATGTAACATTTCTCAATGGAAGAATTTCACCGTATCAGCCGTTTGCCCCCTTACGTCTTTAATATTGTTAACGAGCTAAAAGCTAAAGCACGAGCCGAAGGCGAGGATATTATTGATTTTGGCATGGGTAACCCAGACCAGCCTACACCGAAGCATATTGTTTCAAAAATGGTAGAGGCCGCAGAAAGAGATGATACACACCGCTACTCGCTTTCTCGTGGCATTCCCCGTTTAAGAAGGGCTATTTGTCAGTGGTATAAAAAACGCTTTGATGTGGATTTAGACCCCGAATCAGAAGCTATTGTTACTATCGGTTCTAAAGAAGGACTGGCTCATTTGGCGTTGGCCACTTTAGGGCCCGGAGATGTGGTGATGGTTCCAAACCCAGCCTATCCCATTCATCCTTATGGTATTGTTATCGCAGGGGCGGATCTAAGACACGTTAAAATGGTGCCAGGCGTTGATTTTTTTGAAGAATTGCATAAGGCGATTATAGATTCCTGGCCTAAACCTAAAATGCTGATTCTTAACTTCCCTGGCAACCCGACCAGTGAATGTGTTGAACTGGAATTTTTTGAAAAGATTGTTGCTGTCGCCAAAGAGCATAATATCTGGGTAGTGCATGATATTGCCTATGCCGATATTGTATTTGATGGTTATGTTGCACCTTCCATATTGCAAGTTGAGGGGGCAAAAGATATTGCAGTTGAATTCTATTCACTTTCAAAAAGCTACAACATGCCAGGCTGGCGTGTGGGGTTTATGTGCGGTAATAAAACATTAGTTTCTGCATTGACCCGAATCAAATCCTATCTGGACTATGGCATGTTTACGCCGATACAGGTTGCGGCCATTGCCGCTCTTGAAGGGCCTCAGGAATGTGTGGCTGAAATCACTGAAATGTATCGAAACCGAAGAGATGTATTATGTGACGGTTTGAATGGTATAGGCTGGAAAGTTGAGAAACCGAAAGCGACCATGTTTGTCTGGGCACCTATTCCTGATAAATATAAGGAAATGGGCTCTATTGAGTTCAGTAAAAAAATGATTATTGATGCAAAAGTTGCTGTTTCGCCGGGCATTGGTTTTGGTCAATATGGCGATGACCATGTCAGATTTAGCCTGATTGAAAATGAACACAGAACCCGGCAGGCAATTCGAGGCATAAGAAGTATGTTTAAAAAAGATGGTGTGTTGTAAAACATAGTCCGTTCTACAAATATTAGGAGTGACAGTTGAAAGCAGTAAACGTAGGTGTTTTAGGATTAGGTACGGTTGGCGGCGGTGTTGTTAATATACTTAAAAGAAATGCAGAAGAAATTTCTCGCCGGGCAGGAAGAGAAATTGTTGTTACCCGTGCTTCTGCCAGGGACTTAAGCCGTGAAAGAATTTGCGATACCCAGGGAATAGAGCTGACAACGAACCCTATGGATATTATTAAGGATTCTAAAATTGATATTGTTTTAGAATTGATTGGCGGAACGACTTTAGCCAAAGAACTCGTTTTGCAGGCGATAGAAAATGGCAAGCACGTTGTCACGGCAAATAAAGCACTGATCGCTTTACATGGAAATGAAATTTTCGCTAAAGCCAGTAAAAATGGTGTGATGGTGTTGTTTGAAGCTGCGGTAGCTGGCGGGATTCCTATTATCAAAGCGATTCGTGAAGGCTTAAGTGGCAATCAGATTGAATGGCTGGCTGGAATTATTAATGGCACCGGCAATTTTATCTTGACAGAAATGCGTGATAAAGGTCGTGATTTTGCTGATGTTTTAGCAGAAGCACAGGCATTAGGCTATGCCGAGGCTGACCCGACTTTTGATGTTGAAGGGATCGATGCAGGGCATAAGCTGGCTATTTTGGCATCATTGGCTTTTGGCATTCCTCTACAATTTGAAAAAGTGTTTACAGAAGGTATTACTCAAATCACCAGGGCAGATGTAGAATATGCCGAAGAGCTAGGCTATCGGATTAAACATTTAGGCATGGCCAGAAAAACTGAACAGGGTATTGAATTAAGAGTACATCCCACTTTAATTCCAGAGCGTCGCCTAATTGCCAATGTGGATGGCGTTATGAATGCGGTATTAGTTCAGGGGGATGCAGTAGGGCCAACACTTTATTATGGTGCAGGTGCTGGTGCAGAACCAACAGGTTCGGCTGTTATTTCTGATATTGTTGATGTAGTCAGAGTATTGACGGGCGATCCTGAGCACAGAGTACCTCATTTAGCATTTCAGGCAGATGCAATCAGTGACATTCCTGTATTATCATCCGAACAAATTCGTACTGCGTATTATTTACGTTTAAATGCAGAAGATAGGCCAGGCGTACTGGCGGATGTAACACGGATTTTAGCCAAACATAATATTAGCATTGAGGCACTGATCCAAAAAGAACCGTTAGAGGGTAAAACGGTTCTGCCCGTTATCATGCTGACACAAACAACATTAGAAAAAGAAATGAATGCCGCAATCGCAGAAATTGAAGCATTGTCCACTATTACAGGCTCAATCAGCCGAATTCGCTTAGAAACATTAGGATAAATCATGTCTCGATACACAGGGTTAATTGAACGTTATAAAAACCGTTTGCCAGTCGGTGATGATGCACGAATCATCAGTATTGGGGAAGGAAACACCCCTTTAATTCAACTGCAAAACATTCCAAGAATTATTGGCAAGGATGTTGACATTTATGTCAAGTACGAAGGCTTAAATCCAACTGGCTCCTTTAAAGACCGCGGTATGACCATGGCGGTAACTAAAGCCGTGGAAGAGGGCAGTAAAGCCATTATCTGTGCATCAACCGGCAATACGTCTGCATCAGCAGCTGCCTATGCTGTGCGTGCAGGCATTAAAGCTTTTGTATTAATTCCTGATGGAAAAATAGCTTTGGGTAAATTAGCGCAAACTTTAATGTATGGTGCTGAGATTATCCAAATTAATGGCAATTTTGATGATGGCATGTCTTTAGTTAAAGAAATTGTCGATCATGCGCCTGTTACCATTGTTAATTCCATTAACCCTTTTAGAATTGACGGACAAAAAACAGCAGCCTTTGAAATTGTTGATGAATTAGGCGATGCACCTGATTTTCATTGCCTGCCTGTTGGCAATGCCGGAAATATTACTGCCTACTGGAAGGGCTATACAGAATATGCAGCAGACCAGGGCGATTTAAAAGCTGTTGCTGCCAAGCGCCCTGTTATGTGTGGCTATCAGGCCGCAGGTGCGGCTCCTTTTATTAGTGGAAAAATGATAGATAACCCAGAAACTATTGCAACAGCCATTCGTATCGGCAGACCTCAATCATGGGATTTTGCCTGGGTTGCACAAAAGGAATCAGGTGGCTGGTTTGACTGTTTTACTGATGAGAAAATATTGGAAGCGCATAAAATGCTCTCACAGCATGAAGGCATATTTTGTGAGCCTGCATCGGCAACTTCATTGGCAGGTGCATTGAAAGATATTGCCAATGGAAAAATCCCAGAAGGCAGCAAGATAGTTTGTACTTTGACAGGGAACGGATTAAAAGATCCTGATACAGCAATTAATCAATGTAAGGATTCACATCCTGTGACTATTGAAGCCAATTTGGACGCTGTTAAAAAAGCAATATTGGATCAAATGTGATTTGGTATGATCGAACCGGCGCACCCGTTCCTGCTATTAAGTATACTGATTTGGCAGGGATGGGCTAGTCGCGACAGGTACAGCGCCAACAGAAATCGCAGCTAAAAGTCCCTCCTACAAAAGACATTATTAACTTCCTATCTTAACGCCAGTAATATTCAGCGTGGGAATGTCGGGTAGCACTAATTTAGTAATTTATCTCTGCTTGCCGGCTTATACTAGTTATTGCTTAAGGTGCAGCAGGAAAAACAATGCCCAATCCCCAAGGCGAAAGAAATTATTTAATTGGAGTCAATATGCCCGCTAAAGCTTTCAATTCCTTTTTACTCGTTTGTCAGTTTGAGCTTAAAAGGCTGTTTGCCACACGTAAAGGTTTACTTTATTTAGTGACTTTTGCTGTTGTCTGGTTTCTTATCCTGATTTATCCCATCCGATTTGCCTCTGGTTTGATTGGCCAGCAGCAAAACTCTGGACAGGGAGGGCTTTTTTTTGAGTTTATCGGTTTTGGTGCATTAATGAACTGGAAAATTCCCGAGTTTGGCATCTATTGGCGCTTTACATTGGTCATGTTCCCCATCCTATGCATTATTATTACAGCGGATCAGACCTGCTCAGATAGAGCGCGCGGAACCTTGCGTTTCTTAACATTAAGAATAAGCAGGGGAGGGTTGTTTTTTGGTCGTTTTGCAGGCGCTATGCTGATACAGACGCTATTGATAGCGGCTACTTTATTAACGACTATCGCTCTTGCCATTAATAGAGATGGTACGCTATTAATTGATGCATTTAACAGCTCAATCGCTATCGCTATCAATTTATTTTTAGTATTGCTGCCCTTTACAGCGATGATGGCGACACTATCTGTTTTGGTCAAAACACCAAAGCAATCGACAACCTGGGCCATTCTGATTTGGAGTTTTTTAGCTGGAATCATTAGTATCCTATCATCTTATATACCTGCTCTAGATATTTTAAAAATTCTGGTGCCTGGATATCAAATGACTGAGCTGGCTCAACTGTCAGAATGGACCCCCCTACAGTTAGCCTATGTGCCTCTGTTCCAAACTGCAGTTTTACTTTTTATTGGCTATTGGGTTATGGGTAAGCAAAGTTTATGAATAAAATAATTGTCCAGTGTCAGCGACTTAGGAACGCGCATGAAATAACTTCGACAACTTCATGATAAAATAGGTGAACATCAATCCACAAAGATTCTAAAAATTGAATAATCCTTATGCTCAGACGATCGAAACTCGGATGCAAGAATTG
>Ga0256840_1000659_pt1 | contig 34691 bp, 35 predicted proteins | sample 355202metaG_FD_185969 | JGI IMG/M metagenome (GOLD analysis project Ga0256840, IMG submission 185969) | Hydrothermal vent microbial communities from Mid Atlantic Ridge, Atlantic Ocean - 355-202 | ecosystem: Environmental > Aquatic > Marine > Hydrothermal vents | place: Atlantic Ocean: Mid...
ATGAAAACACTCTCAACCCCTGTTGTAGCTTTAGTGAGAGGAATTTTTGAGGGACTTTGTTCCTTAAAAAGGAGACATTAAATGGAAGCAAAGTTAATTGGACTTGGAGTTGAAACATTTAAACTTGCACTCATGATGGCACTTCCTATGCTTATGGCAGGGCTTCTTGCTGGGCTTGTAATTAGTATATTTCAAGCTACAACCCAGATCAACGAGATGACACTTAGTTTTGTACCAAAAATTATACTTGTTATTGTGGTTGCAATTTTTACTATGCCTTGGATGATGAATATGATGATAGAGTTTACCCATAGAGTCATCACCATGATCCCATCTTTTATATTTTGAAAACACTCAATCTAGCAACTTATACAAGCATCAAGATAGGACCTGTTGTTGATGTTCAAATCATAACAGAGCCTCTACATGTAGAGCATTTTATCATAGGTGGGGGAAACAACCTACTTGTCTCTTCAAACCCTCCAAAGCTAGCGATGCTTGGAAAAGTTTTTGATTTTTTACATATAAAAAACAGTTTACTACATATCGGAGGTGCAACACCTAGTGGTAAAATACTCTCATATGCAAAAAAGCATAACATAAAAAACTTTGAACTCATGCAAAAACTTCCAGGTACTCTTGGGGGTATGATAAAAATGAATGCAGGGCTTAAAGAGTGGGAAATTTTTAACCATCTTATTGCCATAAAAACAGAGTATGGGTGGATAGAAAAAAAAGATATAGAGTTTGGATATAGGCACACTAACATAAATGGCACTATATATGAAGCTTCATTTGAGATACAAAATGGCTTTGATAACTCTCTTTTAGAAATGTTTAAGAATTTTAGAGACAACCAACCAAAACTACCTAGTGCTGGTAGTTGTTTTAAAAATCCACCTAACAATTTTGCTGGTAAACTTATAGATGAAGCTGGTTTAAAAGGATTTAAGGTAGGCAATATGGCTTTTTGTGAAACTCATGCAAACTTCTTGGTAAATCTTGGAGATGGTACTTTTGAAGAGGCAATGGAGCTTATAGAATTGGCAAAAAAAAGAGTCTATGAAACAAGTGGAATCAACTTATACCTTGAGATACAAGTAATCAAAAGCTAGTTCTAGGGTTTACTCTTATATCATCTAAAGATGCAAATTTACTCAGCCCAAATGCATCAACAGCACATCTTCCTATCATAGCAGCATTATCAGAACAAAATCTTAAATCTGCTACATGTAGGTTCATGCTATACTTGCTGCATAGTTTTTGAATTTCACCCCTTAGATATTGGTTTGCGCTCGCTCCTCCAACTATGGCAAAATCATCAAAGCTTTTAGATTGTAGCACTTTTTTAAGCTTATGCACAAGATGTTTTGTAGCAACTCTTTGAAAAGATGCACATATATCTTGCTTGTCATTTGGGTTTTCTTCTATGACGAGTCTAACCTGATTTTTAAGTCCTGAGTAGCTAAAAGCTAGTTTTGGGGTTCTTAAAAGAGGAACTGTAAAATCAAACCTATTTTCATCTCCATCTTTTGCATACTCTTCAACAATGGGACCTCCAGGATACCCCAAGCCCATCATCTTTGCTACTTTATCAAAACTTTCTCCAAAGCTATCGTCTAGTGTGGTTGCTATAACTTCTATGCTATCATAGCTATCAACTTGCAAAAGCTGAGTATGCCCTCCAGAAACCAGCAAAACAAGCAATGGAAATACAGTTTTTGGTTTGTCTATAAACAAAGAGTATATGTGCCCCTTAAGGTGGTTGATCGGAAGTAAAGGGATATCTAAAGATATGCTCAATGCCTTCGCCATGCAAACTCCCTCTACAAGAGTTACACTTAGACCGGGCTCATTAGTAACTGCAACTGCCTTAAGACTAGGAAAGTACTCTTTACACTCTTCAAGTATGTTTGGTAATGCCACAGCATGAAGACGAGCAGCAAGCTCTGGGACAACTCCTCCATACTTTGAGTGATCTACTTCTTGAGAAATTTTTTTATGAAAAAGTAGCTTAGCATCACTAACCCTAGTAACTGCTATTGAGCTATCATCACAACTACTCTCTATGCTCAGTATCACTTGAACTCCACTAAAAACATACCTAAAAATCTATTTTTAGTCTTATTATCATAGACTTCTACTCTATACCTTTTTCCATCTTTATCGACAGAGAATCTTTTTATAGTATATTTTTTACGGATATTTAATCCTGATTCGTTTTTATGTTTTCTATTGACATAGCCTATGACATTGATACGAAATCTTTTATCTTTTTTTACATTAAAGTATTTTTTTACCTCAACTAGACTTCCCATAGCTACTTTTTGCATTTTACCATCTACTACAACATCTAATCTCCCATCAAAATCATCATATTCAAAATACTGAGGAACTAAAGTTGTCAGCTTTCTATTACCATAGTAAACAACATATTTGCCCTTTTCTTCTAAAACTGTCATCACTGGACTACTTGGTTTGAAAGATATCTTAGCACCCCGCTCTACTGGGAAGTAGGCAATACGAGAGCGAACACGAGAGAGTGGAATATATATTTTTTTATCGTTGAAAGAGATAAATATATCATTATCTATCACATTTTTAAGCTCTTTTGCTGTTAAATCAAACTCTCTTGTATACTCAATTCCCATAACATCCATAAACTTCTCTAAAGCTAAAAGCTTGTAGTAAACTCTCTCATGAACAGGAAGTGCCTTGCTAGACTCATTGCCAAAAGCAGCCTTTCCTTTGCCTATAGCATAGTAAGTCAGAGTTTTACTCATCTCTTTCTCTTCATATGTTTTTTTCAGGTGTGTTTTTGTGTTTTTTGTATGAAAAACATGCTCTTTTTTCAATAAATGCTTATTTATATGTTCATCAACTTTATTAGCAATCTCTTCAAGATTTCCATACTTTATACCCTCTACTACAGCCTGATCTATGATGCTTGCTTGACCCCATTTACTTGGTCTATGGTTCTTATCTACATATTTTTTTCTATAAAAACCACTTCCATCATGAAGGTTGATAACCATTTTTATATTATCTTTTTGTATGATTTTTTTCATCCTATCTATAGAATGAAAGTCATGATCATTTGTAGGTAAATTTGCAAACTTTCTATTCATATCTCCATATGGTCCACGATTTCTCTTAATTATTGAGTAAAAATTAAAATTTGGGACTATCCAAACTGAACCTTTTGTAATTTTATAGTGAGTAGAGAGAATGGATGCAGCCATAAAACCACCAGGCTCATCTCCTTGAATGCCTCCAACTACTAAAAGTGTATTGTTATCATCCGTTGAACCCTTTTTTATAAGGGTAAAATCAAATCCATCTGCAAAAACCAATCCTGCAAAAAGGATAAATGTACTAAATAATCTTAACATGCCAAGGCTCAAATCTAACTCCATCTTTGTTGTTTATTGTATATCTCATCGAGATATATGGTAGTTTCTGCAATCTCCAAAACTCTTGTGTTCTTGCAAAGGAAACTGTAAAATTTTTATATCCCCACCCTTTTTTACCTACATCAAAATCACCTATAGAGTGGTACGAGTAAGCAGGAGGTGCAAGAGAACGAGATGCCTTAGTTATATTGCCTTTTGTTGATTTTATCTTGCGAAAGTAGAGATCCATCTGCTTTGGAACTCCTCTTACTCCAGAGGTCAAGACAAGTGACTTTCCCACATCAGATATAACTCTACTGTATGACTCATCTGAATGACCTTTAAAGAGGTAGTGTCCTGTCCTTGGAATTTTAATCACATCTTTTTTGTTGATTTTTGTTGTTATCGATGGAACTGTTCTGCTTCCATAAAATCCATGCTCATTTGGATCGGCATAAAATATCTCCTCCATAAAGTCAAGCTCTACTTTTGTAAATCTACCTATCTTGGAGTATCTTGCGGCAGTTTTAAGCATATCGTCATAACATAAAATGTTAAAATTACCGTGCCCTACATACCTTTTTACAAGATCTATTTTTTTACTAACACTAAAAAAGACAGAAATCTGTTCATCGCTTAGCCATACCGATTCATCTTCTTTTTTTATATGTTTCACATGAGTCATAGCAGATAGAGAACTAGCTGCTACTAAACCCAAAAATGCTCTTCTTTGCATACTTTTCCATTTTTTATGTATTAGACTTCTTGCATAACCCCTTGCAAGAGGTCTATTATACCAAATTTATCTCTATAAATTCTCTTAAGTGTTAAGGGTACCTCTAATATACCCATCCTTGATTTATATTAACACTCCACAATATTCACGGCAAGCCCGCCTTGCGAGGTTTCTTTATATTTGCTCATCATATCTTTTCCAGTTTCATACATAGTCTTTATAACACTATCAAGTGAAACAAAGTGGCTACCGTTTCCATTGAGTGCCATACGAGCAGCATTAACTGCCCTTACTGATGCTACAGCATTTCTCTCTATACAAGGAACTTGTACTAGTCCACCTACAGGATCGCAGGTAAGACCAAGACTATGCTCCATCGCAATCTCTGCTGCATTTTCTACTTGCTCTATAGTCCCACCCATAACTTCTGCAAGTCCAGCAGCCGCCATAGAACAAGCTACTCCAACTTCGCCCTGACAACCAACATCTGCTCCACTAATAGAGGCATTTTTCTGACATAAAAGTCCTACTGCTCCTGCGGTAAGTAAGAAATTTATGATTTTATCTTCATCGTACTCTTTAAAGGTGTTACCTAAAAATTTATTCATATAGTGCATTACAGCAGGGATAATACCGGCTGCTCCATTTGTAGGAGCAGTTACGACCTTTTTGCCACATGCATTTTGCTCATTTACTGCTAATGCCCATAGATTTATCCAGTCCATTACCTCAAGTGGATCTATCATAGAAAATCCATCTTTTTTACTAAGTCTATCGTATATGCTTTTTGCCCTTTTTTGAACACCTAGAATTGGAAGTTCTCCTGTACTAGAGCAACCATCCCTTACGCACTCCTCCATCACTTTCCAGATCTTTAAAAGCTCACTTCTTATCTCAAATTCACTTCTAAAAACCTTCTCATTTTCCATCATTAAAGCACTAATTGAGAGAGAGTTTTTCCTGCACTCCTCTAAGAGTTCATCTGCACTATCAAACCCAAATGGAAAATCTATCTTTTTTTCAAGCTTTTTCCTACTGATATCATCTTCACTAAGAATAGCGCCTCCACCTATAGAATAGTATGTTTTTTTCTTTAGTAGCTTATCTTGTGAATCATATATATAAAAGCTCATACCATTTGGATGGAAGTCTAAAAACTTATTTGCATACAGAGTTACATCTTTATCAAAATCAAAACTTACTTCTTTCATCTCTAAAAGATTAATTTTTTTATACTCTAAAACATCTTCCAACCTCTGTTTGGCATGACTCATATCAACGCTCTCTGGCAGATACCCCATCAATCCTAAAACAACTGCTTTATCGCTACTATGCCCTCTTCCTGTTGCACCAAGTGATCCAAAAAGATTTACTTTTACTTTACAACACCTATCTAATAGTTTGGCACTAAAGGCTTCTGTTGCAAATAGTTGAGCTGCCTTCATGGGTCCAACTGTATGTGAACTTGATGGTCCAATACCAATCTTGAAAAGCTCAAATACACTATCCACAATATCCCCTTTTGATTAACTCATCTACTTCAACAAGTGGCAGTGGCTTACTAAAAAGATAGCCTTGCATTAGACTACACCCCTGTGCTGTGAGAAAACCTTTTTGCATATCTGTTTCTACCCCTTCAGCTAAAACTTTCATCAAAAGACCATTTCCAAGTGCGATAATAGTCTTTGCAATAGCTCTATCTTCAAAACTACCTTCAATATTTTTTACAAATGCTCTATCTATCTTTAGTTTTGTAACAGGAAGCTCTTTTAAGTATGCTAAAGATGAGTGTCCTGTTCCAAAATCATCTATAGAAACATCTATGCCCATCAGCCTTAATCTATTTAAAATAGATATAGATTTATCAAGATTTTTCATGATATATCGCTCAATCACTTCAACCTCTATCCACTCTGGCTTACATAAGTTTCTCTCAAGTGCATCTTTTATGTACTCTATTAGGTCACTATTGTCTAGCTGGTATGCCGCTACATTGACCGCTATCTTTTCTATATCATACCCTTTGGACTTCCACTGCACAATCTGTTTCATAGACTCATCTATAACCCACTTGCCTATATCTATGATAATACCACTCTCTTCAGCTAACGATATAAACTGATCTGGGAAGATTAAGCCCTTTGTTGGGTGATTCCATCTTATAAGAGCCTCTACACTCACTATTTTGCTGTCTATTGCATTCACAACTGGCTGATAATGCAAAACAAACTCTTGGTTCATGCAAGCTAAGCGAAGAGAGTCTTCCATCTTGATTTTTGTTATAATCTCCTCATTCATCCTATTTGTAAAAAATCTATAAGCATCTCTTCCACCTGTTTTTGCTTGATACATCGCTATATCTGCATTTTTTAAAAGAGTGTTTGGATCTTCTCCATCAGTTGGATATATACTTACTCCAAGGCTCAATGTTGTGCTATAACTAGACTCTCCTATCAATATTGGTTTGTTTATATTCTTCTGTATGTTGTCTATTATTTTTATAATATCCCGTATATTTTTATAGTTTTCTACAACTACCACAAACTCATCTCCACCAAATCTTGCTGCCAAATCTGACTCTCTTATAGAGCCCTGTAACCTTCTAGCAACCTCCTTTAGTATAATATCACCACTATCATGTCCCATTGTGTCATTTATAACTTTAAAGTTATCAACATCTATAAAAAATATTGCTATTTCACGACCATCTCTTTTTGAAAGGCTAATGGCTTGATTTAGTCTATTAATAAGCATAATTCGATTAGGTAAATTTGTAAGATAGTCATGCTCAAGCTGATAAACAAGCTGCTCTTTTTGTGCCATAGTCTGCCTATGCTTAATTACTAAATGCTTCTGATAAGTTTTTAATATACTCTGCAACTTATAAGATACTATAAGAGTGACTATAAGCATGATTGCTAGTACAAGTGCCGTAGCATAACTAATATTATCTACCACAGATTCTAGTTTTTCTTTTAAAGTTCTTCGTTTTTCTTTTATCTCTTTTAACAAATCATTATAGTAAGCTCCCGTTCCTATGACCCACCCAAGCTCTGGGACATCTTTTATAAAAGATGTTTTATACTCACTTTCTCCTAGCTCTTTATCGAAAGATGTGATATATGTCATAAAAAACCCTTCTGGCTGAACTCTTGCACCTTTTATTATGTTTTTTGCTATATACTCATTCTTAGTTGCTTTATTCCAAATATTTGTTCCTATCAACTTTTTATCACGGTTAGCTATTACCATCCCATCATAATCAAAAGCAAATATATACCCTCTATCTTCATGCTTTATGTTCATAAGAAGTTTTTGCATCTTTGGTTTTATACTTGAGATTATGTCTTCTTCGTATCTTGCAGTCACTATGTATATACCTAACTTTTTATAACCTTTTACATAACCAATTTTTTTCTTCATATCCAATGAGTCAGGTTTATACCAGTACCACTCATAGTAACCCTCATTAGAATTTTTCACAATTTTTATTGAATCTTTGATTGGGTATTGTCCTCTTGCATCTTTAAAATATAAAAGGTTTATATTTTCTTTTGAAGGCAAAGTTGGGAGCAACACACTATTACCTTTTATATCAAATATATCATAATACCCTGTTTTATTATCAAAAAATCGCACATCTCTAAAATGCTGTTTAACCAGCTCTATTATCTTATCTTTTGGTAGATCTTTATTGTTTTTGTATATCAAATCAATCATATTTACAGCAAAAGTGGTCATGCTCTTTACTTCAACTCTTGCTTGTTTTTTTAAGATATCTGTAGTAGTAACAATATAATTAGAAATGTCCATGATCTTTTCATATGCACGAACTTTACTCTTTTTTACGATATCTTGCCTGACTTTTTCAATATCTGCATCATAGATACTTTGTTCATAACTCAAAAAGATTTGAACCAAGGCAAATGATGTAATAGCAATGCCAAGAAGAGGTAATATAACTATTAACCTAGTAAGCTTCGTACTCTTTTTATCATCCATAAATAACCCTAAATCTTTACTTGATTTATTCTACAATAACTAACCTTACCTAAGTGTTATAACTACCTCTGGAAACTTCAGTATTCTCTCAACTCTCTCTTGCCAGAGGTCTTTAAACTCTTCTCTCTCCTCATCAGTTGCCGTACCACTTAATGTTTTTTGCATAAGAGGACTCATCTTTGGATTTGGAGCCAATCCATTTGGATCATAATCAATATCTACTACTTTTCCACTTCTATCAACTAGTCTCATGGATGAGTCAATATCTGCATTAAAATGCATCAAACCTCTTCTGTCGTACTTCCCTGATAGTCCATGAAAGCCACTTTTTGAAGTTGCCCCTGTAATTTGAGCTACTACATTTGAAACAACACCTGTAGTTCCTTCACTTATGTCATCTTTAAGATATACATTAATTTCTCCCCTTTTTGGAGTATCAAACCTCTTCAACCCCTCTTTAAGCATCAAAAAAGCACCTGCAACGGTAGGACAACTATGCCCCGCACTCTTTACAACATCTAAGTACGAAAACTCAATCTCTCCACCTTCAAAAGCTCCAAGCATATCGGATAACTCGTCTGTAATCCTAATTTTCTCCGCTTCATCAAAAAACTTTGGGTATCTCATCATAAATCCTTTTTTGTTTATATGATACAATACTATCAATAAAAAAGAATTGATTCTATGCAAGAGTTCTACGACCGTAGGTTGTGCTTTAGATGATATGAATTGTACTTGGACTTGTTCGAGTACAAGAAGAAGTAAGATGAAAAAGGATTGATTTTATGCAAGAGTTATGGAATAAAAAATTTTCAAGAGAAGGTTATCTGTATGGAACAGATGTAAATAGTTTTATAAAAGAGCATACTCATCTCTTAGAAAAAAACTCTAAAATTTTGTGTCTAGGAGAGGGAGAGGGAAGAAATGCAATTTTTTTAGCAAAAAGAGCTCTACATGTAGAGGCATTAGATGCTAGTGATGTAGGACTTTTAAAGCTTCAAAAACGAGCACTCAAAGAAGATGTAGCCATAACTATAAGGCATACTCTCATAGAAAACTGGGAACCTGCTCATAAATATGATGCTATCATATCATCATTTATGCACCTACCTCGTGATGAGCAAAAAGATATGTTTATAAAGTCGATCGACGCACTAAATGAAAATGGCTACTTCATCGCTGAGTTTTTCAGTGTAGACCAAATGTACTTTCTAAGTGGTGGTCCAAAAGATACAAATCTTCTTTATCAATTAGATGAGCTTTATCAACTGTTTTCAGCACTTCCTTGCACTATATGCAAACTATCACAAGAGATTGTTGACTTAGATGAAGGTAGCGGACACAAGGGAGAAGCTAGTGTAATTAGAATTATCTTAAGGAGGAACTGAGATTGAATAAGAGAAAAATACTTCTTCTTGAAGATGATGAAATTTTATCTCAAACTTTAAAAAAACTCCTTACTCTTGAAGGCTATACTGTTACCCTAGTTCAAGATGGAGAAGATGCCCTAGATATCACATATAATGAAAAATTTGATCTATATCTGCTTGATATAAATGTCCCACTTATAAATGGTATAGATTTTTTAAAACTACTAAGAGATGCTGGTGATAAAACTCCTGCTTTTTTTCTTACCGCACTTCAGGATATAACTTCCCTATCAGATGCCTTTGATAGTGGATGTGATGACTATATTAAAAAGCCATTTGATATAGATGAGCTTCTTATACGAGTTAAGGCCTCTCTAAAAAAAGATAACCCATTTGTAGAGTACAAAAACATAAAATTTGATACTTTTAAAAATATGGTATATATAGATGAAGAAGAGGTAAATCTTGGAAATGTAGAGAAAGGGATTCTCTCACTGCTTATAAAAAATGTTGGTATGAGTATAGATAAGTCAATATTTTTTGATGCGATGATAAGACCTAGTGACTCAGCACTGAGGGTTATAATAAATAAACTAAGAAAAAATTTAAACCTAAACATAAAAAGTCTAAAAAACATAGGATACAAACTTGAGAAGTCCTGAAAAAAAATCATTTATTACTATTTTTAGTATCTCTTTTACATCTCTGTTTTTATTTGGTTGCCTAATTGCATACTCTTACTATGAAGAAAATAAAGACCATATAGAGAGAGATATACTATATCAAATGAAAGAGTATGCATTTGATTTTAAAGATAAAAAATTTTCATTAGATATCATAAAAGCAAGCCCTGAGATGAAGTTTTTTAAAATGTACCAGGATGATAAAATACTATATTCATTTTTTAGGTTTCCAAAAGATGATACTTTGGTTCTAAAAGTAATATACAAACAAGAAAATTTTAAAGAGGATTTAAAAGTACTGATATATAAAACTATAGTTTTATCCTCACTTGCAATTGTTTTTATTTTTATTTTTTCATCTGTTTTTGCATTTTATGCAATTAAACCTATGAAGCAATCCATAGATCTGCTTGAAAATTTTCTAAAAGATTTGATTCACGATCTTCATACACCTGTTACCTCTATACTTCTCAATACAAACCTTCTAGCTAGAAGGGAAAAATCTGAAGAGCTTGAAAGAATAGAGCTTAGTGCAAAAACAATAACTTCGTTGTATAAAAATTTAGAAACACTACAACAGACAAAAAACAATAGCAATGAGCCAATTGCACTACATACATTGATAGAAGAAAAAATTAAGGTTTTAAAAAAACTATACCCTTCAATACAAATCAAATCAAATGTTCATTTATCTTATGTACAAGGCGATCAAATATCTATTTCTAGAATTATTGATAATATCGTAACAAATGCTTGTAAGTACAATAAAAAAAATGGAAAAGTTTTTATAGAGATAAATGGAAAAGAATTAATAATTAAAGATACCGGTATTGGTATCAAGAATCCTCATAAAATATTTGATAAATACTACAAAGAAAACGAAAGAGGCTTAGGACTGGGTATGAATATTGTCAAAAGGCTTTGTATTCAGGAAAATATAGCAATAGAGATAAAAAGTGAACTTTCAAAAGGAACTACTGTAAAACTAATTTTCAACTAATACTTCTTTCTTATACTTTCACTACATAAAAACAAGGAGACAAAATGAAAACTATAGGAAAGATGATATTACTATCAACAGTAACAGCGAGTGTACTCTTCAGTGCAACTCCAGCGACAACAACGGGTACAGGTGCAACAGCAGCAGCAGCAACTCCTCCAGCAACAACAACTGGCACAGCGGTAACTCCTGCGGTGGTAACAAATACAAATATACAGGTTTTATCTCAACAAATGAAACAAACTGCAGATCCCGCACAAAGAGCTGCTCTTATGAACCAAGTAAAAATGGGACTTGCTACTCTTAATGAAGAAGAAAGAGAGAATACTCTTGAAGGACTAAAACAAGAGATTGAACGAGAGCATGAAGGTGATCAAAAAGAGATGGAAAATGACGATAAGAATGACGATAAGAATGATGACAAGAATGATGACAAGAATGATAATGGAAATTATAATGACAGCAGTCATGATGGCGACAGTGATGGTGGCGATGGCGATGGTGGAGACAGTGATGGTGGAGATAGTGATGGTGGCGACAGTGATGGTGGAGACAGCGATGGTGGAGACAGCGATGGTGGAGACAGCGATGGTGGAGACAGCGATGATTAATAAAAATCATATTTTAATACTAAGTTCAATTTTCCTTTTTAGCGGTTGTGCACTAACAAATAAGTTCTCGTATGATACAGATAAGGATGGTGTTGCAAACTACAAAGATATATGCAAAGTAACACCAATTGGTGCAAAAGTTGATAAATATGGCTGTGCGCTTGATGAAGATTTTGATGGTGTAATAGATATGTACGATAAATGTCCGAGAACAAAAGCATCAGAACTAGTAGATGGAACTGGTTGTACAATAAAAAAAATATAAAAGTACCGTTAAACCCATAGCCCAAAATTAGTGAGATGGCAATAATTTAATATTAACTATCTCACTAGGGGCTAAAACTCTTATGGGTGGACCCCAATAACCTACCCCACTACTTACAAAAATCTGTGTTTTTTTAGAGTGCTGGTAGAGTCCGCTTAAATATGGCTGATCTAATAAAACCAAAAGTCCAAAAGGAAAAATTTGACCTGCATGTGTATGTCCGCTAAGTATTAAATCGATATTTTCGTCTTTTAACTCTTTAGTTATTTTTGGCTGATGAGCTAGTAAAATAGTAGGTAAATTCTTATCTACATGTAAAAGAGCTTTTTTTAAGTCTGGTTTTAAAATACCAAGTCGTCTTCCCATTAAGTCTGTAATTCCTACTAAGTTTATTTGGTTGTCAATAAATACATTTTCATTTGTTAAAACCTTTACATGTAAAGACTCTAAGAGTGAACATATTGCTTCAACTCCATGAAAATACTCATGATTGCCGCTCACAAAATAGACTCCAAATCTACTTTTTATATCTTTAAGAGCATCTAGCTTGTCTTCAATTTCATCGACATGTAAGTCAACTAAATCACCTGTGATGACTACTATGTCCGCATTAAGGGTGTTAATATCTTTTACAATAGTTTCTAAAAACTCTTTACCCAAACTTTTCCCTATATGCACATCACTAATTTGGACAATATTTAACTCTTTTTTGAGTCCTTCTATGTTTATGTCAACTTCATTTATGATTGGTTTTTTAAAGCCATTGAAAAAACCTTTTAGCATATATGAAAAAGCCAAAATAAGCATAGTAACATCAAGCAGGGTTTTTAACATTAGTCTTCTTGATTTATCGAATGGTACTTTGTTCAATGGAATATGAAAAATATCATAAACAATAGAGATACAAAAAAGCATAAAGGATATGCCAATTAACGAAGAGAAAAAAGTAAAAAGATAACTAGGCATTATGCCTGAACGAAGTGTTAAAAAATAGAGTATTTCACCAAAACTTATAGCTATCATTATCCATTTTAAAATAGATTTATGCTTTTGAAAAGGTTGTAATTTTGATAAAAATCTACGATAGATGTAGGCATTAAGCCCTGCTATAACAAGAGTGGCTACTACTGAAAATATGATTCTAAATAGTTCCATGTAGTAGCCTTTTGTCTATTTTAATGTTTTTAGTGTTTTAAAATATTTATTTGTTTCACTAGAGATTACTTTTGAAAGAATCAATAGTGCAAGCAGGTTAGGAGCAGCCATCAAGCCATTTGCAAGGTCTGAAAAGTTCCATACAAACTCTAGTTTCATCATTGCACCAACCATAACCACTGCTATAAAAATAACACGATATAGCTTTACAAGTTTTTCACCAAAGATAAACTCAAATGCTTTTTCACCATAATAGCTCCAACCAAGAATTGTAGAGTATGCAAAAAGAACAGTTGCTACGATAATAACATATCCACCTATGTCTCCTAAGTGGTATGAAAAACTCTGCATTGTAAGCAATCCTGCACTCCCACCCTCTTGCCAAAATGGAGATATAAGAATGATAAGAGCTGTCATAGTACAAACCACAAGAGTATCAATAAAAGTCTGTGTCATACTAACTAACGCCTGTTTTGCTGGTACATTTGTCTTTGCAGCTGCTGCTGCGATTGGAGCTGATCCAAGACCTGATTCATTTGAAAAAACACCACGAGCTACACCAAATCTAATCGCAGCTGCGATTGTAGCTCCTGCGAAACCACCACCAGCAGCAATAGGATTAAAGGCATGATAAAAAATAAGCCCAAAAGCCCCACCAATTTTGTCTGCATTCATAACTAAAATGATAACAGCACATATAACATAAGCAGCAATCATAACAGGAACCAACTTTGATGTAAACTTACCAATAGATTTAATGCCACCAAGTATAACAACCGCCGTTAAGGTCAGCATAACAACACCTGATACCCAAGTAGGAATGTCCATCTGAGAGTTAAGCAAAGTTGCAACTGCATTTGACTGAGTCATATTGCCAATACCAAAGGCTGCGAGTGCCGTAAATATAGCAAACGCCATACCTAACTTTGGAAGTTTTGCACCATCTCTAAGATAGTACATAGGTCCACCCTTCATGCCATTTGCTCCAATCGAACGGTACTTAACAGCAAGAATTGCTTCAGAATATTTTGTAGCCATACCTACAACACCAGTAACCCACATCCAAAAAACAGCACCAGGACCGCCAAGTGTGATAGCAGTAGCAACACCAACAATATTGCCAATACCAACCGTAGCAGCCAAAGCTGTCATAAGAGCAGCAAAGTGAGAAATATCGCCCTTACCGTCTTCATCTTTGTCAAAAATCAACTTTATTGCATGCGGAAGTGCCCAAAACTGCATACCCTTAAGTATAACTGTTAAGTACACACCTGTACCAACCAATAAAATCAGCATAGGAGGTCCCCATACTATACTAGATAATGTAGAGACTAAATTCTCAATATATTCCACTTTAAACCTTCTTTTTATATAAAGACATTAATATCCATCCAGATGTTTTGTTCTTGGTAAAACAAGATTTAAAAAAATCCCAACAATTGCACCAAGACCAATTCCACTAAAACCAACTCCACCAAAGTTGAAGCTCATACCACCAATAGCAAAAACTAAGATAATAGAAACAATAATCATATTGCGAGGATCCTGAAGATCCACTTTTTCTTTTATAAGAGTTCCCATGCCAATAGAAGCGATAATTCCAAAAAGAAGAAGCAAAATTCCACCCATTACAGGAACTGGAATAGTACTTAAAAGAGCCCCAAGCTTTCCTACAAAAGCCAAAGCAATCGCAAAAAGTGCCGCCCATGTCATAATAGCTGGATTAAAAGCTTTTGTAATTGTTACTGCACCTGTTACTTCAGAGTAAGTCGTGTTTGGTGGTCCACCAAAAAGGGCAGCCGCACTAGTTGCAAGCCCATCTCCAAGGAGTGTGTTTTTAAGACCTGGCTTTTGCAAATAGTCTCTTTTTGTAACATTTGAGATGGCTAACATATCACCTATATGCTCAACTGCCGGAGCAATTGCAATGGGAAGTATATATATAATAGCTTCAAGGTTAAACTCAGGAGCTACAAACTTTGGCATAGCAAACCAAGGAGCTGCCGCAACTGCATCAAAACTGACAATGCCAAACATCAAAGATACAACATAACCCACGATAATACCACAAAGTATTGGCAATAATCTAAACACCCCTTTCCCTAAAAGTGTAGTTAAAAGTACAACCGTTAGAGTTATAAGTGAAATTGTAATAGCTACTGGAAACTCCACTAACACGACTGAGCCATCTCCTGTTTTTCCCATAGCCATAAAAACTGCTACAGGAGAAAGAATCAGACCAATAGTCATAATAACAGGTCCAACTACAACTGCTGGCAAAAGAGTATGTAAAAACTCACTTCCTTTTACGCGTACCAAAAAGCTAAGTACAACATAAAAAAGTCCTGCTGCAAAAAGGCCACTCATAGTTCCTGCTACTCCCCAAGTTTGCACCCCATATATGATGGGAGCTATAAAAGCAAATGAAGAAGCCAAAAAGATTGGCGGAACTGCTTCTTTGTTAACAAGCTGAAATATAAGCGTACCAATGCCCGCTGTAAACAACGCAACGCTAGGGTCAAGCCCCGTAAGAATTGGAACCAAAACAAGCGCACCAAACGCCACAAACAAAAACTGCAAACCAACTATGCTATCTTTCAAGCTAAAGTTATACTCTGTACTACTGCTGTACATACATCCTCCTTAATTTTTACAATATAGCCATCCAAAAACAAACTAAGGCATACTAGTAAGTCATAAGTGAGTGAGATGTGAAGTATCTATCTTGAAGCCTTTACTAGTAAAGGTGAGAGATAGATGCTTTGCAGATTGCTTACTTATGACTTATCCAAAGGACGATAAGAGAAGCATACACTTGACTTCGTTAAAAGGTTTTAAAGCTACTAGTAGCTCTTGCAACCTTTTGCCTCGCAATTGCATACTTCTCTTATCGCTAGTATGCCTTAGTTTGTTCTTGGATGGCTATATTTCCTAACTTCTCTATCTATCTCAAATATATCATCTAAACTTTTTGGATTTACATCTTCAAACTTTTTATATGCTTTTTTTGTAAATTCTGCAAGCTCTAGTATATTTAATTCATTTTTAAAAAACTTACCTATAGCTATCTCATTGGCTGCATTTACGACAACTCCTCTTTGAGGATTTGCTAAAAGGCTATTTTTGATTTCCCATATGGGGTATCTTTCACTCTTTATCTCTCTAAAATCAAGAGACCCCACTTTGCATAAATCTATCGGTTTTACGATTCTAGTATCTACTTTTCTTAGAAGTGCATAAGCGATAGGCAGCTGCATATTGGCATCTGCTAGATGAGCTGTGCTACTTCCATCTTTGAAGTCTATCATAGCGTGAATTACAGAACGAGTTTCCATGATAGCATCTACATTGTCTATATCAAAAAGCCACTTTGCCTCAAGCAGTTCAAAAAGCTTGTTGGTCATAGTTGCACTATCTATTGTGATTTTGTTTCCCATTGACCAGTTTGGATGCTTCAAGGCTTGTTTTGGAGTCTGTTTTGAAAGTTCGCTCAAAGGAGTATCTCTAAATGCCCCACCACTTGCCATGATAGTCATCTTGCTTATCTCTCGTCCACTTTGAAGATACCAAAGTCCAAAATGCTCACTATCTATAGGTGTAATTTTAGAGCAATCTAAAAGATGCCCAGCAACTACCAAAGACTCTTTGTTCGCTAAGGCTAGTTTTTTGCCAAGTTCTAGTGTTTTTATAGTTGGTGCAAGCCCGACAAAACCTACAAGAGCATTTACTACCAAGTTCGAAGTTGAGCTTTCTATAACTTCTAGTATACCTTGTGTACCATAAAATACATTTGTATGCTCTACATGTAGAGCTAACTCTTTTGTTGCTACACATACAAACTTTGGCTGGTGTTTTGCTATCTGCTTGTTTAAAAGCTCTATGTTTGTGCCTGCAACTAAGGCCTCTACATGTAGAGCAAATTTATCGGCAATTTTGAGTGCATTTACACCAATTGACCCAGTTGATCCAAGTAGTACCAATTAAGCGATTCCAGTCAATACAAATATCATGATTACTACAGCAAAAAGATAGCCATCAAGTCTATCCAAGAAACCACCATGCCCTGGAAAGATTGAACCACTATCTTTGAGCCCTGCTTCACGCTTAAGGTAGCTTTCAAACAAATCTCCCCAAACAGAAGATACTGACACTAAAAACGAAGTAATAACCGCAACTAATAAAGAGTAGTGCATAAGTCCCACAAATGTTCCAGCAACTGTTGCAACAACAATACCACCAATCACACCTTCCCAAGTTTTATTGGGACTTGTTGGAGAAAATGGAGTTTTACCTATGCTTTTTCCAACAAAGTAAGCTGCTGTATCAGTAAGAGCAACTATAACAACTAACCATATCAACATGTTGATACCAAAGTCTTTATATAGAGTAAACAAAAATAGCATTGAGATAGAAGGATAGAAAAATGGTGCTAGTGCCTTGTAGTTTACCTTTTTTTTATGTGCCATCACTGAAGTAGCAATAACCAAAACAACAAAAATAAGCCCAACTGGTTGAGAGTAAAAAGCAGCAGCTATCCAAATCAAAGCTGCATAAACATAAAGCTTGTTATCTTCTTCTCCAAAAAGCTTCATAGCCTCATGAAAAGAGAACATATATGCTATTCCCAATATCGCCCAAGTAAGAAACAGACTATCCATCACTGCTGTTATAACTGCTATTGCTAGTAGTACTAATCCAGTTAAGATTCTCTGTTTATTTGCATCATAAATCTCTTGAATATCCATAAATATAGCCTTAAATTTTTTCTTTAGTTTATCTAATGTTTAGTGAGTTTTTGCTTATACGGTAATATCGAGTCTTCTTGAAGGAGTATCATCTTCGTCATCTTTTAGGTGTTTATGCTGTGTATCTTTTGTGGTCTCTTCCTCTTTTGCACCACTCTCCTCTTCATTTTTCTGTTTTTGATGCTCTTTTTCTGGGTCTATTTTGTAAGTTTCTTCAGTGGGACGAACTTCTTTTACTACCGCCTCTTTTTCATTGGCAATAGCTGTGGCCATAACATTTTGCATTTCATTTCTGTTTTGAACTGCTGTTTGTTTAGTCGCTGCAGCTGTTACATTTTGATTTGTATATATTATTGCACCCATTGGACTAATTGCCATAAAATCTCCCTTTACTCCTCAAAATACATTGTTTTGTACTCTACATACTCTACATTTGCACCATTTTTAACCGTTACATTCCTTCTTTGAGTATAATCGACTAAATAAGTTCCTTTTTTAGTCACACTAAACTCCACACAAATCTTTGCTGCAAAGTCTAAAACGGACTGAGGAACACTACTCTTATCTGTTCTTATTATAACATGACTTGATGGAATACCTTTTATATGAAACCAAATATCTCTCTTTTTTGACTCTTTAAGTAACTCTATGTTACCTTTTTCATTTTTACCAAGCATAATTTTAAATCCTTCCATGAAAAAGGTCTCATAATGCTTTATCTCTTTTTTAGCTTTCTTTGTCTGTTTTTGTCTAGGTAACAGTATATTTATCTCACTTTCATCGTCACATTTCTCAACTGCTCTTTGCATTTTTTTAAAGAATGCAATCTTATCATTGAGGTTTTCCCTCTCTTTGTAGAGTGACTTTGCTTTTCTTTTTAGTTTTTTTGAGCTATCAAAAAGTATGTTACCAGCTTCACTAGCACTTCTTGCCTCTTTTGGTAGAGTTATTTCTACTTTATTACCCTCAAAATCATCTAATTTTATAATATTTTCATATGCTTTTACCTTATGAATATTACTCAAAACTAGAGTTCCCCAAAGTTTGTACTTCTCACTTTTTCTTAAAAGTTCTTCTTCATCATCAAGTCTATCAAAAAGCTTTTGAAGTTTGTCTATTTTCTTTTGTAGAGCTATTAGTTTTTGATTTTTTATACTATTTAGCCTTAAAAGTGCTCTCTTTTCATACTCATTCTTCAAGTATGCATCTACATTTTCACCAACACAAGAAGGTGATTCTTTGAACTCACGAGGAGGCAATACTTCAAGCTCTTCACCAACTTTGATAGAGCGATATGAAACACTAGAGTCAATATGCCTCAAAGCCTCCAAAACCACCTCGTTTTCATCAAGTATGATAGCGTTTGTGTTGCGTCCTGTAAACTCAAACTGCAAAATCGTACTTTGTGCTTTATAGCTAGAATTTGAGCTTACATGTAGACGCAAAATCCTATTACCCTCCACTACTTCAAGTGAATTTATATGACTTCTTGAAAAACGCTTATAAAGAATGACATCAAAAGGGGCATTATAAAGTTTTGCGCGCCTAAAATGCTCTTTTTTAAATATGTGCGAATCTCCTCTTTTCATATCAAAAAATATTGCTTCATCTTTGTTAAAAACTATCTTTATGATGCTGTCTTCAACTCTGCCTATACTTGTTATGGATCTATATTTTTGTAAGTATTTAGTTACTTCTAGTAGTTCATTTCTTTTCATTTTTACCTCTTTTTTTATCTAAACAAGTCCAGATAAAATTCCTCTCACTGAAGCTTCGGCTTTGGTGAGATTATAGTATAATTATACCAAAAAGGGGAATTTACTCTCTATTAGTTAAGTCATACAACTATAATAAATATTTTTGTGATATTTAAAGAATTAAATTGTATAGTTCATGCTATTTTATAAGGATAAACAAAAATGAACTATACAATTACACAAGCACAACTAGGAACTAGACCGAATGTACAGATTCCAAATCCAAAATTTTACGAAGTATTAGGCGAAGAGGGTATGAGAAAACTTATATCTGACCACTATGATATATTAGTTACAACTAAGATAAAAAATCTTTTTCCACCTACTCCTGAACTGTTGGAAAAAGCAAAACAGCACTCAGCAGATTTTTTTATACAGATTTGCGGTGGACCACAATACTTCAATGCTACTAGAGGAGCACCTCAAATGGCAAGAAGACATGCCCCTTTTAAGATTACTATGGAAGCTAGAAAGGTTTGGTTAGAGTCGTATATACCTGTCTTGCAGGCACTTGAGATAAGTGATGAACTTAAACAGTCCTTTTGGAATTATCTGGATATCTTTTCTATATGGATGATGAATTCTAGCGAGGATTAAAAAGAGAGGGGAACTCCCTCTCTTTTTTGATGAAAACTATATAGTTCTCCACTTTTCAGGTCCAGTCGTGTGGATAGAAACACCACTACTATCGACCGCAACAGTAACAGGCATATCTTTTACTTCAAACTCATAAATCGCTTCCATACCAAGCTCTTCAAAAGCAACTACTTTTGCTTTTTTGATTGATTGGCTTATAAGGTATGCAGCTCCTCCCGTTGCTATGAGGTAGATTGACTTGTACTCTTTGATAAGGTCGATAGTTGGCTGTTTTCTCTCAGCTTTTCCTATCATACCGAGTATATTTATCTCCATCATATCTTTAGTAAACTTGTCCATTCTTGTCGAAGTTGTTGGTCCTGCTGGTCCTACCGCTTCATCACGAACAGGATCAACTGGTCCAACATAGTAGATAAATCTACCCTCTAAATTTACTCCATTTGGAAGTGGTTTATTTGCATTTTTGTACTCTACTATCTTTTTATGTGCTGCATCTCTTGCTGTTAAAATTTTACCGCTTAAAAGAAGAGTGTCGCCTGATTTGAACTGACTTAGATTCTCTTTTGTCAACTCTTCAATATTTACTTTTTTAATTGTATCCATTGGAAGTTCTAAATCTGGCCAAGTGTCTAAATCTGGCTTTTCAAAAACAGCTGAGCCATTTCCATCTAGCTCAAAGTGAATGTGTCTAGTTGCTGCACAGTTTGGAATCATAGCTACTGGCAAAGATGCTGCATGACATGGATAGTCTAAGATTTTTACATCTAAAACAGTTGTAACACCGCCAAGTCCTTGAGCTCCAATACCTACTTTGTTTATGTCCTCAAAAAGCTTTAGTCTAAGCTCTTCAAGTGCATTTTGTGGACCTCTTTTTTGTAGCTCATGGATATCTACATGCCCCATTAAAGCCTCTTTTGCCAAAAGCATAGACTTCTCTGGGTTTCCACCAATTCCTATGCCTAAGATTCCTGGAGGACACCAACCTGCACCCATATGTCTTACATTTTCCATAACCCAGTCATATACGCTATCACTTGGATTTAAAACTGCAAATTTTGACTTGTTTTCACTTCCGCCACCCTTTGCAGCAACTGTGATTTCTATCTTGTCTGAGTTATTTACACTATAGTGAATTACCGCAGGAGTATTATCTTTTGTATTTATTCTAGCTCCTGCAGGATCACTTACGATTGAGTATCTAAGAGTGTTATCAGGATCTTTGTAGCCTAGTGCAACTCCCTCATTGATAACATCTTCTAACTCTTTATCAATATCTAACTTTGCATTTAGTCCAACCTTAATAAAAACATTGACCGAACCAGTATCTTGACAAAGTGGACGATGTCCCATAGCACACATCTTTGAGTTGATCAGAATCTGACCTATTGCATTTTTAGCTGATTCTGACTTTTCTACATTATAAGCCTCAACCATGCCCTCAACAAAGTCTTTTGGATGATAATAAGATATATATTGAATTGCATCAGCAATACTCTGTCTTATGTCATCAGAAGTAATTTTCCCCATCTATTCTCCTTCTCTTAAAGTTTTTATAAATTATACCTATATATTTTGATATAATTTATAAAAATTTATACTTACATGACCAACTAAAGTAAAAAAGGTAAAAAATGATTTTAGATTATAAAAATATAGAAGATATGACACGATACAAAATTATGTCAGATACGGTCATCCCTAGACCTATTGCATGGATAGTTACAGAAGACAACGGAGTTATAAATGCGGCTCCCTTTTCCTACTTTATACCCCTCTCAAGCAACCCTGCAACAGTGATTGTAGCAATTGGTATGAAAGATAAAACTACACCTAAAGATACTCTTGCAAACATACAAAAACACAAAAAAGCTACTATTTGCTTTGCAAATAAAGACAATCTAGAGCAGTTAAAACTCTGCGCAACTCCACTAAGCAAAGAGCAAAGTGAAGTAAAAGAGTACTCAATAGAGGTTCAAAAAGTCTTAGAAGATTTTCCTCCTATGATAAGCTCTTCACAATCTGCTCTTTTTTGTGACTACTACTCTACTGTTGAGATTCCCGGCAAAACAACCCCAGTGATTTTAGAGATAAAAAAACAGTTTATTGAAGATAATCGCATAGATGAAAATAGTCACATAGAAGTTGAAAACATAGGAAGAAATGGAGCATTTTTTAGTGCTATGGTAAAAATATAATGAAAGTAAAAGATGTAGCAGAGTTTATGCTAAAAGAGTTAAATAAAAAAGGTGTTTTACCCCAGGTAGGACTAGCAGATATCATCAAGGACAAGTTTGGTGAGGAATTTGTGTTTAAAACTACACACGGAACTATAACCATAGACCGAAAAGTAATAAGAGAGTTTAACAAACTAAAAGGTGACGATGTCTGTTGGGATAAAGATGGATGTTGTTGGGAAAAAATTTAAAATGGCAAAAGGAAAAGACAGTCAAAAGGCTGTAAAAAAAGTGGCAAGTAAATCACTAAAAGAGAAGAGACAAGAAAAAAAAGCTAAAAAATCTAACGGGTAGTTTTTTATGCTCTACATGTAAGGAAAACCCTTACATGTAGAGAGCTGTTAAAAAAATCTCTTATTTACCTCATCACTCAGTTTTACTCCGCTAAAGTGAGCTCGTTGGAGTAGCTCCCAAAAGTATCTGTATGTTGCTCTGTCATGAAGTTCTCCATCGTACTGAATTGGTCCCCATGATGCGTCTTGAGCTGCCATTAAGATTCCCTCAGCTGCTTTTAGTTCATCAAAATCTGGTTTCATCGCATCTACTATAGCTGTGATTTGTGTTGGGTATATACTCCACATTCTCATAAAACCAAACTCATTTCTTGCTCTTGATGCATCACTATATGTTTGGTACTGATTTTTTAAATCTAGTGTTACATTGTGACATGGGATTACATTGTTTGAAAGAGCTGCTTGTGTTACCTCTGCTTTTGCACGGCTAAGAAGTTTGTGTTCAAACTGCCCTGGACTCCTCATATTTGAAGCTGGAATTGCCCCTTGGTAGCCAGATACAAAGTCCATAAGTCCAAAGTCCAAGACTTGTAACCAAGGAAGAGTTGCAATTTTTTCTATATCTCTAAGTGATCCATGTGTTTCAATAAGAATATGAATTGGAATCTCTCTTGAGATATTAGAATCTTTACAAGTTTTTTGAATATACTCAATCTGCTCCTTGACATCTTCATAGCTAGTACACTTTGGAATCGTGATATAAGCTAGTTTTTCGCCTGCATTTGGCACTAAGATATCAACATCACTCTTCCAGTTTTCATTTGAGTAGTCGTGGATTCTTACTCCCGCCATTCCGTGAGTATTTGCATCAGAATTTACAACTCGTACAACCATATTAGCATGCTCTACTTCAGAGCCAACTTGTGCACCATCTTCACAATCACAAGTTATATCAAAGATAGGACCTAGCTTTTTTTGTAACTCTAATGCTTTTAGTATAAGCTTTTCACTTCCTGCAAAGTGTTCGCAACTTGGTATTATAGGTAGGCTCTTGCCTGATTCAAATAGTTCTTCATTTGGGTGTGTCATTTTATTCCTTTAATTGGTATTATAATTGTATAGTCTAAATCAAGTACAACATTTTTGAGGTACTTTCCCTGTTCGTCTTTTGGATTTTTTACATCCTCTGGAAGCATGTTTTTAAGTGCTACGGTTCTTAATCTTAGTAGCCCTATATCTTCTCTTTTATGTTCTATCTTTTCTAAAATTTCTGTATAGGCATATATAGTATCTCCAGCATAAGTAGGATTTGCATGTGAGCCTGCATTTATAGCATATATCCACATTGCATTTTGAAGACCATTAAACGAAATAGTTCTTGCTATTGAAATCACATGGCCCCCATATATAAGTCGCTCTTTCATGGGAGTATTTTTCATCATAAAGTCATCAAAATGCACTTTTGCATTGTTTTGATAGAGCTTCGTTGCTAAAGTGTGATCACTATTATCAACCGTTATCCCCTCTGGGTGATTTAACCTCTCCCCTACTTTGTAGTCATCAAAAAAGTACTCTCCTCCAGTCAAAACAGGCTCTACATGTAGAGCTGTTGGGATATTAATTTCATCCAAAATCGGTGTTGTTTTTTTAAGAGTTGGTACTGAATTTATATCACTTTTAGTACTTTTGTCTTTTTTATGAACCATAACCCACCGTTTTAGATTTAAAATCTCATCTCCATTTTGATTGTGTCCAACGGAGTGTACATAAACTACTCCACTTTTTCCACTTGAATTCTCTTTTAAGCCTATAACTTCACTCTGCAAAGATACCGTATCTCCTACAAATGCCGGATTTTTAAAGCTTACCTCTGCATAACCTAAATTTGCAATGGCATTGAGTGATATATCTTGAACTGACTTCCCAAATGTTAGATGAAAAAGCAACATATCATCAATTGGTCTTTTCTCGTACCCCATCTGTCTAGCCAATACATCACTAGAGTGTAAAGCAAAACGACTTCCTGTTAAAGCTATATAAAAACTAACATCTCCATCACTAATAGTTCTTGGAAGTGGATGAATTATCTTCTGTCCTATAGCAAAATCTTCAAAAAAGTTGCCTATATTTATCTTACTCATATCTACTCCTAAAATGCTGTCTTACCAATTTCTTGGTATCTGTCATATAGAGTTATAACTCTTTGTGCCCACTCGATTCTAGTTCTATCTATTAACTCATTACGGTACTGTATAACTTCTCTTCCACTTTTTTGTGCTTTTTCAAATGCCTCAATCATCCCTTTTGCATCTTCTACTTCACTCTTTTTAGGGGTAAAAATATCGTTAATATACTCAAGCTGGATTGGATGAATTGCGGCTTTTCCATCACAGCCAAGATAAAAAGCATCTTTTGAACTTGCTTCACATGAGAACTCATCACTAACATCAAAATGAGGTCCGTCTATAACTATCTTTCCATATGCTCTTGCTGCTAAAACTATCTGTGCCATGTAGTTAAAAATTGCCTTTGAATTTCTCTTGAGGCTAATTTGCAGCCTTTGAGCTAATGTGTTTGAGCCTATCATCACGCACTTTAGTTTTGTACCAGCTGCACATATAGCTTGTATATTTAGAACTCCTAGAGGTGATTCTATCCCTATCATAAGCTCTAATTTTGGATTTATACTTTCTATGATTTCGTCTGCACTCATAACATCCCCAGCACTCTCTATACATGAGAAAAGAATAGCATCAATATCAAGTTTTTTTGCTAGTTCAATATCTAGTTTTAAATCTGGACTGTTTAGCTTATTTACTCTTAATATTCTCTCACTTGTTCCAAAATCACTACTCTTTGCAAACTGCTTTGCAATCATAACTCTTGCAGCATCTCTTTGCTCTTCTAAAATACCCTCCAGATCAAAAATCACAGCATCTGCAAGAAGTGTTCTAGACTTATCTATATACTTTTCACTATAAGGAGGAACAAAAAGCATCGATCTTCTTGCTCTGTATGGCTCTACTTTTGGACTTTCTACGACATCTTTATTTCCCTCTAAAAGCTGCTTTGTTAACTCTTTTCTTAAAACTTTTCCATTTTTTGTTTTTGGATAGTCATTTACAATATAAATCTGCTTAGGAGCCTTATACTTTGCAAGATTCTTCTGTCCATATGCCAAAATTTCCTCTTCCTCTTCTTTAGTAATATCCCCTTTTGGTATTACCGCAATAGAAACTATGGTTTTGTATGCATCTATATCAATACCAAGAGCAACACAATCAGCCACTTTTGGATGAGTTTTTATAACCCTCTCAATCTCATGAGGACTTACACGAAAACCAAAAGTATTGATGATGTCATCTTTTCTTCCAAGAAACCAGATGTAGCCATCTTTATCTCTTTTCGCATAATCACCTGTAAAAAAGTAGCCATTGTGTCTTGCTTTTGCAGTATCCTCTTCTAAGTTCCAATACTCCAAAAACAACCCTGGATCATCTTCTCCTATACAAATCATACCCTCTTCTTCTGCTCCAACCTCTTCAAGAGTATCAGGATTGAGCAGCTTTACATTGTGTCCTGGTTGAACAAATCCAGCACTTCCTGGTCTAATCGCTCTAAATTTTGAATGCGATATATAGTAAGAAAACTCACTCATACCTATAGCTTCATATATATTTTGTTTAAATCTATCTTGCCATAAAGTTACCATCTCACTAGAGAGATGCTCTCCTGCACTCATACAGTGCCTTAAGCTTGGGCAGTCATCTATTGTAAAATCTGTCTTTTGTAAAATCTGTCTATATATAGTTGGTACACCAATGAAGATGGTACACTCATGCTTCTTAATAAGCTCTACCCAACTCTTTGCATCATTTGCTCCCTCATGTGCAATCACTGTATGCCCACGGTAGAGTGGATCCATAAGAGCTGAGCCCAAAACATAGGTCCAGTTAAATTTACCAGAGTGCATAATACGGTCATTCTCTTTAAAATCAAACCAATACTCACTTGCAGGCTCTCTTCCTATAAGTGAGCTATGTGCATGTAAAACCCCTTTTGGAAAACCAGTAGTTCCTGATGTGTATACCAAATAAGCTGGTTCCCTTGACTTTGAATTATAGTGATTTGAAGAGTCATCAAAACTCTCTAAAACCTCATCGAGTGCATAAACTTGTATGTTATTTGGCTTTTTTAATTCATCAATACTATTTATACCTGAAACAATGATATGATTTAAATTGTCAAGATTTTCTAAATATGGTAAAAGATTGTCATACATTGAAGCAGACAAAACTATAGCCTTTGCTTGTGAGTCTGTTGCTAGATACTTCACTTCACTTCCACTAAGAAGTGTTGAGGTTGGAACTGCAATTACCCCACCCTTCATAGCTCCAAAAAATGATACAGGATAAGCCAAAGAATTTTTAAGACAGATTAGAACTCTATCTCTAACATCAACTCCGATTGAGCTAAGAAAATTAGAAAATCTATCTGATTTTACAGCCAAGTCTTTATATGTAACTTCACTTGTTCCTAGATTTGTATCTTCTATAATCATAGCAATATTTTCTTCTTTTGGGCTACCTAAGTGCTTAGTTGTACATGCAACCCCTATGTTTAAAAACTCTGGAACTTCTATCTCTAGCTGTGGATACTCTTTATTATTCATTTTTCTTCCCTTCTATATCTGACCAAATGGCCAGTTCTCTTTTATGGTATGTATTGGCATCATGCTTAAAACTTTTAGTGCAAAGTTTTTATCCTCACTATTTAGGCTCTTAAGTGCATTTGCTCTTAATATGTTCTGCAAAGATTTACCAAACATAGGAGGGTCTAGCATCTCTCCTTTGTAGCGAATTGCTCCACCAAGAAGTGCCTCTGCTTGAATGGCTTGCTTTAAAATATCTATATCATTTTGTATCTCTAATGGAGATGGAGTAAATGCTACTTTGCATATGTTTATATGATTTGGGGTGATTACTTGTTTACCTGTAAGCCCCATAGCTGTCTCTCTTTTAGCATGCTCATACACATGTCTACTCTCATCATCTCCATGCAAATCTAGCCATCTTCTTATATCTTTCTTTTCCAAACAACTATCTGGAAGTGAATTTGGTGTCAAAAGGACTTCAACTCCTCCTATGACTCCACGACCTTTGATTCTTGCTTCCATAGTCAATATGTTGAAAAAAGTCTCAAGCTCATCTATCCAGCCCTCAGGTGTTATCTTATAAGCCATGGCTTTTGAGAAATCATGTATACCAAAAACCACATGCTTTACCGTTGAGTGCGTCATAAGCCTATCTGCAATTTGCAAAGATTTTGGATGCTCAATGATAGGCTGTATTGTTAAGTTACTTCCAATAGAGACAAGCCATGAAGAGAGGTCACGAATTTCGGCATCACCATAAACCTCTCCAGCTTTAGCTAAAACTAAAACATCTATATATTTGTGTATCTGTTTTATAAGTTTTAAGTCCTCTTCATACTCAGGTGTTCTAAAGGGGTTAATCCTAATTGCAATCTGAAAATCTCTCTGCGGAAACTTTGGCAACTCCTCAAGCAGAAGTTCGCGAGACAACTCTTTCATGCGACATCCATCTTCAAGATCAAACAAAAGTGTATGTGCCTTTGTCTTATAGGCATGCTTTTGCAATCTAAACTTTGCCTGCTCTATTGTCTCATATGAGCCATCAAGGGGATTGTACTTAATTGGCGGATAATAGATCTGAATCCCAGGCCAAACTCCACCTAGAATTGGAGTTAAGTCATCATCAACTGTCAGTTGTGCTATATTATTGTAAGATGAGTTCATAATTTTGTCCTATTGTTTAATTGGTAGTATTTATACATATTAAATATAAATTAAAATATAGCTAATTTATAGCTAATTATTTTTTAATATTATTTTTATAATCACTCTTAAAGGCTATATGATGGGTGTTGTCAATACTTGGCAAAATTCAAGTTTTGTATAGTGAGAAAATATTTTTAAATCTTCTTATATACTAAAATAAAAAATTTGCTATAATTTGACAATATGTAACATAAATGAGGCAAAATGAACCAAAGTAAATCACTTACAAAAGGTCTTTCTATATTAAAAGAGATTATGCTTAGCGAAAACTCTCTTACTGCAAGTCAGTTATGCCTGAAACTAGACATAGACAAAAGCACAATGTCACGGCTACTAAGTGCCCTCATAAAAGAGAGCTTTATAGAGTATAAAGAGAACTCAAAAGAGCTAATTTTAAGTGACCTACTTCGAAAAATAACACAACATGAAAACAGAGAAAAACTAGTAGAAAAAACGAAAGGAATCCTAGATGAGATTTTCTACATCACAGATGAGTGCTCATATATTGGAATTCTTGACAATAACTCTGTTTTGTATCTAAATCAGGTTGACAAATCAAATAGAGTCATAAAGACAAGAGACTCCATAGGAAAACATGCACCAATTCACACAAATGGATTTGGAAAAATTCTTGCTGCTTTTGGAGATGTAGATATAACTAAACTAGATTTTAAAAAATACACTACTAACACTATAACAAGCATAGGAAGATTTAAAAAAGAGCTAGAAATTGTAAGACAAAGGGGCTATGCCATTGGCAACGAAGAGCATGAGTTTGGACTAAAATCGATAGCAGTTCCATACTTCAATAACAAAAGTGAGTTTATAGGGGCTATTGGAATCTCTGGGCTATCTGCGAGAATGGATGAAGCAACAACTCATCAAATAGGACAGAAAATATTTAAAACTATCAATTAAATCTCTATGCTTTTGTAAAAGTTACATGATAAAATCAATTTTTTAGTTTAATTTTGCTAATATAAAACAAAAAAAAGGTTCATCAATGGGGCAAACTATTACAGAAAAAATTTTTAGTGCACATGTGGGAAGAGATGTCTACGCTGGAGAAATTATAGAATCTCCCATAGACATGGTCATAGGGAATGACATAACAACGCCTATAAGTATCAAAGCTTTTGAAGATAGTGGGGTAGAAAAACTAGCAAATCCAGATGGTTTTTCAATCGTTATGGATCACTTCATACCTGCAAAAGATATAGCTTCTGCAAATCAAGCAAAAATAAGCCGTGATTTTGCATATAAACATGACTTAAAACACTTTTTTGATGAGAAAGATATGGGTATAGAGCATGCTCTTCTTCCCGAAAAAGGACTTGTAGTTCCTGGAGATGTTATCATAGGTGCCGATAGCCACACCTGTACGCATGGTGCTCTTGGAGCATTTGCTACTGGCATGGGTAGTACTGATCTTTCATTTGCTATGATAACTGGAGGAAACTGGTTTAAAGTGCCTGAAGCCATAAAGGTTGTTTTTAGTGGAAAACCTGCAAAGCATATATATGGAAAAGACCTTATCTTAGAAGTTATTCGTATGATTGGGGTAGATGGTGCACTTTACAAAACTCTAGAGTTTACTGGAGATACCATATCTCACCTTGGAATGGCTGACAGATTTAGCCTATGCAACATGGCCATTGAAGCTGGTGCAAAAAATGGCATAGTTGGGGTAGATGATATAACCAAAGAGTTTTTAAGTGACAAAACACTAGCAAGAGAGCCAAAAGAATTTTACAGTGATGATGATGCAAACTATGTTCAAACCCTTCACATAGATGTAGCATCACTAGAACCAGTCATAGCCTACCCTCATCTTCCTTCAAATGGTAAGCCAGTTTCTCAAGCAGTAGCCGATGATTTGGAAGTTGATCAGGTATTTATAGGGAGTTGCACCAACGGGCGTATAGAGGATTTAAGAATGGCAGCGAAGATTTTAGATGGTAAAAGAGTATCAAGAAAGACAAGACTTATCATAACACCAGCTACTCAAAAAATCTCACTTCAAGCACAAAAAGAGGGTTTAGTTGAAATCTTCATCAATGCTGGAGCAGTATTTTCAAACCCAACATGTGGAGCATGTCTTGGCGGATACATGGGCATACTTGGTAAGGGCGAGAGATGCATATCTACAACCAACAGAAACTTTATAGGTCGCATGGGCGACAGAAGTAGCGAAATCTACCTTGCAAACTCTGCTGTGGCAGCTGCAAGTGCCGTCGCTGGAAAGATAGTAGACCCACGATAATGCTAGACTTGCCTTGTGTAGTAGTAGCAGGTGGTAAGAGTAGCCGCATGGGAAGTGACAAAGCGTTGCTCCCTTTTGGCTCATTTGCAACTCTAACACAGTATCAACTAGACAGACACAAAAATAGTTTTAGATCTCTACATGTAAGCTGTAAAGATAGAAAAAAATTTGACTTTGAGGCAGATTTCATCGAAGATACAGAGGAATTTTGTGAGTTCTCACCTCTTGTTGCAATCTACAGCATACTTTTAAAACTCCAAACTACTGTTTGCATACTAAGTGTAGATACTCCATTTGTTACAGTTGCTATGTATGAAAAGCTCTCTACATGTAGAGATGATTTTGATGTCGTAGTTGCTAGGTCTCCTTTTGGGTCTCACCAGCTTTGTGCTATCTACTCTCCTGCTATTTTGCCCATCTTAAAAGAGCAGATAGAACAGAACAATCACAAGATACGAAACCTTTTAGATAGAGTAAAGACAAAGTATGTTGACTTTGAAGATGAAGAGATTTTTACAAATCTAAACCGACCAGAAGACTATGCCAAGGCAAACAGTTGATAGACGCTCTTACAAATATACCCTCACAAAATGCTCTAAATGAGACAATAAAAAATCTTAGCCATCCAAAGCTACTACTCATAGACTTAAAAGATTTCAAAACTCTAAATCTCGAGCACTCTGATGAAGCTGGGGATTTTGTGCTATGTGAGTTTGCAAAAGAGCTACAAAAGTTTGCCATGTCACATGGCATGAAAGCATTTAGGGTAGAAGAGGATGAGTTTTCTCTTGTAAAAGATATGCCTTTTGACTTAACTGCAATGGAAAAACTCATATACTTAGTTGCAGATTTTGTAAAATCTCAAAGCTACACATATGATGGAAACTCTATAGATGTAGATGCTCACATAGGACTATGTCTAGATCAAAACAATCTAATGGCAAAAGCCAAAAAAGCACTCAAGGTGGCTCAAAATGAAGACCAACCATTTGTCACTTACTCAGAGTTTGTAAACAGACTGCTAGAAGAGAGTAGTGAAAAAATCTATGGGATGCTAAAAGAGTCTGTTACCTTAGGAACAATCACTCCGTTTTTTCAAAAGGTTGTTGATGAGAAAAATCAAACTACATATAGTGAAGTTTTTCTAAGAATTGTGACAAACAAAACCGTAGAGTCTCCAAAACTATTTCTTGATATTGCCAAAAAAAGAGGCTTCTATGTGCAAACTGTTGAAAAGCTTCTAGAAAAAATCTCTAATATAAGTGGGGTAAAATCTATCAATATCTCTTGCGAAGACCTCTTTGATGAAAAACTTTTTGCTCTCTATCTAAAAAATTCTAAAAACACAAATATGATATTTGAACTACAAAATGACTCATTTTTAGAAGATGAAAGAGTAGAAGAAAAAATCAAAATACTAAAAGAAAATAATATAAAAATCTGCCTTGATAATATCTGCTCAACTCAGGACCTAAAAAGGCTAGATATAGACTTCGTAAAAGTAAGAGGTGACCTCATCAGACTACTACACATAGACCAAAATGCTTCCTCTACATGCAAAGATATCATCTCTACATGTAGAGCACGAAACATAGAAACTATAGCCTCTCACATAAACTCAAAAACAACACTAGATGAGACAAAAAAACTAGGATTTGACTACTTTCAGGGCTTCTTCTTGGATGAACCTACTTCCACTTTTGCTGGATAATCAACCCTCCAATAATCAAAAATAGTGCTACTATAGTGGAAAATAGTATCTCCTCACCAACAAAGAAGTGAATAAACACTAAAGATAAAAATGGTGATAAAAATATAAGATTTGATATCTTCGATATGCTAGATGTAAGATTTACAGCCTTTAGCCAAAAGATAAAAGTAATACCCATCTCAAAAAGTCCAATATAAAACACTCCTATAGTAGCCTCTATATTTGGCAAGTTAACCCCTCCACTAAAGGCTACATATATACTTATAAAAGTAGTCCCCACTAAAAAATTGGCAAACAATCCAACTACTGCATCTACTTTTGAGCTTCGATTGAATATCCAGTAAAATGCCCATAAAACTGTGCTAAATAGTGCCAATATTACTCCATATAAATCTGAAAAGTTAAGAGAGAAAGGATCGCCTTTAGTTGCGATTATCAAAACCCCAAAATAGCATATAAACCCAGCTAGTATATCTGCCTTGGTCAATTTGTGCTTTAAAAATATAACACCCAAGTATGCCAACATCAACGCCCATGTATAGTTTATAGCTTGTGTTTCTTGTGCAGGCAGTAGGTCGTATGCTTTAAAAAGAACTAGATAGTATATAAAAGGATTAATTCCTCCCAAAACTGACACGAGTAATGGGCTTTTTACTATATATAAAAAAGCCTCTTTTAACTTCTTTTTATATAACAGTATACCGCCTAACAGAATAAGCGATACCCAAGATGAATAAAAAAGCAACTCTATGGGAGTTATATGCCTAAGAGTTATCTTAAAGGCTGTGGCTACTGTTGACCAAAAAAATACCGATACAAGTGCATATTTGTATGCTGATATTTGCTTACTCATAAAGACTAAAAAAATTATAATTTAAGTTATCTATCATGTTTATTACCACACCAACTAAATACCCAAAGGTTGACTATGAGTATAACATAAAAAAAGCTATAATATGACTATTATTACTCTATCAACAAAAAGGAATATCGTGATTAAACATATAGTATTTTTCAAATTAGAAGATAACTCTGATGAGCATAAAAATTTTGTTAGAGAAAAAATTATGTCTATGAAAGACAAGATTGACGAGCTTAAGCAGATTGAAGTTGGCATAAACTTTGCCGATGAAGAGAGAGCCTATGATCTCTGTCTTATTAGTCAATTTGAAAGCAAAGGTGACCTCCGTGCTTATGCTGTACACCCTTTACATGTAGAGGTTATAAAGTATCTAAAATCAAAAAATACAATAACGAAAGTTGTAGATTATGAATGCAGTTAGACTCAACTTATGAGTCTAATGTATATCTTTTTAAACAAGGGAAGTGAAGAGACTATAGAGCCCAATACTATAAGTAAACATGCTATCCATATGGTGCTATTAGGTTTTGAAAGGCCTAATAGAATTAAAATCATAGTTGAGAGTAGTGGGGTAAAATAAGAGAGTGATCCTAGAAGTTGGATATCCCCTTTTTTCATGCCATAGTCCCATACAAAAAAAGCTCCCCCAACAGGACCTAGTCCAATCAAAACGATTATTATCGTCTCCTGCCAAGTAGGAACCACTGTTGTTTCAAAAGCAAAATGAGCAAGTAGGGATAAAACAGCCGTAACACCACAATAAGCACCAACTGCACTCGTGGGAATATCTGCAAAATACCTAGATAAAACTGAGTAGATAGCCCAAATTAGAGCAGCTATAAAAGCATATAGGTATCCATCTGTATATTTTATATCAAATTCAAACTCTCCCCCATTGATAACCAAAAAAACAACTCCACTAAGTCCTAATATGACTCCTATCACATGAAACCATCTCAACTTTTCTTTAGGCAAAAATGAGCTAAATAGAACTATAAAAAGAGGCCAAAGGTAGTTAATGAGATTTGCTTCAATAGCTGGTGCATTTCTTACAGCTAAAAAATAAAAATAGTGATATCCAAAAAGACCACTTACCCCAAGTAACCAAATCTTAAAAGGGTGCTTAAAATGAATCCAGATACCATTCTTCTCTTTTTTCCATATAATCAGACCAATTATAAAAGCTACAAAAAATGCCATAGAGGTAAGTTCAAA
>Ga0256840_1000660_pt1 | contig 34670 bp, 38 predicted proteins | sample 355202metaG_FD_185969 | JGI IMG/M metagenome (GOLD analysis project Ga0256840, IMG submission 185969) | Hydrothermal vent microbial communities from Mid Atlantic Ridge, Atlantic Ocean - 355-202 | ecosystem: Environmental > Aquatic > Marine > Hydrothermal vents | place: Atlantic Ocean: Mid...
GGACAGTGTTAAAGATGAGCATATAATGATTGGTAGCTCTAAGGCTTTGGATGAGATAAGGATGGAGAGGGGTTGGAGTAGAAGAGAGTTGGAGGAAGAGCTGGAGAGGAGAAGGGTGGTTCTTGAATGGATGATAGAACATGGAGTTAGAGACTACATCGAAGTTGCAAATATAATACATGCTTATCAAAGCAAGCCTGAAAAAATCTTAGAAAAAATGGGTTTACAAGAAATGATCAGTAAATAGGGGTGTTTAATATGTTTAAGGAAGCTAACTATTTTACATATATCGGATACAAAATTTTTGGAAAAAAAGTGAAAATTGAAAATTACTACGAGCTTGAAAAAAAATTGAGACAAGCCATGATTTCAATGCCTCCAGAAATGTATATAGCCACAGCAAAGATTGTTTCTTTAATTTTTGCATTAGTGGGTTTGATACTGGGACTATTTCTAGCTGTAGTCCTTATATACTTTGTTCACTTACCTAAAACAATTATACCAATCGCACTACCTGAAAATATTTACAGAAGTTGGATTGAAATAAGGAAGTTCGTTATTGCAGGAATGCTAATGGTTGTATTAACAGTTTTATTTTACTTATTTGGAATGTTTCTATTTTCTATTTATCCTTCGACAGTAATTAGCGACAGAAAAAGCAAAATAGATAGAGTGTTGCCCCATGCTATAACATTTATGTATTCTTTAAGTAAAGGTGGAATGAATATAATAGAAATTTTTAGGTCATTATCCAACTACTATGAAGTTTATGGAGAAATAGCAAGAGAATCAGCAAGACTGATAAGAGATATGGAAGTGTTGGGAAAAGACTTGAGAAGTGTTTTAGCTGAAACTGTGGAGTTATCACCCTCTGAAAACTTTAAAGATTTTATTCATGGATTAATAACAGTTATAGATAGCGGAGGAGATATAACAAAATACCTTGAAGAGAGAGCTGAGTTTTATTTAGAGAGAGCAAGACAAGAACAAAAGAATTTTCTTGAATTTCTTGGACTTATGGCTGAAAGTTACATAACTGCTTTTGTGGCAGGCCCACTTTTCCTTATAATAATTCAAACTGTAATGGTTGTAATGGGACAAGGAAATCAAAACGCTCTTTATGCAATAATATACTTAGTAATTCCAATAGGATCCTTCTTCTTTGCAATGGTAATAAAACTGTTAACACCTACTGAAGAAGGTGAACCACCAAAATTAAAAGAAAAATACACGCATCTAAGAATTAAATGTCCAGACGAAATAGATGAAAAAGAGAGAAAAATGATCGAAAAACTCAAAAAAAGAATTAAATCTTGGAAACTCAAAAATACATTGAGACATCCATTAGAGCCTATAAAAAGGAAGCCCATATATGTTTTTATCTTTTCAGTTCCACCGGGTTTAGCATTTATACTGTATGGATTGAGAATATACCCATTTTACAGAAGCATTGACTGGGTATTTAAAATAGATGACTACGTAATAATAGCAACAATAATAATGTTATTGCCCTTCGTAGTATTTCATGAATTAAAAATAAAAAGAGCAAAGAGAGTTATGAGATTGACACCCATTTTTTTGAACAAATTGGCTTCAGCTAACGAAAGTGGTATGCCAATATATAGAGCTATATCGATGATAGCCAAAACAGATACTACTCCTTTAAAAAAGGAAATAACTAAAATAAAATCGGATTTGGATTGGGGTATTAGCTTAAATGATGCCTTAGTCAGATTTGCAAACAGACTTAAAGTATTTGAATTGACAAGAACTATAACACTTTTAAATGAAGCTTTGAAATCAACAGGTAATGTAACGGAAGTCCTAATGATATCGGCAAAAGATGCAAGTAATGCTGAACTTTTAAGGAGAGAGAGGCTATCTAATATGTTTATGTATGTAATAATAATCTATATATCATTCTTTGTTTTTATAGGTATAGTGTATATTATCACAACAACATTCCTCTCAACGTTAGCCCAAAGTGCTGCAAAAGTTGCATCTAGTGGAGCAAATATAAATATGCTAAGAGGTATAAACGTAAGTACATACAAGAATATCTTTATGCATGCAGCAATATTCCAAGGATTTTTCGGAGGTCTTGTAGCTGGAGTAATGGGAGAAGGTAGCCTTTCATCGGGAGTTAAACATTCCTTAGTGATGCTCACTATAGCATATATACTATTTACTGTATTTATACATTAATTCCAATTTTTTAATTTTATTTTTTTTCGAGTATGACAAAAATACTTGTCAGTATTAAAATTCCACCAAGTACTTGTCTTATGGATAAAACTTCTCCAAAAAATACGTAACCAATTACTGAAACTGTTAGCGGTTCTACAAGTGCTGATAAAGAAGAGTTGCTTGCTCCACATCCTTTTATCCCATGATTAAAGATAGTAAAAGCAAAAGCAGTTGGTATTAATCCCAGACCCAGCACCCATATTATTTGGTTTAATTTTATTGGTGAGAGTGCAAATGGAGAAAGAAAAATCGAAGATATACCTAAATAAGCAAAAGTTATACTCAAACTGTCCATTTCTGATCTTGCTCTTTTCATTACTAAAAAGTAAAAAGCATAAAATATCCCGGACAATACACCAAAAACATCTCCGCTAATTTCGTTTGGAGAGATGATAAACCACAAACCAATTAAACCCATTACTACTGCAAAAAGCTGTTTTAAACTAATTTTTTCACCAATAATAAAAGAAAAAATAACAACATACACTGGAGCCATGTATAGCAAAAGTGCGGCAGTAGCTACCTTAGTTACTTGTATGGATTTTATATAAAACAATATTGTAGCAGTGTTTATTACCGAAATCAAAAATATAAATTTCCAATTTCTTAGCTTGGGTTTTTTACCCAATACAAGGTAAAACACAGATAAATAGATAAATCCAGTAAGGAGTCTAAGAGATGTGATTTGAATTGCATTCATTCCTTGTACACTTAATTCTCTTACAAAGATCGGTAGAGTACCCATCATAATTGCACCTAAGATAACATATATGCAACTTTTCTCAAATCTCATGCTTTCACTCAAAGTAAATTAGAGAGTTATTCTTGCAAACTTTAACACATTTCATGCAAAGATTGCATTTCTCATAATCTATACTCACCACTTTATCTCCTTGAAAAATTATAGCATCTACTTCGCAAACGTCTCTACAAGCTCCACAAGCTTTACAACCCATTACAGCAATGTATCCCATAAAAAATCCCTCACGCATATATTGTTACAATATCTTCGTCCTCTACAACGTGATCTATACCTACTCTTTGCCCCGGAAATCTAACAGATTTTCCCCAAACCTTTGCGTATCTAAACCTCTTTATCATATCCCTATGCAATCTTTCACAAATATCTTTTATAGTTGAACCTTTCCTCAAAATCATGGGCTCTTTTTCTGGTTTCTTTCCGGGGGGTTTCAAGAAAACTCTTATAAATTCAAGTTTTTGGTATATTTTTTCCTTCAATTCCTCGATACCATATCCTTTCTCAGCCGAAATAAACACGGAATCTGGATATTTTTTTCTTAAATTTTCTAAGTAATTTTCATCAACTAAATCAATTTTGTTTACAACTTTAATCGCAGGTATGTAAACCCTATTTCCCTGAATTGCATCTATAAGCCTATCTATCGTTATATCTTCTCTAACTAAGATGTCTGCATTGTGTATTTTATATTCTCTTAAAATTTCAACTATAGTTTTTTCATCTATTGCTAAAGGAGTTGTGGTTGTTATGTTTATTCCCCCCCTTGCTTTTTTCTTTATTATTATATTCGGTGGTTGTTGATTCAATCTTATTCCACCATCATACAATTCTTTTTCCAAAATATCAATTTGATGTATGTTAAACACATCAGAAATTATTAAAATTAGATCAGCACTCCTTATTGCAGATATAATCTCTCTACCTCTCCCTCTACCTTTTGATGCTCCCTCAATTATACCGGGAACATCTACTATCTGAATTCTTGCACCTTTATAGTTCAACATACCTGGAATAGGTTTTAAAGTTGTGAAGGAATAATCAGCTACATCACTCTTAGCCCCGGTAAGAACATTTAGTAAAGTAGATTTTCCTACTGAAGGATAGCCAACAAGAACAGCAGTTGCATCACCTTCTTTCTTTATTGCAAATTGCACACCTTTACCTTTTTTCTGTCTTTTTTCCGCTTCCTCTCTAAGTTTTGCAAGTTTTGCTTTCAGTTTACCAATATGGTGCTCTGTTGCTTTATTGTATGGTGTTCTCTTAATCTCCTCTTCAAGAGCTCTTATTTGTTCCTCTATACCCATCCAACTGTACAAACTGAATTCTGTTATTAAAATTGTCGAGTTAGTATTGACCGAAAATAACAAAATTTTCATAAGCAGTCTTGAAAAGCAAAACTCATGAAAAAGCTTGTAGTAATGAGTGGAAAAGGTGGAGTTGGTAAATCAACTGTTGCCGTAAACCTCGCTTTTGCTTTGAAAAAGAAGGGTTACAAAGTGGGATTGCTTGATTGCGATGTTCACGGTCCGTCAGTTCCGAAACTCTTAGGATTAGAGGATATTAGAGGGTTAGAGGCAAAAGAGGGCAAAATTAAACCATTAGATATTCATGGAGTTAAAGTCTTTTCTATGGGTTTTATGCTACCAAGCAGAGACACACCAGTTGTATGGAGAGGGCCAATAAAGCACAAATTTATAGAAGAGGCTCTAAATAATGTAGATTGGGGCGAAATTGATTATTTAGTTATAGATTTACCTCCCGGAACTGGAGATGAAGTTATAAGCATAGTTCAACTTGCAAAGCCAGATGGGTGTGTAGTAGTAACTACACCACAAAGTGTAGCATTAGAAGATGTTAGAAAAGCTATAAACTTTGCAATACATGCTGGAGTCCCAGTAGTAGGTGTAATAGAAAATATGAGTGGTCTTATATGCCCACACTGTGGTAAAACAATAGAAGTCTTTGGCTCAGGAGGAGGGAAAAAACTTTCAGCTGAAATGGCTGTGCCCTTTGCAGGCAAAATACCTCTCGATACAAGCATATTCAAGAGTGGTGAAGACGGAAAACCTTTTGTAGATATGGACTCACCCTCAGCAAAGATATTTGAAGAGATAGTTGACAATATACTGGAGAATCTCGAAATGATTCAAGAAGAACTGAAAAAACTACAGGAAAAAGCTGAAAAAGCTAAGAAAGAAGCGGAAAAGAAATTAGAAGAGTTAAGAAAGAAAGTAGGGAAGAAGAGCGAAGACGAAAAACAAAATTAGGTTATCCAAAATTTTATCAATCCAAAATAAATTATAATTCAATGAGGTGAACGCTATGAGAATAGCTGTGCCAACTGAGGGGAGAGGAGGTTTGGAAGACTTTGTATCTATGCACTTTGGTAGAGCTGCTACATTCACAGTTTACGATACAGATACTGGAGAAGTATCAGTAATTCCAAATACATCTGAGCATTTTGGAGGAGTAGGGACGCCACCTGAACTCTTAGCAAAAGCTGGCGTAGATGTAGTGTTATGTGGTAATATAGGGCCAAAAGCAATAATAATGTTTGAGCAATTTGGAATAAAAGTTTACTCAGGTGCTACAGGGACTGCAAGAGATGCCATAGAAGCATTCTTAAATGGATTGTTGCAACCAGCAAGCTTAGATAGTGCATGTCCAGACCACAGACATCACATTTTCTAAATCTATTTTTTCTAAATTATTTTAACCTAATTTAGCTCTTTATATCTTTCTATGCCGGTAAATATTCATTAAAAACAATTTACTAAGCAATAAAATAATAATATAAATATAAAAATTAATAATTAATAATAAAACAAAAAGAAAACTCCGCTTACTCCTTCTTTACAAGTACTATCTCTATTGCGGAGACATTTGCTTCTCCTTGCTCACTCTCGACCTTTTCGGTCGAGATTTTTATGTCTTTAACATCAACATCTGGCAAAAAGCGCTTTCTGACTATCTCTGCAACATCGACTGCTCTGCTTATAGCTCTACCTCTTGCCTTAACGGCGACTTCCTTTACACCACTGTTGAATTGGGTCAATACTGCAAGCACATAGTTCATTACAGGCTTGTTACCAACAAACACTGCGTTCTCAGCCATTTTCTCTAAACCTCCTTAGCTTTTTTAGAGCATTGCCAAACTACCAAATACAGTATATTAATTTTTCCTTAATAAGTGTTAAATTGAAATGCAGAGTAAAATATATTAATCAACCGGAAATTCCATAATAATAAGCCGAGGTAGCCTAGCTGGTTGGGGCGCCTGACTCATAATCAGGAGGTCGGGGGTTCGAATCCCCCCCTCGGCACTCCTTCTTCTGGTTTTACACCATACTATGGTACTCCCAAACAGAATCATCTATAACAACGCTAAACTACTAACTATGTTACTATAACTTCATCCATTTCCATCTCCTCTGTTCTTAGTAAAAAAACACTAATCTAAAGTTAAATCCAAATTTCTCCACCTTCAAAAACTTCTTTTTTCCATATAGGTAGTTCTTTTTTAATGCGTTCTACAGCTTCAGCTAAAACTGGAAATACATGTTTTCTACTGTATCCCATAACAGCAACGTAAACTATATCCTCTCCTACCTTTACTACGCCTTTTTTATGAAAAATCTCTACCCCCTCTATCCCTTCCCTACTTTCAAGTTCCCTCTTTAATTTACTTAATCTTTCATAGTATAACTCTTCATTGATTTCGTACTCAAGATACTTAACTTTCCTACCCTCGTTAATCTCTCTCACAAATCCAACAAATATCGCTATTGCTCCACACTTCTTTCTATTTTTCCTCTTTTTAATTTTATTAACTATTGAGTTTAGAGTTTCCCATTCAAATTCCGTTTCTTCAATTTTATTTGTACTAACAGTTATTTCCCTCCATCCTAAGTCACACATTATGTTTAGCACTTTTTCAAACTCTAAATCCAATTTTCCAATAGGTGTTTCAAAAAAATCACCTCTATCTACAACATCAGCATTAGTATTCGAAATCCTCACTTTCAACTTCCTCACCTCTTAAAAAGAACCTTAATTTTTTATCTAAGTATGCAAACTGCCCTAATTTAGCATACCCCGGACAAAATATTAGTGGTTTTTTACTTGCAACAATAAACCTATGTAAATGACCAAAAACCATTACTTTAACATCCAATTCTCTTGCAAGATAGTATATATCTGTAAAATCATCCATTAAAGGTTCATGTTTAACTCCAACATTCCAACCACTGACAACTTCAGGTAATGAAAAGTTGTCACAATTCCCTTTTACAGCAAGCAAGTTTATACCATTTTTATTACAAAATTCAGTTAGTGCATTGTAAACTTCGATTGTTTCAAAATCACCAGCGTGAACTAATAAATCAAATTGAACGTAATTATTAACTTCACTAAGAAAATTATTCATTTCCCATTTTTTTCTAAGGTGTGTGTCAGATATTGCCAAGATTTTCATAGTATCTCTCTAATAAACCTTTAATCGTTAACCCCTCTTTTTTCGCGATTTTTTCAAGTATTGAAGCTGTCTTAGTAGAATACTGGACAGCTTTCTTTTGCCTATAAGCAACCTCTCTTGGCAAATATTTTTCAGCTAACTTTCTTAAAGCAAACTTTCTAATTATTTCTCCACCAACTTTTCTAACCTTATACTCTCCGGGGATTTTCATCACAGTTTTTATTATGTCCCACTGAAGATACGGAGTTAATAACTCAATTTCTACTTTATATGAAAGTTTTACATCTCTCTCAAGATTGTTGATTCCAAGTAATTCTACATCTTTCCTTAAAACCCAATATACTTCATCCTCCCTACAATCTTCATATTTTTTATATCCACCAAACAATTCATCGGCTCCCTGACCAAACATCATACTGCTAAATCCAAGTTCTTTTGCCTTTTTTAAAGAAAAGTATATTGGAATACCTATTGAAACATGGAATGGATTTGGTTCTTCAATAGCTTTTACAATCTCAGGAAGTGCATCTGCTACTTCTTTCTCCCCAAAACGATAAATATACAATTCCCTCCCCAATTCCTTGGCTGTTTGTTTTATATACTCTTCCTCTTTTTCATTTGCAGTAACGCTTACTAAGGGAACATCGTAAATCGCTGCAAGCAAAGAGCTATCAACACCTCCCGAAAATGATATGCAGTCTCCAGCTTTAAATTTTAAAAGTTTTTTCTCAATATATTCAAGATAATTTTCTATTTCACCCCAATCTTTTTTAGATGGATCTGGAGGGAAAACTTGATCAAATTCGTATTTTTTTGTTTCAACATACCCGTCATAGTAAATTTTAATAACTTCTCCCGGGTTTACAGATTTTGCCCCATCAACAAATGATTTGAAAGAAGAGAATTCTGTTTTAGAATAGTAAAGCGGTTTTCCACCTATAACATCTCTTGAAAGTAATATGTATTTTGGCTTAAATGCTATAACAGAGTAAAACCCCTTAAGTCTTAAAGGCATTTCATCTGAAATTTTATCTACGGTTATTTCCTCTTCACTTGAATCATATATATGAGATTCTTTAGATTTGCATGGATATTTGGCTTTAGATACTATTTTTTTCCTATTTCCTTCAAACATTAATGCTGCATAGAGCATAGTTTTACTCATAACTTAAAATAAAAGTAAATTACGGTGCCAAAATATTATAACCCAGTATATCATTCTAAGAATATGGTCGAAAAAAAAGTGATAAAGGTGGCACATACGCCTGATGCAGATGATGCCTTCATGTTCTACGCTATGACGAATGGAAAAATAGAGCTACCATTCGAAGTAGAGCATATTGTAAAAGATATAGAGACTCTAAATAAAATGGCTTTCGAAAAAGCAGTAGATGTAACAGCTCTTTCTGTCCACGCATACGCTTATTTAAGCGAAGATTATAGAATTCTCTCTGCAGGAGCGAGTGTTGGTGATGGTTACGGACCCATAGTAGTATCTACTGAAAAAGGCGATTTTGGAAAAATAGCCGTTCCAGGGAAACTTACTACAGCATATTTGCTATTAGTTCTTGCATGCGATGACTTAGGATTTGAATTCGAACCAGTAGAGATGAGATTTGATCAAATTATTCCTGCAATAAAAGAGGGTAAAGTTGATTCTGGATTACTAATACATGAGGGGCAGATGACATATTCTGAGCATGGACTTGTAAAGTTATTAGATTTATGGGAGTGGTGGCATAAAAAAACATCACTACCTTTACCGCTTGGAATAAATGTAATTAGCAGAGATTTAGATGAAAAAGTCCAAAAAGAATTTCTAAGGGCTATGAAAGAGAGTATAAAATACGCTTTAAACAATGTAGATGAAGCTGTTGAGTTTGCAATGAAGTACTCAAGAGGTTTAAGTAAAGAAAAAACAGAAAAATTTGCCAAAATGTATGTAAACGATTACACATACGAAATGTCCGAAGAAGTTGTAAAAGCAATTGAAGTTTTATTTGAAATGGCTGAAAATAAGGGAGTTTTAAAGAAGCCAAAGTTAGACATACTTTATTAAATTTTTAAAAGTATTTTTCACTTCACCTTCTTTAATTCAACATATTTTTCATAATTTTAACCTCGAAATCCGAAATTTCGATGATGTCCAATATTTACTTTAATAGTTTTTCGCTTCTGTTTATATAGATCGGTATTAGTAAATCTACAAAAAATTTTGTAAGCCAAAATGCATCAATTCTACTAAACTTTATAAACCAGAGTACAATAACAATACAAAGAAGGTATTTATAATCTCTAAACTACCAAATTTTATGGTTAAGATTATTCAAATAGAGGTTCCGGACTGGGTTGATGTAGAGGAGATAAAAACACTTGTAACCGATTATATTTTGAAGAAATCTAAAAGCCTGACGAAAGATGAGTATACGAAACTTATGAATGTAAACTTAGACGAGATCGTTGAATACTCACTAGAAGAGGAGATTAAAATTTTAAGTGAAACGAGGGAGAAAGCCAAGGAGAGACTCCAATGGTAGTTTTGGACACAAACATAGTTATAGAACGAGTTAAAAACGACGAACTAATTCAAGAAAACGTAACAGAAATAACTATACTCGAATTTCCACCAATTCTAAAATACCAAAAGTTTTACGGAAAAATATATTATCTAATGAGAAAAGACTTGGAACTGGCTTTGAAAATCTAAATTAAGCTTAGAAGGATAGGAAAGCAAAAACCGATCCCAGATCTTTTGATAGCTTCTATCTGTATAAACAGAGACGAAGAGTTGATCACGAAAGACAAAGATTTCTTGGATATCTCCAAAATCTCAAACCTTAAGGTTAAAATAATCGAGTGAAAAGAGATTTATAATCTCTCAACTACCAAATTCCGTAGCTAAAGTTATTCAAATTGAAGTTCCGAAAGAGATTGAAATTTTGATAAAAACTAATCCATTGATTAAGTTGATGATTGAAAAAATGGTTGAGGATAAGATAAAAAATACCTGCTAACGATGCTAACGAAGGATAAGCTAACGGAAAATTCGAAGTTAACTGAGGACAACATCTTCGAGCTTGAAAAAGATATAAAGAAATCTATTCGTGAAAGGATTGAAAATGAAGTTGGTCGTTGACACTAATAAGATAATAGCGTGTCTTCTCAAGGATGGAAAAGTTCGATGGCTGTTTTTCTCGGAGTTTTTAGATGTGCACACTCCCTATTACACGATGGAAGAATTCGACATCGACGATTGGCCCTTTATCGCATTAGCTCTTAAGCTAAATATTCCAATCTGGACGAACGATAAATCGATGATAATCTACGGGTCAAAATCTGGAAAGTATTTAGCATTAGATACTCAAGCTGTAGAAGATTTATTAAAAAAGAGCTTGAAAAAATTGTTGGTGCTAACGAATTACATAAGAAGTGCGCACTATTGGGTTGTGGAGTTGAGTGATTAATTAAAAATATTTAAGCAAAAACATCTAAGCTCAAGTTATGCCATACTCTGACAAATATTGGTGTAAAGAAGAAGTAATGCCTAAAAAAGAATTGGAGGAACTGCAAATTAAAAGACTAAAATGGGTAATTAGACATGCTTATGAAAAAGTTCCTTTTTATCATAAAAAAATGAAAGAGGCAAAAGTATATCCTGATGATATAAAGAAAAAAGAGGATATAGTTAAAATACCTTTTACGACAAAAGAGGACTTAAGAGACAACTATCCATTTGGTCTTTTTGCAGTTCCCAAGGAGAAACTCGTTAGAATACACACTTCAAGCGGGACTTCTGGAAAACCAAAAGTAGTTGGATATACGTCCAAGGATCTTGAAAACTGGATAGACATGGTAGCGAGATGTTTATACATGGTTGGTATGAGAGAAAAAGATGTTTTTCAAAACATGGTTAGCTACACTTTTTTCACAGGCGGATTGGGTATGCATTACGGTGCAGAGAGAATTGGTGCTATGGTTGTACCATCAGGTACAGGAAATACTGAAAAACAGATAAAATACATGCTTGATTTTGGTACAACTGTTATACATTGCACTCCAAGTTATGCTTTATATATTAAAGAGGTAGCAGAAAAACTGGATGTTTTGGAAAAATTAGAATTGAGAATTGGATGTTTTGGAGCTGAACCTTGGAGTGAAAACACAAGAAAAAGATTGGAAGATGCTTTTAACTTAAAAGCTTATGACTCCTATGGACTTAGTGAAATGAATGGGCCCGGAGTGGCTTTCGAATGCGTAGAACAGGATGGATTACATATATGGTTAGATCACTATTTTGTGGAGATTATAGATCCAAAGACAGGGGAGCAAGTTGGTGAAGGTGAAAAAGGAGAACTTGTATTAACCCCTCTAACAAAGGAAGCTATGCCCCTTCTTAGGTATAGAACGGGGGATTTAACTGTGTTAATGACTGATAAATGTGCTTGTGGGAGGATACATCCAAGAATACATAGGATATTCGGGAGAACAGATGATATGATTGTTGTTAGAGGAATTAACGTCTTCCCATCTCAAATAGAACACGTGTTAATGCAGATACCGGAGGCAGGAGATCACTTTCAGGTGGTAATAACTAAGAATGGTCCTCTCGACGAAATAACAGTTAAAGTTGAAGTAGTTGATGAAGTATTTACTGGAGAGTTATCTGATCTCGAAAAATTAAAAAGAAAAATACAAAATGAACTTAAAAAAGAATTGAACTTAAGAACAAACGTAGAACTTGTAGAAAGAGGATCCATTGAAAGGTTTAAGGGTAAAGCTAAAAGGGTTATAGATTTAAGAAATAATCTATGATTCTTTAATTTTTATTTATTTTTATTTTTTAGACTCTTTTAATTACTTTCTCATCAATCCGAGTAAAGCAGCGAGACCTATGAGATGGTTTTTAGATAACGTACCATCTGCCACCTCTTTTAATGCCTTTTTAGCATTGAAAGCTATACCTAAACCAGCATTTTTTATCATTATTTTGTCGTTTGCTCCATCTCCAACAGCAACTATATTTTCTTTTTTTATTCCCTCTTTTTTAGCCAGCTCTTCGATTATTTTTGCTTTCTCTTCTGCATCAATTATTTTACCTTTTATTCTCCCAGTTAATTTGCCATTTTTTATTTCCAGTTCGTTTCCGTATGCGTAATCAAGTCCAAGCTCTTCTTTAAGTTTGTTTGTAAAATATGTAAAACCTCCACTAACAAGAGCTACTTTGTATCCAGACTCTTTTAAACTTTTTATTAACTCTTTCGCTCCCTCAGTTAATTTTATCTCACTGTATATTTTTTCTAACACTTCTACTGGCAAACCCTCCAATAGTTTTACTCTTTCCTTTAGAGCCTCTTTAAACTCTATTTCACCTCTCATGGCTTTATCTGTTAGCTCTTTCACTTCCTTTTCAACACCCGCAACTTTTGCAAGTTCATTTATTACTTCAGCATCAATTAAGGTTGAATCCATATCAAAAACGATCAATCGCTTGTTTTTCTTGAAAATTTCGTAAGGCTGGACAACTAAATCTAGTCCTTCATTTTCAATTTCCTCTTTCAACCTCTTTTTCAGTAATTCCTCATTTTCACTCAAATCTATCAAAAATTCTATAGTTATAAGTTTATCTCTTGCAATTAAACTCATTTTTTCTATATTTATCCCAAGCTGATATAGTATTAAGGTTATAGAATGCACTAATCCAACTCTATCTTCTCCAATAACTGTTAAAACGTACAAATTCTTTTCTTTTCTCTTCTTTTCTTCTAAAATTGTATAATCTATTTTTACATCTATTTTTTTCTCTATATCTTTAAGCTCCTTGAAGACATTACCATTAAAACTTTCCTTTTCGGCAACTAAAAACATTATAAAAAAGTCGTGAACAACGTTTTGCTCTATATCTATGATGTTTAATCCATGCTTTGCTAAAATTCCGGAGACTTCACATATTATACCGGGTTTGTCTTTTCCATATACTATTACTCCTACTTTCAACTTTTATCACCTTTCAACTTCAGTTTAATTGTTACTATCTCAAATCCATTGATGTCAAACTCCACTTTATTTTTTTCAACTTTAAAGTCTCTTCCTTCTATTTCATCTTCTATCAAATTAACTTCTTTTACACTTTCAATTTCTCTGAAAAATTCTATTTTTGCCTTAGTTTTTTTGCCTTCAGCTTCATAAACTCTGACAATTACTTCTCCATCTTCACTACCAGCTTTAAATGCAGTCTGTATAACATTGTCTGGTTTTACTTTAACAAAGCTAAAACGCTCTGGTAACTTCTTATCTGTATCAATCTGAATAGAAATCAGCGGATAGTTGAATTCGTATCCAACTTTATATGCTTTTGCACTTTTCCAGTCTCCATCGTGGGGATAAGCAGAATAATAAAATTCGTACTTTTTGAGTTCCATTGCGTCTGGTACTGGTATTACTGGCCCCTCCTTTCCGTGAGATAGCAAATCTACACTTCTAAGTAACGTTATGTATATACAGTTATCTCTAACTTCGTTTTCTGGATTTCCCCTATTGATTATTGTTAAACCTTTTTTACCATCACTGTAATCAATCCATCTCAAAGATGGGTAAACACCAGATGGTTTTTCAACCCAATCTTCCGGATTTAAGTAGTATGTGTTAGTTCTTCTATTTATGGCTCCGAATTGTGTTTCACACGTATAGTAATCTTTTAGTATATTAGTCCTAAATCTTGTTCTAATCCTTGTTCTCGGATGTCTGTTGTTTATTGTAGTAACGAAATCTATTCTTGGCAGATCTCTATAAATTATGATTTTCTTTTCAATTGTTATGTAATTATGCCTCCAAAAAACAGGTTTCCATTTATCAGTCAATCTATATGGCCATATTAATGAATAGTAGCCAGTAGTTACATTAATTATAAATCTGAGTGGTGTTCTCTTTACACTTATATTTTCCACATCAAACCTACCAAATCTAATTCCTTCCCCATTCTCTGTGTGTACTGGGGTATCTATGTCTTCTATATGGTGGTAGAGATTTCCAGCTTCACTCTCTATAACTATTTCGTTACCCTCAACGAATATCTCTTCTCCATCTCTAAATACCATTATTAGTCCATTTTCTGGCGAGTAGTGTACATTGAAGAATTTATTAGTTACAACATTCGACTCAACTTTTAATTTGTCAGTATCTGTGGGCTCATGTTCAATTATTTTGTAAGTAGCAAATCCAAGAGGTGGTACTTTCGCCACAAAACCAATTTTTGCATACCTAATACTTCCATCATAATATCTGCTCTCTTTTATCACTTCTACTTTTCTTTCTTCTTTCCCACATTTTACACCTTTAATTTCTCTAACTTTTCCAACATTGAATGATAAATCCACTTCAACCCAATTTTCTACTTCCCATGATAGAGGATTAAACACTACAAAATCCCCATTTACGTTTCCTTCAATACATTCAACTATCTCTGAGAGCGTGTCTTTTAGTAAGTGAGGTAACTTTACTTTTAAAAAGTCAATATTGTACTTAACTTCTGTATATCCATCATCAGCACCAGTTCCGGGTATTACATCGTGAAAAGCATTAAACAAAATCTTTTTCCAACAATTTTCTATCTCTTCCTCATGCTTGATATTACATAGAAGGTAATTCACAGCATCAAACTTTTCGAGAGTTAGCAATTTGCATTCTAAATCTCTTTGATTTAATTTTATCCAAATTCTGCTTGAAGCTGTATCTGGAAAAACTGGTGAGTATTTCCCACAGTACATTTCTCCCTTCCTAACTGGCAGTTTTTCAGCATACTTTTCAACTTCTTTGAAAAATTCGATTGGAGTAGCTATTTTCATTTCTGAATCTTCGTGTGTTTCATTCCACTTCTTTACAGCATCAATAACTTCCTCCTGAGGTGGTGTTGAACCACTACCAGATGGCATAAGTATATGCTTTCCAAAGGCACACTCTTTCAAAGTTTTGTAACTTTCTTCAAACCTACTTATGTATAAACCAGCTCTGTATCCAAGAGGAAAACTATGTGCAATTATTCTCGTGCCATCTAATCCTTCCCAAAGAAATTCTGAAGGAGCTTTCTCGTAGTATCCTCTTCTAAACGCCACATATTTATATCCACTTTTTTTGTATATTTGAGGCAATTGGGCATTTAGACCGAAACCGTCAGCCTGCCACATTACTACAGCTTCAAAACCAAATTTTTCTCTTAAATATCTCTTTCCGACCAGTATTTCTCTTATTAACGTTTCTTCCTGAGGTAACATTGTATCTGGCATTAAGTATTCTCCATCGGCTATCTCGATTCTACCCTCTTTAACATACTTTTTTATTTTCTCGAAAAGTTCAGGGTATCTGTTCTCTATTTCTTCAAGCAAGAATACTTGTTCTATTAAGAACTTGTATTCGTCTCTCCTCTCCATTATCTCTATAACTTTTTTTAGAATAAAATCTATATTTATATAAAAGTAATCTTCTTTTGTAAAAACCCATACAGCGTCATAGTGTGTATGTGGCACTACATAGACTACGTATTTTTCATTCATCATTTAAATCACCTTGTTTGTTGCATATAAACATTGAGTCTTTTATCTTATTACCAAAATAGTAATCGAATTAACGTTAGTTTCAGTTGGTCCAGTGAAAACTAAAGCTTTTGCTGATTTTAAAGCTTTGTATGAGTTGTGTTTTATTAGCTCTTCCATTGGGTTTAGTCCCGCCTCTCTTATTCTATTCCACGTATCGTAGGATACTAATCCTCCAGCAGCATCAGTTGGGCCATCTGTACCGTCAGTATCTATGGATATTAAACATATGCTTTTGCAACCATCTAATTTTTTAGCAAATCCAAGTGCTAATTCTTGGTTTGGTCCACCTTTGGAATTTTCTGTATTCATAAGTGTAACAGTCGTTTCTCCTCCAGCAACTATTACGGCTGGTGGGTTAAAAGGCCTATTTTTATTTTTAACATCAATTGCAATTGACGCTAAAAAAATTCCAACGTCTTTTGATTCTCCTTCCATCTGTGAAGTTAAAATGTATGTATTGACTCCAAAATCTCTTGCTTTTTCTACTGCAAACTCACATACTTTTGATGAGCCACAAATTAGCTTGTTGATAACGTTATTTAAATCCTCTTTTAAAGTCTCCTCTTCTTTTCCATCTCTACCTCTTTCAAGGTATTCTTTAACTGAATTAGGTACTTTATCCCATATTTTATAACTCTTTAAAATTGATATAGCATCTTCGAATGTAGTTGAATCTTTTACACTTATTCCCGAAGCTATGGTTTCTAAATCATCTCCAACTACATCCGAAATTATTAAAGAGAGGACTCTGCAAGTTGCTTTTTTTACGAATTTACCTCCCTTAATTGCAGATATGTGCTTTCTGACGGTGTTTATTTCCTGAATCCTGGCACCACATTCGAGAAGTAACTTGTAAGTTTTTATTTTATCTTCGAGAGTAATACCATCTTCTGGCATAGCAAACAAAGAAGATCCCCCACCAGATATTAGTAGTATTAATAAATCATCTTTTTTTGCTTTTTCTAATATTTTCAGAGCTTTTTTTACACCAATAACTGAATTTTCATCAGGTACTGGATGTCCAGCTTCAATAACTTCCAGATTGCCCAATTTTTTTGATTCAGCATACCCATACTTTGTTACTATAACTCCGGATACATCTGGAATTATTTTTGTTATTGCTTTAGCCATAGGATATGCAGCTTTGCCAATTGCTACTACGTATGCTCTATCAAATTCAAGAATTTCTCCTGTTTTCAACTTTGCTTTTCTATTTTTTCCATTTTCAATATTTAAAAAATCCAATACAAGTTTTTCTGGATTGGAACGCTTTATTACATGCTCTACTATTTCTATGGCCATTTTTCTAATCTCTCTTTCAGTTCCTTTGTAGCCATCAAGCAGTTCTTCAACATTTTTAACTATCATTAAATTTACTATGCCTAACCAAATAAATTTATTTCCAAGTGAATTAGTTTTTTATAAGATGTTTGAGAGTAAAATTATTTCAGCAGAGGGGCTAAAGAAATTTAAAAACTTTGTTGAGGAATCTTATAGAGGTATAGATAAACAAAAAAAGGAGTTTGAAGATGTTGTATCCACTTTAAAATTTGGTAAACTAAATGAAAAAAGTAGAAAGTGGGCTATTAAAGTCCTTAAAGGTTTAAGAGTAGTTGGAGTGGACGGTAGCCAGATAAAACCACTCAGAGAATTTGGAATACCTATTGGAGCTGTACAAGTAGCCGCATACAGCGTAGATCACGGTTTTGGTAAGTGGAATGTTAATTATTTGTCTAAGATTCTTAAATTGGAAGAAAACGTAGATGTTGTAAGGTACTCTATGGAAATGTATATGTTAAAGAAAAAAATGGATGGCAAATCTTACTTGTTTTACGATGGTAGTTTTTCCCCTAGTTTTGCAAAAGAATTGAACCCAAAGATATGTAAAATTTACTTAGAATCTGCAAGAAAAGTTTTAAAAAATAGCGAAGAAACAAAAACGCCTGTTTTTGGATATACTGATAGAAGTTATGCCAAAGATATTGCCAAATCTTTTGGACTCGATGTTTACGATACTTTTTTACTTGAGGGTATGGATTTTGCAAGTTATACTGAACCTATGGAAAGTGGGAACTTATGTTACAGCTATGTGAAGTTTTCTCCTTCCTTGCCTTCGAGAATAGAATTTCCTTGTTGGATGTTAAAAAAATTTAATTCCTTTATTAAAATTGTTTTTGCTGAATGTTTGCTTGGTAGTACATTTGCATATCCTTTTGTACTTGAGAGAGCACATAAGTATGCGGTGATAAGTGAGAAAGAAAGAAGAACTATCGTGGAAATGATCAAAAAAGCAAAAATATCTTTTAAATGGATTAGTAAATTGAGGTGAAGCTTATGAGGGTTGTTAAAGTTTTTGATAGGTTTTTTGAAGTTAATGGAAACTTAAAAGTTGGAGAAATAGTTAAGGCTGGAGATTGTTTGGGTGTAGTAGTTTCTGTAGTTGGAGAAGAGCCAGAATACGCCAAATATATAGGAGAATTAAGCAGAGATGAAATAAAAGCGTACATGCCAGATATTTTGGAGAGAACAGTGGTTTCAAGATGCTACATACTAAAAGGTATGGGTGAAAATGTAAGTCCGGAAGTTGGAGAAGAAGTTTGTTTAGTTAGTGATGAAGATTTAAAGAAATTTCACACAAAAGATGGTGAATTTAGAATGCCGTACTTCTATAATCTGCTAAAAACTTGCGATATAGACATAACAAAAAAAATACTTCTTAGACTTAAAAAAGTATTTGAAAATGAAGAAATAATAGATATATTAATTAAAGAAGTTGAATACATGATGATGCACCACATGAAATAACTTCGATATACTTATACGCACGAAAGCATTCAAGCAGTTGATGAAACTCAAACATCTCATTTCAATAGATGACTTGAAAAAAGATGAAATTATATATTTACTTGAACTTGCTGAAGAGTTTCTTCCAGTTGCTGAAGGAAAAAAAATTAGAAAAGATTTGGAGGGGAATTTGCTTGCAAATCTTTTTTTTGAACCTTCAACCAGAACAAGGATGAGCTTCGAAGTTGCTATGAAGAGATTAGGTGGGAATGTAGTAAACATGACTGCTCAAGAAGCTAGTAGCATTGCCAAGGGGGAGACCTTAGCTGATACAATAAAAGTTGTTTCAAAATACGTTGATGTTATTGTTCTAAGACACCCATTAGAGGGAGCTGCAAGATTTGCAGCTGAACATTCTGATGTGCCAGTAATTAATGCAGGAGATGGAGCCGGACAACATCCAACACAAACACTTCTCGACCTATATACAATAAAAAAAGAGTCAAAATTAGATAGATTAAAAATAGCTCTTGTCGGAGATTTGAAGTATTCAAGAACGGTACATTCTTTGATTAAAGCCCTTGCATTATTTAAATCAGAAATATTTCTTGTAAGTCCACAATCTTTAAACTTACCTGAAGAAATCTTGGAAGAAATTGAAAGAAAAACAAAAATAGAAAAGGCTGAATTAGAAGATATAATTGATTACGTTGATGTTTTGTATGTCACAAGAATACAAAAAGAAAGATTTCCGGATGAGGAAGAGTACTTAAAAGTTGCTGGAAGTTACAAGATTGATTTAAACATCTTAAAAAAAGCAAAAAGCAGTACAATTATAATGCATCCACTCCCAAGAGTAGATGAAATAGATATTTCTGTGGATAAAACACATTATGCTAAGTATTTTCAACAAGCTTTTTATGGTGTCCCTGTTAGAATGGCAATTCTTTACGAATTACTTAGGAGGTGAAAAATTTTGGAGAGGTTAGCAGTTAGTAAAATAAAATGTGGAACTGTTATAGACCATATAAATGCGGGAAAAGCACTTTTAGTATTAAAAATTCTTGCAATAAGGCCGGGATGTAGAGATAGAGTTTTAATTGCAATGAACGTTCCCAGCAGAAAAATGGGTAAAAAAGACATAGTAAAAGTTGAAAATAAGTATATATGCGATGATGAATTAAACAAAATAGCTTTAATTTCCCCTAAGGCCACTATAAATTTAATTGAAAACTATGAAGTTAGTGAAAAAAAGAGAGTTAAACTTCCAAACGTCGTGGAAGGTATTATAGTATGTCCAAACAAAAATTGCATAACTAACAGCAGAGAGCCTATAAAAAGTAAGTTTCATGTTGAAAAAAATGGAGATAATGTTAAAGTTGTTTGTCATTACTGCGGAAAAAAAATATACGAATTAGACAAGTACATAGTTTAGTTAAAAAATTTCTTCTCTCTCAAAAACAACCATACCAGTATCAGTTATTTCGTAAGGTTTGGGTTTTCTTGAATGTTTTATTCTTCTCATCTTGATTACTTCTAAACCAAGTTTTACTTCTTCTAACTCGCTACCCCTAATATACCTCAGACTAATAGCACCATCGCATATATACTCCAACAAACCGTACTTTGAGGACATAGGATTGTTTTTATCAGCCTCGCTTGTTATTATAGCTGTAACTTTGGCATTTTTTAGAATATTTCTTATTGCAGCTAAAGCTTTGTACCTCTCTTCATCCTCAAAAAGTGCCTCAAAAACACTTATTGTATCGATTAATACTCTGTTAGCACCCATGCCCTTGATAATTTCTGGTAAATCGCTTTTTATTTTTCTTAGAGATTCCTTAACTTCGGAAGCTTCAAGTCTTGTTATTTCCAAGTTATCTCTGTAACTATCAAAATCCATACCAAAACTTTTTGCATCTTGAATTAGACTTTCTTCATCTTCATCAAAACTCAGTATTATACATTTCTCTCCATTCTGTAAGCCTGCATATATAAAATGCAAACCTAATGTAGTTTTACCGGTACCATACTGCCCAACCACTGCAACTATATGTCCCTTTGGAATGCCGCCACCAAGCATTAAATCTAAGCCATCTATCCCGCTTGACAACAATTCCATAAATATAATTACTTAAACATAAAGAAATAACTTGCTGTTTTACATTATTCTTACCAGTTGAGATATTACAAAACCTTCGTATGGATCTATTTTTATATTGTATTTGGCTATCTTCTTCTTTTCGAGCAAAGAAAGTATGCCAAGAAGTTTTCTTATATACATCCATCTTGAAATACCCTCTTTGTGAATTTCCCACTCAAAAACTATTGTTCCGTCAGCCTGATCAATTAATTCTTCTTCTCTACCTTTTTCGAGCATACCTTTGGTTAAAGTTGTTAAAGTGAGTATGTTTCTTTTGATACACATTTTTCTCATGCCTTTTATGATGTCTATGAGGTCGTTCCAGCTAATTCTCGTTCTTGTTAATCTGACTAAGTCACTCATGCTATCTAAGAACACTAAGCTACCTTCTGGTATTGTATCGCATACATCTACAAGTTCTTTAAGGATGTCGTGTTTTTTTCCTTTTAAATCTTCCAAACTTGGCCTATCTCTGCCAATCCACCAGTATGGGATTATAGAACTTTCAAAATAATATTCTGCCAAACTAATTATATTTACCTTTTCTTCCAATTCTTTTAGTCTTTCTTTGGCTCCTTGCGGAAAGCACAGCTTTGAATCTCTTATAACTTCTTCTTTACTTGAAGACATTGCCAAATAAGTTGCTTTAAAATATTTTTCAGCACCTCTAAATATCATCGAAAGTACAAACTCCTTTCCTCCAGCTCCAACTTCCTCTAATAGAATTACCAATCCCGGATAGAAGCCGCCAGTTTGTTTATCAAAAGATTCTATACCAGTTATAAATCTTTTTTCGCTCATATTAGATCTCTTAAATTTACAATTGGTGGCATCCTTCTTTTATGAGCATTCTCTTTGACCATTTCAACAACGCTCTTAACTTCTCTTAAACTGGCTCCACTAAGCTCTACTATCTTCTCTAATTCCTTCTCTCCAACTTCTTTGTCAATTAAGTCGAGCTTTTCCATAGCTATAAGTATTGAGTCCAGAACCTCATAACTTATGCCCATCTCACCCTCATCAGTCTGACCTCTCCACAGTCTGGCACTGGGCTTCTTTTTTCTTATGCTCTCTGGTATTTCAAGAAATTCAGCTAATTTGTAAACTTCAGTTTTGTACAAATCACCTATTGGTAAAAAGTCAACACCACCGTCTCCATACTTTGTGAAGTATCCTGCTAAGAGTTCGCTTTTGTTTCCAGTTCCAGCTACGAGCCTGTTCATTAGATTTGCATAGTAATATAAGCAAATCATTCTTATTCTTGGCTTTAGATTTGCTACAGGAATTCCATTCTTACATGAAAGCAAATTGCATAGAGTATTAACAGCTGGTGAAATTTCAACTATTTTTCTTTCTATCCCCAAATCATCGCACAAGTTTAAAGCATCCTTTACGTCTTCACTCGGTGTTACACCTTTTTCAGGCATGATTAAGGCTAAAACTCTCTCTTTACCAAGAGCAATACTACACAGTTTGGCAACGCACGCACTATCGATTCCTCCACTAACTCCAACTACTACTCCTTCTGCTTTTGCCTCCTTTACATAGTTTGATATAAAATTTGTAATCCTTCTTACAACTTTTTCCCACATCATTAGTTATACTCATCTCCTATGAGTTTTAACAGTATCGCCTTCTGTGCATGTAGTCTATTTTCAGCTTGATCAAATATAACTGAATTTGAACCTTCAATTACAGCCTCAGTTATCTCCTCCCCTCTATGTGCGGGTAAACAGTGCATTACAATAACATCATCTTTCGCATAGTTTACAAGTTTTTCATTTACTTGATAAGGTGTAAAAACTTTAATTCTCTCTTCTTTTTCATTCTCTTGTCCCATCGATGTCCATACATCTGTATAAATAACGTCAGCATCTTTTACAGCAGATACTGGATTTTTTTCAAAAACGATTTTAGCTCCACTCTCTTTTGCAAAGGATTTTGCTTTTTCAACTATTTCTTTGTTTGGTTCATATCCTTTTGGAGTTGATACTATTAAGATCATCCCAATTAACGATGCTGCGAGTATTAGGGAATTACATACATTGTTACCATCCCCAACCCATACAACTTTAACGTCTTCTAAACTGCCTTTGTACTCTTTTATTGTTAACAAGTCTGCTATTATTTGGCAAGGATGTTCTAAGTTGCTGAGTGCATTTATTACAGGTACGCTTGAATATTCTGCAAATTCTAATATAGTTGAGTGATCTCTCACTCTCATAGTTACTGCGTGAACATAACGGCTCAGAACTCTAGCGGTATCTTTTATTGGCTCACCTCTTCCAAGTTGCAAGTCACTCCAATTCAAATATAAAGCATGTCCCCCCAAATCGGTCATTGCAACCTCAAAACTTACTCTGGTTCTCGTTGAAGGTAATTCAAATATCATTGCTAAACTTTTATTCTTTAAGTAATCTGTTACAACTCCTTTATATCTCTCCAACTTTAACTTCTCTGCTAACTCTATTATTTCGATTAAATCATCACTGCTCAAGTCTGAAATTGATATAAGGTGTTGCATTTTGACACCTCGCTTTTTAGATTAATGAAAAACAAATAACCTTTTTGATTTTTTACTTTTTCCAGAAAACTGTTAATAGTATAACAGGCTATTTAACTCTATGAAACTACTCACTGAAGTTGAAGGAGAAGTGGCAGTAAAATTAGCCAGATCAGCAATAGAGATTTACCTCTCGACAGGAGAAATCATTCAGGAAAGATATACTGGTGTTTTTGAAGAAAAAAGAGGTGTTTTTACAACACTAACTAAGAGAGGTTTATTGAGGGGTTGTATTGGTTTTCCCTATCCAATTAAAAGACTTGATGAAGCAATAATAGAATCAGCTATCGCTGCAGCTACACAGGATCCGAGATTCCCGAGAGTTAGGCTTGAAGAAATGGATGAAATTTGTGTTGAAGTAACAATTCTTACACCACCTGAAAAGCTAAATGTACCTCCAAAAGATTTGCCCAAGTTTGTTGAAATAGGTAAGCACGGCCTTATTGTTCAGATGGGGCCCTACTCTGGGTTGCTTTTACCTCAGGTGGCAGTAGAGTTAAATCTTACTCCCGAAGACTTTTTAAGTGAAACTTGTATGAAAGCGGGGTTATCTCCAGACTGTTGGCTTTCTGGAGCTGAAGTTTACAGATTTGAGGGCCAAATATTTAAGGAAGTTGAACCCAGAGGAAATGTTGTTGAAGTAAAATTTTAATGGGCAAAATATATTAATTTCAGCTTGCTGGATGTTGTTGGGGTGATGTTCATGCACTGGCATGGAAGGAGTAGAAGGTCATATACTGGAAAACTGTTAAAACCTTTTAGAAAAAAGAGAAAGTATGAGCTTGGTAGAGATCAGGTGGAAACATTAATTGGTGATAGAAAAATAAAGAAAGTTAGAGTTAGAGGCGGTAATTTTAAAATAAAAGTGTTTAGAGACAAGTACGCTAACGTTTACATACCAAAAGAAGGAAAAGTCGTAAAAGCTGAGATTTTATCAGTAGTTGAAAATCCCGCACACGTCCACTATGCCAGAAGAAACGTTATTACTAAGGGAGCTATAATTAAAACAAATGTTGGAGAAGCCAAGGTTACAAGCAGACCAAATCAGCATGGGGTTATTAATGCAATTTTGATAGAACAATAATGCTGTTTCATTCGCTTTTTGAGTTATTTTTTGGAATGTTGTTAGTTCTTTTTTCAGCTTTAACTTTTGTAAACGCTGTTGAATTTATTGGTTGTGAATTAAAGCTTGGAAGTTCATTTGTTGGGACAATATTATCCCCTCTTTTTACATCTCTTCCAGAGCTTATAGTTTTTGTAGTTGCACTGGTTTCCGGTGTAAGGGGAGGGGAAGAAATCAGTATAGGCACTATATTTGGCCAGCCCTTTATGGCCTCAAGTCTATCTTACAGCCTTGTTGGAATTGCTACTTTGTTGGGTTACTTGAGAGGTAAAAGAGTTAGCCCAAATCTTAAAGTGGATAAAACCTTGTTCTTCCCTTATGCTTTTGTAACAATTTTGTTTCCGTTAACACTCATTCCCGGCTTTGAAAAAAGCATGAAACTTTTTTTTGGAGTCTTATTTCTTTTGGGATTTATACTTTATTCGATATTGATGTATCTAAAAAGAAGTAGTGGTATAATAGAGGAGTCGGAAGAATTATATTTTGGAAAATTTTTACCTGAAAACGTTTATTCTGCTTTAATACAATTGCTTGTAGCTGTAATTATTTTGTATTATGGATCTGAAAGATTAGTTTCAGCTGTATCAAATCTATCTGCTCTTACTGGAATAAGTCCTCTTGGAATTTCTTTAATTTTAATTCCAGCAGCTACTGCAATACCTGAGACTGCAAGTGCCATAGTTTGGGGTTATAGAGGTAAAGATACTTTGAGTCTCGGTTCTCTTGTCGGGGAAAAAATACTTTACTCAACATTTTATCCCGGAATCGCATTAGTTGTAACGAGCTGGAAAATAGATGATCATGCGTTTTTTAGTGTTTTAACAACAACTATTATCTCATTTTTGATACTGTACTATATAAGGAAGGAAGAAATACCTTGGAGTGTGCTTTTAACTGGTATGTTTTTCTTTTTTGTTTACTCTATCCTCATATTTGTTTTCCATTCTTAGATTTTGTTATGTAGGAATTTTCAATTAAAAGTTTTAAAAACTCCAACTTTAATGTAAAGTTTATGGTAGTTAGAAGTAGAATGGAAAAGGAGATGGACAAGCTGGCTCTTGAATTGACTTCTTCCCTTAAACATGATGTAAATATATGGGCTTACGATATACTTGTTGATATTGCACATGTTATTGGTTTATTAGAGCAAGGTCATTTGGAGGAGAAAGATGCGGCAAAAATTGTTGCAGCTTTAATGCAGATAGCAGATGAAATTGGTAAAGAGGGGATACCTAACAAGGGAGAAGATGTGCATGAAGCAATTGAAGCGAGGGTAATAGAATTGGTTGGAGAAGCTGGAATGAAAATGCACACTGCAAGAAGTAGAAACGATGAAGTAGCAACATGTCTAAGAATGTTTGCAAGAGAGGGTGTACTATCTCTTGCTATGACTATATTAGAACTTAGAAAAGCTTTGATAGAAAAGGCAGAAGAGAACCTAAACGTTTTAATGCCGGGTTTTACCCATTTACAATACGCTCAACCCACTAAGCTATCTCACCATCTTATAGCCTTACATGACATGTTGGAGAGAAGTTTTGAAAGGTGCATTCAAGCTTTTGATAGGATAAACCTCTGCCCTCTCGGTTCAGCCGCTTTTGCATCAACTTCCTTTAGACTTAACAGAAAGTACGTGTCTGACTTACTTGGATTTGATGGAATAGTTGAGAATAGTGAAGATGCTGTTTCTTCAAGAGATTTTCTAATAGAAGCAATTTTTGTTGCATCTGAAAGCTGTCTAACTCTTAGCAGGTTGGCTGAAGAATTAATACTTTGGTCATCTGAGTTTGATTTTGTGGAAATACCTGATGAATACGCTTCTTCATCATCCATAATGCCACAAAAAAAGAATCCAGATGTAGCAGAAATAATTAGGGCCAAATCCGGCAAACTATTGGGTGAGCTAACTTCTGCAATGTCTATATACAAAGCAATGCCTTTAGCATACAATAGAGATTTTCAAGAAATGAACCCTCTACTCTACAGCAGTTTAAAAGATTCTTGTTTAAGTTTTAAAGTTTTTGCAGAAATGTTCCGTAAAATACGTTTCAAAACAGAGGTCATGGAAGAAAAAGCGGGAAAGGGTTTTGCTTCAGCAACTCATATAGCAGAGGAGTTGACAAAAAGAGGAGTTCCATTCAGGAAAGCACATCAAATAGTGGGAAAGCTAAGCAAATGTAAACCGAGTTACGAAAAGCTAATAGAAATTATGAATGAGTTTGGTTGTGAGCAAAAGATAGAAAGGGAGGAATTCGAAAAGTGGTTAGACGTTAAAAACGTTGTTGAAAGTAGAGATGTTTTGGGAGGGACTTCTGAAAAAGCTGTAAAAGAAATGTTAGAAAAGAGAAAGAAAAAAATCGAAGAAGATGAGAAAAAAGTTAAAGAGAGAGAAGAAAGAATAGTTAAAGCGATAGAAAGGCTAAGGAGCTTAGCTGTGGAGCTTGTTGAAAAGCTTTGAAGAAGTAAAAGTTTATTAATTTTTTAAATAATTTTGAAAGCAAGATGAAGCTTACGAGAGATGAAAAGTCAGTCTCACCTTTAATCGGTACGGTAATTATGCTATTGATTACTGTAGTCTTAGCTGCTGCAATTTTAAAGTATTCAAACGTGTTTATTCAATCACCTCCAAGTGTAGCTCTTGACGTCGAGCTTTACACTGTAAACAAAGCAAATGCCACAAAAGTAGTGATAAAGGACTTAGGTGGCAATCTTTACTTCAAAAACAGACACGTTTGGATTTTCTTAAACGGTCGAAAATTCGATTTTAGACCTTTTACTGAAAGGGGTTATCTCTCAGCAGGAGACGTAGGAATATTAGTCGTTCCTTACGGCACTAAGGTAAACAAGGTGGTTACAGTTAAGCTTGCTATCGGTGGAACTATCATTTTTTCGGACGAATATTCAGAGATATTTTACTCTAAAAGAGTTATAGTCCAAAAAGCCAAACAAATCGAAAATGGATTGTTAGCGGAATGGCATTTCGAAGAAGGAGTAAATCAACTCAAAAACGATCCAGATGGCGATGGATATACAATTTACGACCTATCTGGAAGAAATATTAACGGAGGCTTCACTTATGGAGTTTGGTCGAACGACAACTACGTAAATGGAATAAATGGAAAAGCTATACACTTTGACGGAGTTAATGACTACGTTTGGATAGACTACTCTTTAAAGGATAAGATAAGCCCAACGAAACAGGTAACGTACGAAGCTTGGATATATCCGGAAGATACGAGCAAGTTGCAAGACATAATTTTAAACGGAGCGTGGTACAGAAGAGTCATTGTTGGTTACGGAAAAATTGGATTTGAATTAATGATTAACAATAAGACCAAGCTACTATGGTCTAACACTAATATCCAACCAAACAAATGGTACTACGTAGTAGCGACTTACGACGGTTCTAAGATGAAGCTGTATATAAACGGTAAACTCGATAGCGAATTGCCTGCATCCGGTTCAATTGGTAGCCCTTACACCAGCACGTACATAGGTGCACAACCACCAAAAGAGTGCTTCAAAGGTATAATAGATGAAGTTTATATATGGGATAGAGCGTTAACGCCAAAAGAGATTAAAGAAAGATATGAAATGTACGCGAACTCTATATAAGATTTTAATCGTTATAGTACTTTTAACGTTCATAGTCTTAACGTTGTCAAAATTCGTGTGTGAACGTAAGCAAAACGAAAGTATGCTAAGCACTTTAAATTCCGTTGAAAGTATAAAAAACTATGCAGTTTACTATGGAAAAGATAGAATCGATAGACTTTCTAACTTCGACTTAGTTATAGTACAGCCGGAAGAGTATTCTAAAAAAGAAATAGAAACTCTGAAAAAACACAAAACGATAGTTTTAGCATATCTAAGCTTGGGAGAAGTAAGTGAACGATACCTTAAGTACGCAAAAGGATGCATCGTAGGAAAAAACAAAAATTGGAATACATACTACGTAAACGTGTCTTGCAAAAAGTGGCAGAATTTTATACTAAACAAAGCAATCCCAAGCATTTTGAACAAGGGTTTTAACGGGTTATTCTTAGATTGCGTTGATGTGGATAAGATGACAACTAAAAAAGGAATGGTAAATTTAATAAAAAAGATACGGCAAAAATATCCATACATTATTTTAATCCAAAATAGAGGATTTAGTATTATAAACGAAACTGCACCTTACGTAAACGGCGTTTTGTTCGAGTGCTTTACCACCCACTACAACTGGTCTTCTAAAAAATACGAGTTGTGGAAAGGAGAAGATTTAAAATGGATCGAGATAAAAGCAAAAGAATTGCTAAGACTAAAAAAGAAGTACGGTTTGGTAGTACTAACACTTGACTACGCTGAAAACAAAACGCTAAAAAAAGTTTGTTTAAAACACGCTGAAAAATATAGGTTTATACCGTATGTTTCAAATATTTACTTAAATAAAATATTAAATTAGGATAAAAACTATGTAACGGCAAGTTTTTTTAGAGACGAAACGAGAAATAAAAAACGTGCCGTACATACTGGACATTGACGGGGTTATTTGTAGAGGTAGTAAGCCAATAGTAGAAGGCATAAAGGCTGTAAAGCTCCTAATTGATAGAGGTGAAAAGTTCGTTTTCGTATCGAATAATTCTACAAGGAGCAGAAGGATGCTTTTAGAGAGATTTAGAAGTTTTGGTCTTGACGTAAGTGAAGATAAAATAGTAGTCGCTACTTATGCAACATCTATATATTTAAAAAAGAGATATGGGAAATTGAAAATATTTACTACTGGTGAAAAAGGATTGATAGACGAGTTGAAACTGGCTGGACATGAAATAGTTGATTATGATGATGCTGAATGTTTGGTTGTAGCATCTAATAGAAATCTCGATTACAATTTAATGACTAAAGCGTTAAGGTGTTGCATGAAAGCAGATATATATGTGGCTACAAATCCTGATAAAATATTTCCCGGGTGGGATGGCCCAATTCCCGGTACTGGGATGATAATTGGTGCATTATATTGGATGACTTCAAGAATGCCTGATGCAATAGTTGGTAAGCCCTCTGAAATAATAATGAATGAAGCTTTGAGTAAACTTAAGTGTAAAAATGCAGTAGTTGTAGGCGATCAGATAGATGTGGATGTAGTAGCAGGGAAAAAAATTGGTTGTAAAACTGCATTAGTTTTAACGGGGGTAACTACTCGCGATAATTTGAAGAAAATGATAGAAAAGTACGGAAAACCAGACTACATTGCAGATAATTTATTTCAATTGGTTAAAAATCTTTAATTAATTCTTCTAAGTCAATACAGTGCGTTTCTTTTACCACATTTAAAACGAGCATAGTGTATGTTTTCTGAACATGCTCCAATCCAGCAATTCTTTTTACGAACTCATTCAAAGACTCTCTATCTTTGAACTTCGCTACAGTTATAACGTCGAATTGACCCGTTACATCGTAAACTGCTGTAACATTCGGCTCATTAGCAAGCAATTCTTCAACTTCCAGTAGATATCCACCTTCGGCAGTTATTCCAATAACAGCTATCAAATCAAATCCGAGTTTTGAGTAATCTATTACCGGGATAAACTTTTTTATTATGCCAAGTTTTTTTAATTTGTTTATTCTATTGTAAACAGTTCCCTCTACAACTCCAAGTTTTTCGGCTATCTCTCTCAAACTTTTTCTTGCATCTTCTTGTAGTTCTACAAGTATTTTTATATCTAATGAATCTATTTTGTCTGGCATAATTTTAAATTAAAAAATTTAAAGTATTTTAATTTTTCTTTATCAATCTTTAAAGGTTTTCTAAGGTTTGTCAGTCCAACTGTCAATAACTTCTATGTTTTCTGGTTTTACAAAGAGGCAGGAAAAATTCTTTTTTGCTTTCCATTTAAACTGAACTTTAACTCTTTCTCCAGATGAAATTTTTATTTTTTCTCTGTATATTTCATATTCTGGTTTTGTGTATTTTTCCATCTGCTCCTTCGACAAAATTATTTCTGGAGCCCAGTAAAATACAGCATCGAACTCGCATGGATCTCCAAGATTTCTTATTACAGCCTCTATTGTTATTTCTTCTCCCTCTTTTGGTGTTGGATTGGAAAACTTCAAGTTATCGAGATTTAAATTCACGTTTCTTTCCAAAGTTTAACCCTCCCGACACTTGTTTTGAGCTACGTATATATACAATTTCTTACTTATTTTTAGAGGTATGTTTGCTGAAATCAGATACTACAGAGGAACTATATTGGTTAAGGGAGATGTACATATACCCTCATTTTTTGGAGTTTACGATCCAAAAGAAAAATGTTACAGGTTGATGGGTTTTAAATATAGAGATCTTATTGAATACTTTGAAAGATCAAACATCGATTATAGGGATGAAGTTTTAGATCTAATTCCTTGCCCTGAATTTAACTTAGAAATTGAGTTAAGAGATTATCAGCAAAGGGCTCTGGATTCTTGGATTTCTGATAAGAGGGGATGTATAGTTATGCCAACAGGTAGTGGCAAAACATACGTTGCAATTTCTGCCATAAATGAAATATCAAAAGCTACTCTTGTAGTCGTACCTACACTGGATTTACTTGATCAGTGGATTGAGAAGCTAAAAATATTTGGGGAAGAGAATATAGGTGAATTTTCAGGAAGGAAAAAAGAGCTCAAACCAATAACGGTAACTACTTACGATTCAGCATATATAAACATTGAAAAGCTTGGAAACAAATTTGAAATGCTTGTTTTTGATGAAGTACATCATCTACCTTCTGAATCTTATTCTTTAATAGCTGAAATGAGTGCTGCACCTTTTAGAATGGGTTTAACGGCAACTTATGAGAGACCTGATGGACTTCACGTTAAATTGAATGAACTTGTTGGAGGCAAAGTTTTTGAGGTGTGCTTAAATGATTTATTGGGCAAGCACTTAGCTAACTACACTATAAAGAGAATATACCTTCCTCTAAGCAAGAAAGAAAGTGAAAAATATAAAAAAAATATGAATATAGTCAAAAATTATTTAAAATCAAGAAACTTAAAAATAAGGAGCATGGAGGACTTCCAAAAAATAGTAATGGCAACTGGTATAGATAAAGAGGCTTACAAAACTCTTAAAGCGTGGGAAGAAGCAAGAAAAATTGCTTACAATTCATTGACTAAATTAAAAAAGTTGAAGGAAATTTTAGAAAAACATAGAAACGATAAAATAATTATTTTTACAAAATACAATGATCTCGTTTATACTGTATCTAAACTGTTTTTAATTCCAGCAATAACTTATAAGACCTCAAAGGTCGAAAGAAAACTAATTCTCGACTATTTTAGAATGGGTAAGTTTAGAGCTATAGTTAGCAGTCAAGTTCTTGATGAAGGAATAGATGTACCAGATGCAAATGTAGCAGTTATTTTGAGTGGTAGTTCAAGTACTAGGGAATATATTCAGAGATTAGGTAGGATACTTAGACCTAAGGACAAAGCAATTCTTTATGAGTTAATTTCAAAAGATACAAGTGAAGTTAGAACTTCAAGAAGGAGAAGAAATAAATTGGCAGGAGTAAGAAAAAATGCTACCAAAGGAACTAATTGACGTTAGAAAAGTAAAAGGAAAGATATATCCTAAGTTTGCAGATGAAAAAGACATAGAACTTGCAGAAAAAGTTCTTCAAATATTTAAAAGTAATATTGGTAAGAAGTATGGAACGATTCAAAAAACACTAAAAAAAATAGAAACAGCAGATAACTTTAAAAAGGTTAGAGGTTTTGCAAAGATACTTGAGAGGTTTTGTGTCGAAAAATCTTGCTCTTTGAATACAGATTTGGATCCTTTGAAAGTAAGATTTTTCCTTTTTGAGAGAGGTTTTGTTGTTAGTAAGGAGGAGAGAAGTAAAGTAATTGAATATGCTGCTAAGTACTTTAACACAAATCCGGAGGAAATAGAAAATGCCATGTATGCAGATAGAGAAGAGGAAATGATAGTTACAAACGTTAGTAGTATAACCCCCATAGAACTTATAAAAAATTACAACCTCTCCCTTCTTCAAACATCTCTCTTTGATACTATTTCTGTAATTTTTGAATTTGAAGGAAACTATAGCAGAATATTTAGAGCAATAAAGTTCTATGGATTAATGTATGAAATAATTTCTTATGGAAAAAAGGCAAGTGTTGAATTAATAGGACCAGCTACTCTTATAAAGATGACGAAAAAGTACGGTACTTCCATAGCAAAAGTAATTCCTGAGGTAATAAAGGCTAAAAAGTGGAAAATAATAGCAAAAATTTTAGATAAAGATAGAATTTATACTTTAGAAATAGATGATAGCTTAAAATCATTACTTCCCAAAGCTAAATTTGATGAAAAATTTGACTCTTCATTAGAAGAAGAATTTTTTAGAAAACTCAGAAATCTTGGATACAATGTTAATAGAGAAATGGCTATAATCAAATCTGGTAATAGAGCATTCATTCCAGATTTTGTTGTTTGGAAAAAAGGCTGGAAAAATAAAGTTTACGTAGAGATAGCTGGTTTTTGGACTGTTGAATACATAAAGAGAAAGATCGAAAAAATTAGAGAATCAAAAGTACCGATGGTAGTTATAGCGAGGGAAGAATTTGGAGATGTTAAAGCTAAAAATGTTGGTTTTGAAAATGTTGAGTTTGTAATTTTTTCAAACAAACTTGACTATGGCAAAATAATAAAGGCAATAAATAAACTGGGAAAAACTGAAGAAAACTTTAAAGAAGAAACGATTTTAGAAGTAAATTTAGAAGAATTAAGAGAAAAATGTAAACACGTAAAAAATTTAGAAGACTTAGAAAATTTGTTAAAAAAATATGGATTGAAATTGAGCGATGAAATTTTAAAGGCACTTAACATAGAGGTGAGATGGAAAGGACTTAAAAGTGAATTAATTTTCAAATAGTATATTTTTTATCGTTTATATCGTGCCAAAATTTTATATTATATTGCTGCATAATTAGTATTGGGTGATATTGTGAAAGTTGTGTGCGCTATTGATTTTTCGGAAGACTCAATTAAAGCACTAAATACAATTAGGGCTTACAGAGAGCTATTTAATGAGATTGTTCTTGTAAGAGTTATAAACTTGACTAGGTTTTATGGATTGCATGGTATAAGTATGGATGAATTTATAGAAAACGAAAGAAAAATCTCCGAGGAAAAGCTAAAGAAAATTTTAAAGGAAAATGAAACTTATCGCATTGAAGTAGGAGACCCAGCAGAAAAGATAATAGAGGCAGCTGTATCAGAAAAAGCTGATCTTATAGTTATGGGTTCACGTGGTAGAAATATTATAAAGCTTGTTTTATTTGGAAGTGTTGCTGAAAGCGTTGTCAAAAAATCACCTATATCTGTGTTGATTGTTAAAAATGAGAACGTTTTGGATAGAATTTTGTATGTCCACTATCCTCTTGAAATTGACGATAGTGCAATTGAGTTTCTTAAGACCTTAAGTAAATATTCGAAAGAAATTGGAATTATGCATGTAATTGAGCCGATGTATCCCGTAGAATCGACGAGAGAAACAATGAACAAAAAAGTTCTTGTAGCTGAATCTACAATAAATAAAGTTGAAAAGAAACTGGATGATAGGAATGTTAAAAAGATACTTAAGATAGGTTACCCATTAAGGGAAATATTAAGGGAAATTCACAAAGGAGGTTATTCCTTAGTTTTTCTAAGAGCATATAGAAAGGATATAAGTAAAACTTCTGATGCAATTTTAAGGCACTCAAAATCTTCAGTTTTAGTGTTTAAGAAAAAACAGTAGTATTTTTTAATTTGATTACTTTATTTTCTCTTCACTCTTCTATTATCTATCTTTATTAGGGTATCTCCGAACTCACCACTCAGCCAGCCTTTGCAAAATCTTTTTTCCCTGAATCCAAGTCGAATGAGGATTGCTATGAGAAGTACGTTAGCATAAACGAACTTAACGACAGATCTTTGTCCATAAAGAATTCATGCTTCTCCAATTTAAAGACGTCT
>Ga0256840_1000661_pt1 | contig 34664 bp, 29 predicted proteins | sample 355202metaG_FD_185969 | JGI IMG/M metagenome (GOLD analysis project Ga0256840, IMG submission 185969) | Hydrothermal vent microbial communities from Mid Atlantic Ridge, Atlantic Ocean - 355-202 | ecosystem: Environmental > Aquatic > Marine > Hydrothermal vents | place: Atlantic Ocean: Mid...
CATAAAATATCTTGACTTTTTTCAAGGAGTGTATGCCACTCATTTCTCCATACTTCCATGTCTACGGTGTCAGTATAAAAATTACGCCACTCTTGTGTGTTGTGTTTCATGCACGTTTTACACTTCTCTAAAGAAGGGACACCGCAGTACTGACCCTCATCATTTAAAAGGGTATAGCTAGGGCATATTGCATAGTAGTCATGTATAGGGATTGTGACCTTTACCTTTTGCTCATCTATAAATGCACTCAACCACTGAAGTGTTTCAACACTGTTTTTAAAACTCACCAAAGAGTTTAAAAATAACGCTTTAATATCTAGTGATGTAAGTAGTACTTTTAACTCATCTAACGAAGCTATCTTGAATGCATTTGTATATTTCTTATAATGATGAAAGAGTTTAAACGTATTGGTATAGAAATCATATCGTATGAGTAGCGTACTTAATCTTTTTTGAGTATTTGACTCTACTAGTTCGTTGGCATAAATGTTTGCTCCGCCACCCAAATCATGATCAAAAATGACATGGGTACCTCTCTTTTTATCTACTGCCTTGAGTACCAAAAACTGGCGGAGTGTTGCATGCGGGTCTTTTTGGATGTATGTATGCACATCTTTACCATAGTTTGGATGTCTAGCTAGTAGTTTGGAGGCATTTTCTTTTAACAGTTTTTCTTTCTCTTCTGCAGAGAAAGAGCCACCATGTTTATGGTACACAAAAAGATTTGGAACGATAAGGTTTTTGTACCCCTCTTTTATGGCACGTTGGCACCAGTCATTTTCTTCTCCATATCCTTTACCAAAAGTATCTTCTGCAAACATACCTATGGATTTTGCAAGTGTATAGTTTACACCCATACAAAAACCTACTCCTGTAGGCACAGCTTCATAAAAGTCTGTAGGGTTTACCTCTTTAAAAGCATCATCTAGTGCATCAACATCCATGTGATCAAAAATGGGATTGTCTGCTACAAAATTTGGAAAACTGGCTATTTCCCCTGAGTTTGTAAATGGCGTGGTTGATGCTATCTTTTCCATATGGATGATAGGGTACATTAAACGCTCTAACCAGTACGAAGGCACTTCTGTGTCTGTATTGAGCAATACAAAATGGTTTGAAGTATGAGCATAGGCTTCATTGACACTTTTTAGAAAACCTTTGTTATCCGTATGGTCTATAAAGATAGCATTTTCATGCTTTTGAAGTCTCTGCTTCAAATAAGGCTTCACCCTTTCATCTGGACTACAGTCATCAATGACTATCAGTCTATAGGGTGTAGATGTATTGTTTTCTATGCTATCAAAAAGTTTTTCTAAAAACTCAAAACCATTGTAGACAGGTATGATAATATCTATCGTAATATCTTCTATCACATACTCTTTTGCATTAAATTTTTTTAGATATCTACTGGGTTGGATTTCTACAAGTTTAGCTGACTGTGTAATATTTTTAGCACTTTTCTCTTTGGTTTTAGTCCAAAGATAGGCTATGTCTCCACGGATAAGATAATAAAAAGCTTTTTTAAGTATTTGAGGGTTGTTTTTGATGACTTTTAGTAGATCTATGACTTTTTTAAATTTTGACTTTACATTGCTTGGGAAAAGCCTTTTGATTCTGTTTTTAATACGCATGGACTCTGCTAGTGCTTCAAGCTTTTTGATATATTGGTCTTGTTCTTTAATCCATTGGTCTTTCTCTGCAATCACATGTTTCTGTTTTAAAAACATATCTACCCCCGCATACTGTTGCTGAAGTATCAAATCACTCAACTGATCAATCGTCTCCTCTTGTAATTGGGCATAAGATGCAGGGCTAGGTGAAATAGTTTGATTGTTGGATTGACACATAATGCCAAAAAAACGTTCAACTGCATGTGCAAGGGTATCATCTTTTTGCCCTTTTTCCTCTTCAAATTCAAGTGCGTTATTTTTAAATACCTCTACAAGTGGGACAAGCAAGGAGGTGCGTATCCAAAACATTGTACCTGCAGGAAAGAGATAGTTTTCATTGTAAAGAATATCTGTCTTTTCTGCTAATAAATCTATTTTAGTATCATTACCATAGGCATAACGTTGTGAATCTAAAATCACATTTTTACCTGTAACAATACCTATACTATCGTCACTTTCAAACATAGAAATAGTTTTTTCAACTGTCTCATTTGAGCCTATTAAATCAAAATAGAGTAACTTCCTCCATACATTTCCCAGTGGACTGTCCCCAGTCTTTTTTGTATGCAGTTTACAAATATAGTCATAATGGTTTTTGGGCATAATGCTCATTATCTGTAAAAAAGGAAGTACATCTCTACCTCTATTTTCAGTCACATAAAGATGTACATGAGGGTTTGAGTTAAAAATTGTTTTTAATTCATCATCACTTACGGTAGGAGGAACTGTAACAAAAATATCATATGGTATGTTTATATTTTTGACATATTGGTTTATCTCATCCCAGATATCTACATAAAAAACATGGGCAACAACAGCAATCTTTTTAGGAGAGTGTGTGAACGCTTCTGCTGCCACTTTTTTAATACTGTTGTTTTCTAAAATAACTTCTTGAAACAAATAATGCAAAATACTATACCTTTTAAAAATCTAAAATGATTAGACACCAACTTGGTAATATGTAAACCCAAGTTCCGCCATACCTTTTTTATCAAACTGGTTTCTACCATCAAAAAAGAGTGGTTTTTTCAAACGTTTTTTCACTTCTTCAAAGTCAGGACTTCTAAACTCTTTCCACTCTGTGACCAATATGACAGCATCAGCATCATTTAGTGCATCATATTTATTGTCTGCATACCTGACATTTTTATTGTCTTTTAAATAAAATGTCTCTGCCTCATGACGTGCTTTTGGGTCATAGGCAACAACCTTGGCACCCAATGATGTAAGTTCATTAATAATAGTAATGGCTGAAGCTTCTCGCATATCATCTGTTTCTGGTTTAAAAGAAAGTCCCCAAATAGCAAATGTCTTGCCCGATAAATCCGTCCCAAAATATGCAATGACTTTGTTGCTCATCACTTTCTTTTGTGCATAATTCACTAACTCTACAGCATCCAAAAGTTTTGGTTCATAGCCAAAGTCTTTGGCAGTTTTAGCCAAAGCCTGTACATCTTTAGGAAAACAACTTCCCCCATATCCACATCCAGGGTAAATAAAACTATACCCTATACGGGAATCAGAACCTATTCCATGTCGTACTTGATTGACATCTGCACCGACACGTTCACATATGTTAGCTATTTCATTCATAAATGATATTTTTGTTGCTAGCATTGCATTGGCTGCGTACTTCGTCATCTCTGCACTTTTGATATCCATAGAGATAAAACGATCACGTGTTTTCATAAAAGGAGCATAGAGTTCACGCATAATATCTAATGCCTTTGATGCATCTGCACCAACCACCACACGATCAGGACGCATAAAGTCTTGTATGGCAGCTCCCTCTTTGAGAAATTCTGGATTACTCACGACATCAAAAGGTATGTCTACACCTCTTTTATCTAGTGCTTTTTGAATAGTCTCTTTTACCTTCTGTGCTGTACCTACTGGTACAGTAGATTTATCTACTACTACCAAATACTCTTGCATACATTCACCGATACTCTTTGCCACATTCAACACATATTGTAAATCAGCAGAACCATTTTCTCCCATAGGTGTACCCACAGCAATGAAAGTCACTTGAGAATTTGCAATAGCCTCTTGTGTGTTTGTCGAAAACTTCAACGTGCCAATTTTATAATTGTCAATCAGCATCTCCTCTAGCCCAAGCTCATAGATAGGTACAATGCCCTTGTTAAGAGAAGCAATTTTCTCTTCATCAATATCAACACAGGTGACACTGTTTCCCATTTCTGCAAAACAAACACCACTTACAAGTCCAACGTATCCAGTGCCGATTACTGATATTTTCATACTTATACTTCCTTCTTTTTTTAATTATAATCCATATATCATAATGTTTTATTAAATCTTTTTTCCATTAAGCACAGCTAAACATACTTTTAACGACTCTCTCCAATGAGGGATAACCATAGAATAATCCTCTTTGATTTTTGCTTTATTCAATACACTGTAATGTGGTCTTTTTGCAGGTGTTGGATATTGTTCTGTACTGATGGGGGTTAGCATGCAATCTATAGCCTCCAACTCAAAAATAGCATGAGCAAAGTCATACCATGAACAGACACCTTCATTGCTATAATGGTAGGTTGTTACTTCTTTAGCTATAGGTTTTTCTTTGACTATCTCTAAAATAGATTTTGCTAAATCTCTTGCATAGGTTGGTGTGCCTATTTGGTCACACACAACATTGAGGTTATCTCTTTCCTTACCAAGCTTCAACATAGTATGTACAAAGTTACTACCAAAACTACTATAGACCCAAGAAGTGCGGATGATGATTGCACCTTGAGGTGAAAGCCTGCGAATCGCATTTTCACCTTCAAGTTTAGATCTTGCATAGACACCATCTGGGTTGGTAGGTGCATTCTCCTTTATAGGTCTATAACTCTTTCCATCAAAAACATAATCTGTAGAGATATGCATCAAGCGTATTGCTTTTTTTACTGCTAGTATTGCCATGCTTTTTACCGCTGTAGCGTTGACAGCAAAAGCTAAGTCTTCATCCTCTTCAGCTTTATCTACATTCGTATATGCCGCACAGTTAATGATGGTATCTATTGCATGAGCATCTATATAGGCAGTTAATTTAGCTTCATCACAGATATCTAAAGAGTCACTATCTGTAAAATAAAATGTAGCTTGAGCTAAGGCGTGGTTTTTTTCTTCTACAAGAAGCTGCAGCTCTTGTCCTAGCTGTCCCTTTGCTCCTGTAATCAATATATTAGAGTTCATACAAAACATCTCCATAGACAAAACAATCTGCATCTTGCAATAGAGGTTGTTTGCTGTCTTTTTCAGAAAGTTTCAAGTCAGCTTTATCAAGTATCCAGTCAATACCAATAGCAGGGTCATCAAAAGCAATACCCCTATCATTTTGGGGTGAATAATAATTGTCTACTTTGTAGGCAAATACTGTATCATCTTCTAAAACCACAAAAGCATGTGCAAAGCCACGTGGCACAAAAAGTTGACGTTTATTTTCTTCACTTAACTCTACTGCGACATGTCTTCCAAAAGTAGGACTTCTTTTACGGATATCAACAGCCACATCGAGTACACGTCCTTTAATCACACGGACAAGTTTTGTTTGTGCTTTTGGTGCCAACTGATAATGCAAACCTCTCAATACACCTCTAGAACTTTTAGATTCATTGTCCTGACAGAAATTGACCTTAAATCCTAAAAATGCTTCAAGTTTATCTTGCCTAAATGTTTCGATAAAGTATCCTCTATCATCGCCATGTAACTGAGGTTCAATGATCACAACATCTTCGATACTTGTTCTTATGAATTGCATTTATATCTTTCCTTATGAGGCGTACTTTGAGGTCAATAAACGGGTCCAGATGTGGAAGAGTGTTTGTGTCCTATATATAGTTCTAATTATAACTAGAAGAGCTTAAGGGTATCTCTAATTAAATGCTTTCCTTTAGAAAATATAAGTATAATAAACCCAGTTAAATATCAATACATCTATTATGTTTCAGGATTATAATGAAATCTTTCATCGCTAAAATTATTTTTGTGCTTTCTGATACTTTAATAATCCTTCTTTCTATAGCATTGGCTTTTTTCCTAAGAGAGAGTTTTGACACTTTAGAACCTCACAACATTCCGTTTATGCAGTATCTGAGCTTCTACCCACTCTATATTATCGTACTCTCTTTATTTGCCTATGAAGGTATGTATATGTATAGGTATGACTTCTGGCACGAGAGTAGACTAACCATAAAGGTAATCGTATTTTCTGCCATCCTTGTCTTTGCCTATCTAGCCATGACAAAACTCATTGAAGAATACTCACGATTGGTTATAGGTATCTCCTTTGTCATTATGGCTCTGCTTATCCCTACTTCTAAAAATATCATTAAAAAATTATTGTACAAATTGGGGCTATGGAGAAAAAAAGCTAAAGTATATGGGTCTGACCCTTTCTTGATGTGCGAAATTTATAAAAACCCCTACCTTGGATATGTCAAGCCAAAAGCGCATGAGGAGCCAGATACTGTCTTTATAAATTCGAAAGATAACAGTGCAGAATCTCTTAAAAAAACGATTGCTTCTGAGATAAAAAATAAACACGAAATTATTTTTGTTCCTTTAATGAATGACTATAATCTCACACATTCACACATCTACGAACTCTCAAACACGCGTACCAACCTTATTGTTTTTAAAAATAGACTCAAAAGCAAATACCGTCTGTTTTTTAAAAGCATCTCTGACTTTTCCCTTTCTTTGGTTATTTTTCCTTTTCTGCTTCCTATTATTCTTTTCATAGCCCTACGACTAAAACAGACAGAACCTGAAGAAAAAGTTATCTTTTCTCAAGAACGCCTAGGTAAAAACGGTGAGATATTTATATGTTATAAATTTCGAACCATGCGTGAAAATAGTACAGCATTATTGAACACCTATTTAAAAGAACACCCCGAAGAGATAGACTACTATAAAAAATATCATAAATATAAGCACGATCCACGCATCACCAAACTTGGACATTTATTGCGTAAAACCTCTTTAGATGAACTGCCACAGATTTTCAATGTCCTAAAAAATGAGATGAGCTTTATAGGTCCACGACCCTATATGCTTGACGAGAAAGACAATATCGGAGAATATCGCGATGCCATTCTTGCAGTCAAACCTGGTATAACAGGACTATGGCAAGTGAGTGGTCGTAACGATGTGGACTTTAAATCAAGAGTGGACATAGATATCTGGTATATTCGCAACTGGAATCTCTGGATGGATTTGGTTATCCTCATCAAAACCATAAAGACTGTCCTTTTTCGTGATGGGGCGAGATGAAAAAACAAAAAGCACTCTTTCTAGACCGTGACGGAGTGATAAACATTGACCATGGCTATGTCTCTAAAATAGACAACTTTGTATTTACTGAAGGTATCTTCGAACTTCTAAAACTCTTTATTCAAAAGAACTATATGCTCTTTATAGTCACTAACCAATCTGGCATTGGGCGAGGGTATTATAGTTTAGAGGATTTTCAAGTCTTAACACAGTATATGCTTGATGTTTTTAAAGAAAAAGATATGCACATACAAGAAGTACAGTACTGTCCTCACGCACCTGAAGAAAACTGTAACTGTAGAAAACCCAAGACTGGCATGATTGATAATCTTTTAAAAAAATACCCTATAGACCTTGAAAACTCATGGCTTATTGGAGATAAACAGAGTGACATAGACTTAGCTCTCCATAGTCATATAGCCCATAGTATTGCTATCACAAATGCCCCTCTTCATCATGCTTCTTACTCTTTTGATTCTATTCAAGCATGCAAAGTTTTTATGGAGACTCACCCGACGGTAGTGCTTTAATACCTTACACATTATTTTCATTTTTAATCATCCTTTTATACTGTTCAAATGCGGGAGTTTTACGTAATTTTTCCTCTCTGTCATCAACCAGTCCATATCCTGCAGCAATGAGTTGATGCCAGTAGACTCTTTGTATCTTTTTACTCTCTTTAACGATGTCATGGTAGCCTTGCATATACTGAGCATACTTCTCTTCACTTACGCACTCTACTTCTGATGTAGGTGCATACGGTGCAGTGTTTGCCAGAGGCCAATTCACTTCTGTGATATATATGTCATTATGTGTTTTTGGAGAGAGTCGTACCAGTGCATAAAGCATTTTTATTTTGTTTTTCGTATCAAAGATGAGCATTTGTTTGTTGTATGGACTACCTCTTCTGTCTACATAAAGTAACGAAGAAAATGTGTCATACTTGACTTTAAAAAAGTTAAAGAGTGTGCGTATCGTATAGTGAAACTCGAAGTCTATCACTGAAGAACCGATGAGTTTTAACTCTGGGTATCTTTCATCACGTATCTTTTGGATAGTCTCGTACCATTTTAGATACTCATCCATAGAAAAAAACCCCCATTTTGTGCGGTTAATGGCATTGCCTACTTGGTACTCTGAAACAAAAGAGCCAAACTCTTTAAAAATAATTTCTATATCTTTTTTGAGCAATGATTCATCTTCTATATGCTCTCTATCCTGAAGTATGTTTAGTAATATATGTTTATCCGAACCAAATAATTTAGCAAACGCGACATACTCTTTTACTCTATCCATCTGCCATAGTGGCATACGCACTAAAAGATACTTGACTCCAAGTTCATCTATAAGCTCTTTTTGTACTGCACCCTTATCTAGGTCAACACCCATACCAAAAAAGCTTCCCTTTCGTACTTTTTGCCCTTTAAAAAAGTGCATAACAAGTATGCTCATCGGAAACAGTATGAGATTAGTAAAAAACAATGGCACATAGCTCCATAGAGATTTTTTACGCATCTTTATTTTATAGGCTTTATCTTTTACAGGATAGGGCTGGTCTGAGTATCTGTCCCAGATAAATGGATTTTGCATCTTGTGTCTTTCTAAACTTTAAAATGTTTTAGTTTTTTCCGAATCTTATATCTACGGATAAGGTTCAATGGTTTTCGCTTCATTTTACCATGTTCTAAAAAATCTAAACATGCATCAACGACCCTTTTGCTTGATTTTCCATCTGTATAAGGATGTGTTTGCAAAATATATGTTGTTAATGCTTCCATAATCTTTTGGGGGTTAGTCAAGGCATACTCTAAAGCTTTCTCTATCTCACTGGCATAGTGTATATCTATCATATGAGGGGCAGGCTGCTTGTTCTTCATCGTAACAACTGGTTTATGCTGGAGTACAAACTCCGCAATAGCAGAAGTAGTATCTGAGAGCATGACATCTGCTTGTTTAAACAACGGAATCAAATCTGTTGTGTCATGAAAAATAAAATCTTCATGTTGCATCTCTTTAAATATTTTGACAATCTCTTTGTCCATTTTTGGATGAAGTACAGCGATAAACTTCCATTTTCCTAACCTTGAGAGTCTCCGTATTTCTTTTACCACTTCCACATTTTTAGCAAGACTCAGTTTCGTTGTAAATGTAGAACTTATCATGACTGTAGGTTTAGTATGCGAACTCTCTTGCAAGGGAAACAGTGGGTCAACTTTTGACCACCCTGTCTCAATCACCTTGAAATACTTATACTTTTTCTGCAATGCTTCAAAAGGTCTAGTCGTACTAGGTCCTTGGGTACAGTAGAGGTCAAAAAAACCACGTATATTAAAATGCCCCTTTGCATCACTACGCTTCCCTACAGAAAACCCATGAAAAATTTGCACTTTAATACCAGGGAAAAAGTCTGGTACCACATTTGTAGCAACAAGTATGACATCTGGCTTGTATATCTGTACCTCTTCTACATTCCTAAGCACTAATTCATCTTTAGTTAAATAAGAACCAATATCCACTTCATCACAAAACCATTTAACTTCATAACCACGTTTTTTAATCTCCTCTTGCAAAGGTCTACCAACCGGGATACTGTAAGGTTGTGAGATGTAAATTAAAAAGTGCTTCATCACTGTACTTTATAAAAATCTTTATACCAAGAGACAAAGGAAGATACACCCTCATTTAAATGCGTATCAGGTTTATAGTCAAAATCCTTCATCAAGTCACTCACATCTGCATAGGTAGATACCACATCACCATCTTGGATATCCATAAAATTTTTCTCAGCTTTTTTATCTAAGCTCTCTTCTAATGTTTCTATAAATGTCATAAGTGAAAGTGGTGCATTGTTACCAATATTATAAATACGGTATGGTGCCAAAGAAGAAGAAGGATCAGGTGTAGAAGCATCAAAGTTTTTATTTGGCTGTGCTGGATTGTCTATGACTTTGATGATGCCTGCTATAATGTCGTCTATATAGGTAAAATCTCTAGACATTTTTCCATGGTTGAAGACTTTAATGGCTCTATCGTTGAGTATAGCATCTGCAAATAGCATAGGTGCCATGTCAGGTCTACCCCAAGGTCCATATACGGTAAAAAAACGTAACCCTGTCGTTTGTATGCCATACAGATGGGCATAGGTATGTGCCATCATTTCATTAGATTTCTTCGTAGCCGCATAAATACTTATTTGATGGTCTGTATGATCCGATGTTTTAAAAGGCTGAGAAGTGTTGAGTCCATACACAGAAGAACTTGATGCATAACAGAGATTTATCACATCATGATGCCTACAGCCTTCCAGGACATTCATAAAACCTACTACATTGCTCTGTATATATGTATGTGGGTTTTCTAGTGAATACCGTACCCCCGCTTGTGCTGCAAGATTACACACAGCATCAAATTTTTCTTCTTCAAATAGTCTATAGATATTTTGCGTATCCGACAAATCCATTTTTACAAATGTATGCTTTGGATAAAGGCTTGAAATATATTTTTTTCCTTCTTCATCGAGGTTAGAAGAAGAAGCAATACCCAACTCTTTCAAGCGAGCATACTTCAGATTCACATCATAATAATCATTAATATTATCTAGCCCTAGTACTTCATCTCCACGCTCCAAAAGTCTTTTTGTTAAGTGATATCCTATAAAACCTGCACTACCTGTTACTAAAATCTTCATCTCTATCATTTCTTTCTATTAGTTTTACAATGTATAAATTGTTTCAAATATTTATAATAACGCTTATTTGCAGAATTTATTGCCAATGCAAATCCTACCCAACCTTTAAGTATATTTCCTTGCAGAATATATGTTTTGAAAAATGCAAACAGTGCTTTAAAAATGATTGTCATAAAAAAGCATGTTTGCTTATCTTTAGCACCCAAATCTGTATATTGAATGATCTTAGTAAGTGTTTGATTGATATTGGTGATATTTAGATGCTTGAAGTGTGCGTGTAGTCTTACCACTTTAGTATTTGTAGGTATGATCACTTTTTCATGTACAGTGTTATCATTAAATTTCGTATAGGTTTTGTTGAATAGTCGTACGATTACATCGGAACTTTGTGTCTTTTTGCCTAAGAAATAGTTATCTCTTATCAACTGATAAATCACTGTACTGTCTCGTAAATCGATGCTGTCTATTTCTTCTAGTAGTGTTGTATTTAACACTTCGTCACTGTCTAGTGACAATACCCAGTCATTTTTAGTATGCTGTAAAGCTGCATTTTTTGTATCACCAAAACCTATAAAATTACCCTTCACTATCGTCACGTTACTATACGTCTGTGCAATCTCTTCTGTCTTATCACTTGAATCATTTAAATAGAGTATCACTTCATCAAAACGCTCCAAAGATTGTAAAGACTCTTCTATAGTCTCTTCAGCATTTTTGGCAATGATGACTACAGAGATTTGCTTAATCGACAACTTTTTTTCCTTTAAGTCTCTTTTTAAGATTTTTTTTATCTTTATGTTTTTGTGATGCTTTTAATGCAATATCTATCGCTTCATCTTTATCCATTTCTATCAATGCTGCATACTCAGTAACTATCATTTTCAAGTCTTCATTTCTTGCCCAAAGCTTAGAAAAATTTTCGATACGTTCCTCAGGACTTAGTTGTCTAAATCGCATTCTATTGACATCAATCACTTTAAATTCGTACCCACCATCTTGCACTTTAATTAAAATGTTCCCTGGTGAATAATCTAAGTGCTCAATGTTGTAATTATGTAATGTATAGGTGAACTTAGCAAAAGCCTTAAATACTTCATTTCGATGCTCAAAATGAACATCAACAAGTGGCTCTCGTATCGTAAAGTCATACTTGTATGCTTTACAAACATAATAACTCTCTGCCAATAGACCAAACTTAAAATACTCAATATACCCTATAGGTTCAGGCGTAAATTCAAGCATCTTCATGCTATGGATGTATGATTTTTTAGCTTTTGAATCACGAAAAAATGTATAAGCGATTTTATTGATAATATGTGGAATTTTAAAAGACTTTATCACTAAATCAGTATCAGCATACTGTATGATTTTTAAACTATTTCTACCTTCATAAATGCTTTCTTTCGCTTTGGAAAAATACGCTTTGATCTCTAAAATCAGCCCAATATATTTACTATTTGAGACTTCATACTTCATTTTCTGTCCTATGCCTTGCTAAGAGTAAACCCACCACAAAGGCAAAAAGTGTCATGGAAAATTGTCTATGCATAAGTACTTCAGACATAAATGCAAATAATATAATTGACACATAAATGTACTTTATATTACGATACTCACCTCTTTTAAGTGGTAAAACCCAAATAAAATAAAATATGCTTAGAAAAGATATCAAACCTATCATCCCCAGTTGTGTAAAAATTTGTAAATATTGATTATGTATATGCATAAATGTCTGTTGCATGCACTTCATTTCAGGATACTTATTATCAATAAGAGTATTAAATTCCGCCATGTTATCTAAAGGACCTACTCCTACAATGGGACTTTGTAAAATAATATCTTTCGATAAAATCCATGCCCCCACACGTCCACCCCATGATGTACAGTAGTCTTTATTTTTTATGACATTTACTATGTTTTCTTTTCCAATACTCACACGCTCATTAAATGTATGACTCAAATTCAATGCAATACTTACAATGATAAAAGTTAAGACAACAGAAATGCTAAAAGCCTTTATCTTATTTTTGAAACTAACTAAAGCAAGCACAAATAAGCCTAAAACAAAAGCAAATTGCCCTGTTCTACCTGCCGTTAAAAATAAATTACCGCTCATCGTAATAAAAAAGAATGTATAGAGTAATTTGTATTTTAAATCCCCTTCATTGAAGATACGACCCAATAAAACGAGGGTAGTAAAGGCAAGAAAAATACTATACTCAATATGATGCATGAAGGGTGAGGGGTTAGAAGGACTGATATTTCTATAGGTAAATAATTCAAAAAATATACCATAAGATATCATCTCACTGATAAACATACCAAATATAAAAGCAGACAGTGCTTTAGGTATATTCTCGCTTTTCAGCGATGTAAACAATACAACGATGATAATAAAGTACCAATATTTTCCTACATAAATAAATGCATTCCATTGGTCTTCACTCCAGAGTATAGAGATATAGTTGGTTAAAATAAATACACCTAAGGCGATAAGAACTTTACTTTGAGCGACTAAAGCATACTTTTTTCTAAACCCTCCCTCAAGAAGCCATAAAATAAGTAATAATCCAAAAAACAATACTATAGCTGCTCGAGAAAGGGGGATGATAAATGCGTAAAAGATAATGAGGTTATTAAGATATTTACTATATATTTCATGCTTCATCATTATCTATTAAAACCTTTCCAACGTCTATGCATCCAAAACCACTGTTTGGGTTTCTCTCTAATAACTTTTTCCATAATATCCGCTTGTAACTGTGTAAGTATAGCTAAGTCTTCCTCTTGATTATCTGTTTTGATACTCTCAATAGGTTCATAAATCTTCACTCTATAATGTTGATAATCCTCCGTAGAAATATATGCAGGTATCATGTCTAAGCCAAACTTTCGTGAGAGTATGGAGGCTAAAGGTGTGTGCGTCGCTTTTGCTCCAAAAAAAGAGACATCAATCGATTGGTTTTTACGTATTGCCTGATCGGTCAAGATGCCCACCACTTTACCTTGTCTTATAACTTTCATGCACTCTTTTAACGCACCTTTTTTATAGACCATTTCGACATTAAATTGTTCTCTATTTTTTTTAAGTACCTCATCCATCACGTCACTGTCTATCTTACGTCCCACACCCACTAAAGTTAACTCACACTTTATAGCAATAGCCTGAGAGAGTAACTCCCAGTTACCATAATGTCCCGTAATGAGTATGAAGTTTTTACCTTCTTGTTTGTATTTTCGAATGATTTCACAGCCTTCAAACGTAACATTTTTCAACACTTTTTCTTTTTCTAATCCATCTCTTTTCACTATGCCAAAGACAGTATCTAGCAAATTCATAAAGGCATGTATCCCTATCTCTTTATGTTCTTTTTTTGTATAAATATCTCCATAGGCTAACTGTAAATTATCCTTAATTCTTTTACGTTGTTTTGCACTCAAAGTGTATGCTAGCCAAGCTATACCATACATTATGCTTCGTATGAAACGTTCAGGCAAAACTTTCAACACGACAGTAAAAAATTTATACATCCCCAAATAGATATAATCAAGCATCAAGCAGTCCTTTTGCCAGGTTTACAACACTCTCAACTTCAATTTCTGTGATAGAAAAATCGTTTTTATTTAATTTATAGTGGTTCACTTTCGAAGATGATTTCAACACTTTGTTTATAGCTGTTTCATAGACACGATTCACAGGTGTTGGACCAAAAAGAGTAATGGACGGTACATTTAATCCCCATGCCATGTGTGTAGGACCCGTATCATTTCCTATGAGCAAATCAGACTCTCCTATGATGGCTTTTAATCCATTAAGCTTTATTTTCGGTAAAACGTGAGCAAAAGTAGAGTGAGACGCTATCCACTCTGCTTTTTCTCTCTCTTCTTCAGACCCCCAAACTATCAGCACATTTTCCTCTAAAGCATCAGCAATCTGCACAAACTTCTCTTTAGGATAATTACGGCTTTCCCATGTAGAACCTATGACAAAAATGATGTTCTTTTTTTCATGACTAAGTTCTGACACTACCTCTACATCATCATAAAACAAAAATGCTTCCTTATCTAGTATCATCTGTTTTGTAATCTCAACACCTAAAGGCTCAGAGATCACTTTTGCATTTCTGTCTATAGTGTTTGCATCATAAGCTATGTCTACTTTTTGTCCATAAAAATATGAAGCTACCCCCTCACGGATGGACTCTTTTGAAAACCCTGCTCTGTTTTTTCCCAAAAGTTTTGCAGTTAGTGCAGACTTTAGTAAGCCTTGTGCATCTATCACTAAATCATAGTTATTTTTTGCATATTTCTTCACAAGTTTTACTTGTTCAACTATTTTAAATTTATCTTTTTTAATGGCTTTAAGGTTTACTGGTAAAATATTGTTTATATGAGGATTACCTTCTAACACAGAAGCAAAACCCTGCTCTACTATCCAGTCTATTTCCAAAGTGGGATTGTTCTGTTTTATGTACTGAAGTGCAACCATAGCATGGATGATATCACCCATAGCGGAGAGTTTTACTATGGCTATTTTCATATACTCTCCTTCGTTAAGTTACGTAATTTTAGCACAGTAAATATTAGCTTTTAACTCTTTTAGCTATAATCACGTTAATTTAAAGCAAGGAAAGATAGTGCGAAACAACCATTCCTCATTCCTCATTCCTCATTCCTCATTTGAAAATCCAAAGGATTTTTTATGATTGGGATTGTCGATTACAACATGGGTAACCTAGCCTCAGTCATCAATGCTTTTAAAAAAGTGGGTGCAGATGCTACACTTGAGAGTGACCCTTCAAAACTTAGCCAGTATGACAAACTCATCTTACCAGGGGTGGGTGCTTTTGGTGATGCCATGGCACACTTAAAAAGTAACGGCATGGATGAAGCTGTCATCGCCTACACTAAAACTGGAAAGCCCTTACTTGGTATCTGTCTTGGTATGCAGCTACTTTTTGAAAGCTCAGAAGAGTTTGGTTCCACCCAAGGACTAGGACTCATACCTGGTAAAGTAGTGGCGTTTGATGAAGATAAGTTTGACCACCCACAAAAAGTGCCACACATGGGGTGGAATGAACTCTTCCAGCAACCCGTAGGGGCAGACCCAAGTGTCTGCCCTTTATTTAATGGACTGCCTAATGACTTTTACCTCTATTTCGTCCACTCGTTTCACGCTGTTTGTGATGACAAATACGCCATAGGAAAAACCCACTACGGTTATGAATTTGTCTCTGCTGTGCAAAATAACAACATCTACGGCATACAGCCCCACCCAGAGAAGAGCCATAAAAATGGGCTTAAGATTATAGAAAATTTCGCAAAAATATAGGAACGTACACACATGACAATACTCCCCGCAATAGACCTCAAAGATGGTAAAGCCGTAAGACTAAGCAAGGGCTTGATGGACTCAGCAAAAATCTACTCTGATGAGCCTTGGCAAGTGGCCAAAAAGTTTGAAGAACTAGGAAGCCAGTGGGTACACCTCGTTGACCTTAACGGCGCATTTGCAGGTAAACCTGAAAACTTAGAGCAGATAAAACAGATACGTAAACACTGTAACCTCAAACTAGAACTTGGTGGAGGTATACGTGATGAAGAGACTATTAAGATGTACTTGGAACTTGGTATTGACAGACTTATCTTGGGTTCCATAGCCGTGAAAGATGCTCAGTTTGTCAAAGAGATGGCAGCGAAGTACCCTATAGTTGTCGGCATAGATGCCATAGACGGCATGGTAGCAGTGGAAGGCTGGGCAGAGACTTCTGACATGAGGGCTACAGACTTAGCCAAAGAGTTTGCTGCTTGTGGTGTGCAAGCCATTATCTGTACCGATGTAGGACGTGACGGTATGATGACTGGTGTAAACATAGCCTTTACAAAAGAGATACAAGAAGCTTCAGGACTAGAGACCATTGCAAGTGGTGGACTCAAAGACATGACAGATATCAACGGGCTTATAGATGCTGGTATAGATGGAACTATTGTCGGGAAAGCTTTTTATGAAGGGACGCTTGATTTAGAAGAAGCGTTTAAGGTTGCCAATGCAGACTAACTATTACCAACTCACTATCACACTTAAAGATGACTTTGTGGAGTTCATCGCTGACTTTATAGCTAACATTGCAGGTGATGGAGGTGTAGAGATAGGAGAGGGTCAAATCATAGTACGTAGTGAGTCTGATTTAACTTTCGTTAAAGATGCTCTTGTATCCTTAGCAGGCACTTTAAGTGGGTCTATCGACATGGACTACACGATTGAAGAGAAAGAAAATAAAGATTGGATAAAGTCTTACCAAGATAGTATAGAGCCTATAGAAGCTGGAAAGTTTTATATCTTCCCAAGCTGGTATGAACCAAAAGAGGGTTTGATAAACATCAAAATAGACCCTGCCCTAGCCTTTGGTTCAGGACATCATGCTACGACATTTTCATGCTTGAGTGCCATCTCTGAGTATGTGAAAAAAGAGGATAAAGTCATAGATGTAGGATGTGGTTCTGGCATACTTGGAGTTGCTGCTAAAAAACTAGGTGCTATAGTGGACCTTTGTGACACGGATCCCATCTCTATAGAGAGTTGTAAAGAAAACTTCTCATTAAATGAAGAGACCTACAACAAACTATGGGAAGGATCCATAGACAAAGCAACAAGCACCTATGACGTTGTCATAGCGAACATCATTGCTGATGTTTTGCGTTTTATAGCAGAAGAGTTGAAATCTGCCACAAAAGAAGGTGGATACCTCATACTCTCAGGTATCTTAGACAAAAAAGAAAATCTAGTAAAAGAGTCCTTTAAAGACTTGACCCTAGAAAAAAGAACACTTAAAGACGAATGGGTTACATTGGTCTATACAAAGGAAGCAAAATAATGGCTAACCAAAATAATAACAACCAAGATAATAACAATAATAATTTTTTTAACAATAATCCATTGTTGGCATTTGCCATTTTTTCTATTGTGATTATATTGATATTTAAATCATTCATCGGTGAAGGTGAAGGACTGGGTAACATGATGAATGCTAATGCTCAAGTAACTCAAACTAAGTCCGTAAAATACTCAGAAATTAAATCTGAGATAGAAAAAGGAAACATAAAGTCTGTTAAACTTACTCCCACTACCATTGAAGCTATCGCAGAGGAAAATGGTCGTAAAACACGTTTTATTGCACAAAATGTCCCTACCTATGACAAAGACCTCATTCCTCTTTTAGAAGAGAAGAAGATACCTTATGAAGGTATCATGGGTGGAGGTTTCCTCACTGAGTTACTAGGTTCGCTTCTTCCTATACTTATCTTCTTTGGTATTTGGATTTTTCTTGCTAAAAAGATGTCTAAAGGTATGGGTGGTGGCATACTTGGAGCTGGTAAAGCCGACAAACTCATCAACTCTGAAAAACCTGAGACAAAGTTTTCAGATGTGCAAGGTGTAGAAGAAGCCAAAGACGAAGTCAAAGAAATCGTTGATTTCTTAAAGTTTCCAGAACGTTACATGGAGTTAGGGGCAAAGATACCTAAAGGTTTACTTTTAGTGGGTCCTCCTGGAACAGGTAAAACACTCCTCGCTAAAGCAGTTGCTGGAGAAGCTTCTGTACCTTTCTTCTCTGTGAGTGGTTCAGGCTTCATCGAAATGTTTGTGGGAGTTGGAGCATCACGGGTACGTGACCTTTTTGCTCAGGCCAAAAAAGAGGCACCGTCTATTATCTTTATAGATGAGATTGATGCCATTGGTAAGTCTAGAGCAAGTGGTGGTCAAATGGGTGGAAATGATGAGAGAGAACAAACACTCAACCAACTCCTAGCAGAGATGGATGGTTTTGGTACCGATACACCTGTCATTGTACTCGCTGCTACAAATAGACCAGAAACATTAGATGCTGCCCTACTACGTGCAGGTCGATTTGACAGACAAGTACTGGTAGACAAACCTGATTTTGATGGTCGTCTTGCCATCTTAAAAGTACACTCTAAAGGTGTAAAACTTGCACGCAGTGTTGATCTCTCTGTCATAGCGAAGCAAACAGCTGGATTAGCAGGGGCAGATCTAGCAAACATCATCAATGAAGGTGCTTTACTTGCAGGACGAGCGAATAAAAAAGAGATAGAACAAGCCGACTTACTTGAAGCCATAGAGCGTTCATTTGTGGGTCTTGAAAAGAAAAACCGTAAGATATCAGAAGTTGAAAAACGCATCGTTGCCTACCATGAAAGTGGTCATGCCCTTATGGCAGAACTCACAAAAGGTGCTACGCGTGTTACCAAAGTCTCCATCATCCCTAGAGGGCTTGGAGCTTTAGGGTACACACTACATTTACCAGATGACGAAGACAGATTTTTAAAACAAAAACACGAACTTATGGCTGAAATAGACGTTTTACTTGGTGGACGTGCTGCTGAAGAAGTATTCATCAAAGAGATAAGTACGGGTGCAGGAAATGACCTTGACCGTGCTACAGCCATACTCAAAGACATGATATCTGTCTACGGCATGACTGATGTTGCAGGACTCATGGTACTTTCTCGTTCTTCTAATTCATTTTTAGGTGGGGGAGCAGTTAGCACTGACTACAGTGAGAAAATGGCTGAAGAGATGGACAACTTCATCCGTACTACGCTCAATGAACGTTATACTTTTGTCAAAAACACACTGACTGAGTACGCACAAGCTATAGAAAATATGACAGCCGTTCTCTTAGATGTGGAAGTGATAGAAGGTAAAAAAGTACGTTCTATCATCGCTGATTTTGAAAAAGAAAATGGTATGGAAAGCCGTCTTGCTCATGGAGAGAAGATAGCCAAATCTGAAGCGATGGCAAAAGCACAAAAAGAAGCCTTTGATGCAGAATTAGCAGAAGAAGAGGCTAAAGAAAAAGAAGACAAAAATAATAAAGAGGCATAAATTTTCCCTTTAAATCTTGCTCTTTTTCTTCTTTTTAGTTATACTAGCAAAAATACATAGGAGAATTTTATGAAAACAATCATTGATACAAACACTATTTTCACACAAGATAGTTCTCTCCTGCTACTGCTCGCACTCTAATAGTCTAACTATCCACACACTTTTATAAAACATATTCTATTCTAATCTTCTAACCTATATTTAGGTAAAATTAGACAATTTACAGCGTATTACGCTTTACACTTAAGGTAATAAAATGAGTACAGAAACCATAAAAATATTTGACACAACATTAAGGGACGGTGAGCAAAGCCCTGGGGCTTCCATGAACACTGAAGAGAAAATCCAAATCGCTGCACAGTTGGAGCGTTTGGGGGTAGACATCATAGAAGCAGGGTTTGCAGCAGCAAGCCCTGGTGACTTTGATGCCATAGACAAGATAGCACAGAGAGTGACCAACTCTACCGTATGTTCATTAGCACGTGCTACAGATACTGATGTAAAATCAGCAGGTGAAGCCATAGCTAGAGCGAAGATGAAACGTATACATACTTTCATAGCAACATCAAGCATTCACATGGAGTACAAGTTAAAGATGACGCCAGATGAAGTCATCAAAAGAGCTGTACGTGCTGTGGAGTATGCACGTACCTTTGTAGATGATGTAGAGTTCTCTTGTGAAGATGCAGGACGTTCAGATATATCATTTATGAAAGAAATCTCTGACGCAGTCATAGCAGCGGGAGCAACCACCATAAACTTACCCGATACCGTAGGGTTTAGACTTCCTTTTGAGATAGGTGCGATGGTAAAAGAGATGAGCAACTATGTGGGCGACAGAGCCATCATCTCTGTACACAATCATAACGACTTAGGTTTAGGGGTTGCCAACTCGCTTGAGGCTGTTAGAAATGGTGCGAGACAAATAGAGTGTACTATCAATGGCTTAGGTGAACGTGCAGGAAATGCTGCATTGGAAGAGATAGTCATGGCATTAAAAACCCGTGCGGATGTTTTTGCTAACTACGACACAAATATCAACACAAAAGAGATATATCCTTCTAGCAGGTTGATAGCTAACATTACAGGTATAGAACCTCAACCCAACAAAGCCATAGTAGGTAAAAATGCTTTTGCACATGAGTCTGGCATACACCAAGATGGTATGTTAAAAAACAAAGAGACTTACGAAATCATCACACCAGAAAGCATAGGCTTAATCAAAGATGACACGTTAGTCTTAGGAAAACACTCTGGACGTGCTGCCTTTAAAGATAAATTATCCAAATTAGGATTTACCTTAGATGACGAAGCATTAAACAACTCTTTTGAACGTTTCAAAATATTAGCAGACAGAAAGAAAGAGATTTATGATGACGATTTAAGAGCCTTAGTCACAAATGAGATGACCAAAGCCACGCAAATTTATGAATTGGTCTCATTACAGTTAATGGACTGCTCTAACGGTGTACCATCTGCAGCTGTAAAAATACGTAAAGATGACAATGAAATCATCGAAGCAGGGATAGGAGAAGGCACGATAGATGCCATCTTTAAAACGGTAGACCGTATCTCTGGGTACACAGGACAATTGTTGGACTACAAAGTAAAATCTGTGAGTAAAGGAAAGGATGCCTTGGCATCTGTAACTGTTAAAGTCTCATTTAACCAAGAACCTGCCATCATAGGACATGGGCTTAACATAGATACGATGCTGGCTAGTGCCAGAGCGTACATAGGTGCGTTAAACAGCTATTTAAGTATGGAAGGGAAGTTGAAGTCACGATATAGTGATTCGTCTAAGACGGTTTGACTTCGATAAACTCAGTCACCGACTTTTAGGTAGCTGAGCCTGTCGAAGCTACATATACTTACGTAAAACTTCAGGAATCTCAATACTCCCATCTTCATTTTGATAGTTCTCCATAATCGCAACTATCGTACGCCCAACAGCTAATGAAGAACCATTTAGCGTATGGACAAATCTATTTTTCTTCCCATCTTTAAAACGTATCTTCGCACGTCTTGCTTGGAAGTCTCTTGTGTTAGAGATAGAAGATATTTCTCGGTACTGGTTTTGTCCAGGGAGCCATACTTCTAAGTCTATAGTTGCTGCCGCAGAGAAACCCAAATCTCCCCCACAAAGTTCAACAACTCTATGTGGTAAACCTAGCTGTGTCAAGATATCTGAAGCATTCTCTACCATAAGGTTAAATACCTCTTCAGACTTATCCGGATGGGCGATGGCTACCATCTCTACTTTGTTAAACTGGTGCTGTCTTATGATGCCACGAGTATCACGTCCTGCAGAACCTGCTTCTTTTCTAAAGCATGGTGTGTAGCCTGTCATAAGAAGAGGCAGTTCTTTTTCTGTGAGTATCTCATCGTTATACATATTAGTCAACGGCACTTCAGCTGTAGGGATAAGATACAAATCTTCCCCTTCTATCTTAAATAAATCATCACCAAATTTAGGAAGCTGACCTGTACCTTGGAGCATAGTCGCATTGTTTATAAAGGGAACAGAGTATTCTTCAAAACCCTTTTCACTGTTCACATCTAAAAAGAAGTTAATCAATGCACGTTCTAAACGAGATGCTTCCCCTTTGAGTATCGCAAAGCGAGACTTCGCAAGTTTTACCCCACGTTCAAAGTCTATCCAGCCATTGATTTCTGAGAGTTCCCAATGTTCTTTAGGTTTAAAAGTAAATTCTTTAGGGTTAAGTACTTTACGAAGTTCCACATTGTCATCTTCATCTGCACCTTCTGGCACAGAATCATCTGGAAAATTAGGTATAGCAAGAGCCACAGAGAAAAGAGCTTCTTCCGCCTCACGTGCTTGCTCTTGCAGAGGAACCATCGCTTCTTTGTTTGCATCGACTTTGGCTTTAAGCTCAGCAATGTCCTTACCTTCACGCTTATACTGCCCAAAAAGTTTAGACATAGCATTTTGTTCAGCTTTCATCGTTTCAAGTGTTGCATTTTTTTCTTTAAGTGTCTTAAAGAGTGATTGTAGTTTTGTAAGTGTAGCAGTATCTACACCCTTCTTCTGAAGTTTAGTGCTTGCTTCTTCAAAATTATTTTGGAGATATTTTAAGTCTATCATCGGGATTACCTAGAGTTGAAATGTTTAATGAAATTATAGTAGAAATTGTAGATTTTAAGTTTAGTCATGCAGAGAGAAACCTACATGACTAAGAGCCATTAACGAAATTGTAGTACAAAGTCCTGTCTTAAAAGTTCTTTTGGAGTATCAGTACTTGACGTTAAAACTGCTTCAGGGTCTAAAAATACTGCCTGAATTGTAACATCTTGACCTATAATGGCATCATAATTTTCTGCTGGCTGATAATTAAAAACTGCATAACCATTAGTAGTCGTAAGTACCACCAAGTCTTCTACAAATCCATACTTAAGATCAAAAGGTAACATTTGCACTACTTGATTAGGCTCAACGACACCATTTTTAAGTAATTGTACCGCTATTGTTATATTTGTATCGACAGATATATTATTATCAACACAAGTACTTGTAGCACATGAAGTAGTACCACTTCTTGTTACTGTAATAGGGGTAGTTGCATTAAAAAATGAATATAGTCCTGTCGATTGAGGATTCTCTTTACTGTCTGTCCCACATGCTGTTAAAAATGCTGCAGTTAGCACAACTACTAAATTATAAATAATATTTTTTTTCATCATTAAATTCCTAGTTTTTAATAAAGGTAATTAAGTCCGAAAACAATACTACCCAAGTCATTCACACGTTCAGAACCTGAAAGTGAATATCTATAACTTAAATCTAAATCTATATTTTCATTAACTCCAAATACAACACCTGCTTGTCCACCATAAACAAAATCAGTTGCATCAACTAAAGTACTTTCATAGTTTATTAGCCCTACATTTGCACCCACAAATGGTCTTATATTTAAATCAGTTTGACTCTCAAAAAGAAAATAGTCAACCATCAAAAAACCTTTTTCAACACTCTGATCATCACTTGTACTATTGAAATAGTCAAATAAGAATGTTGCCCTCCATTCATCAGACTGTGCTCCAAAACGTAATCCATATTCAACGGCACTTCCTTCATGAAAGAATCCTCCTGCTTTCTCTCCATCAACAGTGGCATATCCAACTTCTACACCTAAAAATCCTTTTGACTGCATGTCATAATTTCCTGCATACAATGAACCACCTATCAATGTGCTCATAAGTACTGCTGTTAAATTTTTTACCATAATTTACTCCTTCATCCTTGTTTATAATAATACACGATAAATGCATAATGTACAAGCATAACATATTTTATATTATTTAATCTTAAATATTTTTAAATATTAGAGTATATTTCAATAATTACATAAAAATTCGTTTCTATGAAAAAGACTATTGTTTCTAAAACACATATCATGCATAAACTTATGTAAATATATACCGTAAAAATAAAACTATTAAGAAGTGGTAGTAAGAGGGGGACTTGAACCCCCGACCTCCGGCTTATGAGACCAGCGCTCTAACCAGCTGAGCTACCTTACCACTTATTGTGAAGAGACGGAATTTTATCTAAAGATAGCTTTATTGTCAATGTTTTTCGGGAAAAAGAGTTAAATATGTTAAAAAAGATATAGTTTAGTCTATATGACTCATATATATTAAATTATTATTGGTAACTTATTGACATTTTTGTAAAAAATCACTACAATGCCATTACAAAAAAATATTTAAGGAGTTACTATGGCATTTGAACCATTGAAAGACAGACTACTTGTTCTGCGTGAAGAACAGTCGAACCAAACCGCTTCTGGGCTATATATTCCAGATACTGCAAAAGAGAAACCACTTGAGGGAAAAGTTATCTCAGTTGGGCCTGATGCTAAAGAGGATGGTATTAGTGAAAATGATACGGTTGTTTTTGCTAATTATTCAGGTATGGAAGTGACTATTGAAGGTACTGAGTACCTTATACTTAAAAGTGAAGAAGTCTTAGGACTTATAAAATAATAAAGAAAGGATTGAATTATGGCAAAAGAAATACATTTTTCAGACAAAGCAAGATCTGGACTTTTTGAAGGTGTTACTAAACTTGCAGATGCAGTGAAAGTAACCATGGGACCTAGAGGTCGTAATGTGCTTATTCAAAAATCATATGGAGCACCGCATATCACAAAAGATGGTGTCTCTGTCGCACGTGAGATCGAACTTAAAGATACACTAGAAAACATGGGTGCTCAACTGGTAAAAGAAGTAGCATCAAACACCGCAGATGAAGCAGGTGATGGAACCACTACTGCTACTGTACTAGCTCATGCTATCTTCAAAGAGGGTCTACGTAATATCACAGCGGGTGCTAACCCTATAGAAGTGAAACGCGGTATGGATAAAGCAAGTACTGCCATCATAAAAGAACTTCAAAAGATTTCAAAAGAAGTTAAGGACAAAAAAGAGATAGCACAAGTCGCAACCATCTCTGCAAATTCTGATGAAACTATAGGAAACCTAATCGCTGAAGCGATGGACAGAGTCGGAAAAGATGGAGTCATCACTGTCGAAGAGGCCAAAGGGATTAATGATGATTTAGAAGTGGTTGAAGGTATGCAATTTGATAGAGGGTACATCTCTCCATATTTTGTAACCAATACAGAAAAGATGACTTGTGAACTTGAAACACCAATTATACTTTTAACCGATGGCAAAGTAACATCTTTAAAAGATTTGGTACCTATGTTAGAACAAGTACAGCAAAGTGGTAGACCCCTTCTCATCATCGCAGATGACATCGAAGGAGAAGCACTCTCTACTTTAGTACTCAATAAGCTCAAAGGTGTCTTAAACATCACCGCAGTAAAAGCACCAGGGTTTGGTGATAGAAAAAAAGAGATGCTTAAAGACATCGCAATCCTTACAGGAGCTACACTCATCACTGAAGAGCTTGGTCTTACCCTAGAGAAAGCAACACTCGCCGACCTTGGTCAAGCAGGACGTGTCGTGATAGACAAAGACAACACAGTCATCGTAGATGGTAAAGGTGATAAAGAAGCTGTTGAAGCACGCGTAATTGAAATAAAAACACAAATAGAGTCAACTTCTAGTGAATATGACAAAGAGAAACTTCAAGAGCGTCTTGCTAAGCTTTCTGGTGGGGTTGCAGTTATCAAAGTGGGTGCTGCTACTGAAACAGAAATGAAAGAGAAGAAAGACAGAGTGGATGATGCACTCTCAGCTACAAAAGCTGCTGTAGATGAAGGTATCGTCATAGGTGGTGGAGCTGCACTCATCAAAGCAAGTCAAGCAGTAAATCTTGACCTTAAAGAAGACGAAGCAGTGGGAGCAGAAATCATCATAAGAGCCATGTTTGCCCCTATGAAACAAATCGCTGAAAATGCTGGCTTTGATGCAGGTGTTGTTGCTGACAAAATTGCCAACAGTACAGATACAAACTTAGGATTTAACGCAGCCAATGGTGAGTATGTCGATATGTTTGAAGCAGGCATCATCGACCCACTAAAAGTAGAGCGTGTGGCACTACAAAATGCAACGTCTGTGGCTTCGTTACTCCTTACCACTGAAGCAACTGTCTCTGACATCCCAGAAGAAAAAGCACCAGAAATGCCCCCAATGGGCGGAGGCATGCCAGGTATGATGTGAGAACCGTAAATAAACGTGAATAATTTCACGTTTATAGGTTCGAAACCGAAGCGGTGGAGTAAAGCGACCCGCGTAGGATAAACCAAAACATGAATAGTTTCACTTTTTTAGTGTCGAAACCGAAGTGGTCGTAGCGAATGCGTAGCCACGTAGGCTAGAAAACCGTAAATAAACGTGCATAGTTTCACGTTTATAGGTTCTATGTAATCCCGCAACGAAGAGAGGACAAACCGAAACGGTGGAACAACACAATCCGTGTAGGCTAAACCTCATAAATAGATGACAAATTTCTCATCTCTAAGTAACTTTTGGAATTCAAATACAGGTACTGGTCTAGAGAAATAGTATCCTTGCAAGTAGTCACATCCATAAGAAATCAATAACTCAAGCACATTTTTTGTTTCTACACCTTCAACAACAACTTTTAACCCCATATTATGTCCTAATTCAATCATGGCATGGACTATACGTTGATTTTCTTTACTCCCCATAATACCCTCTATCAGACTACTATCTATCTTTAGACTATCTGTTGGAAATTTTTTAAGATACGTAAAGGATGTATATCCTATCCCAAAATCATCTAACGCAATACCAACACCTAACCTCTTCAATTTTTGGAAATATTGTATGGTTTTAGCTTCACTGATCATTGCCATTGTTTCAGTAATTTCAAACTTAATTTTCTCAGGATTTACTTGATGATGTGAAAGTTGTTTTTCTACGTATTCTACAAATTCACCTGTAGCTATTTCAACCATAGAAACATTGATTGAAACTTCTATATCTTTAAACTTAAACACTTCCCAGCGTTTTTGTTGTTTCAAAACTTCTTCAAGTACATACCGTCCTAATTTGATAATAAATCCTGTTTTTTCCATAATACCTATAAATATGTTAGGGGCAATGAGACCCAAATCAGGATGCATCCATCTAACTAAAGCTTCTGCAGCAACCACTTCCTTATTCTTACTCGATACAATAGGTTGATAATAAATTTTAAATTCTCCCCTATCTAAACTACCTTGCATATCATTATGTAAACTTAATTCATCATATTTATTTTCTCCCATATGAGAATTGTACACTATTACTTTCCCCACACCTTCCTTTTGTGCTTGAGACAAAGCCTTATAGGTTTTATTTAGTAATGTTCTAGGTGAACCACTATCAGGATAGAGAGCAATACCTGATGAAACTGTGATATGAAGATAACTGTTTTCCATTTTATAAAATGTTGCCAATCGTTCCTGTATATCATTCACTAAGCTCATCACACTATCTGCTGATTCAACATTTGAAACTGTCAATAAAAAATGATTGTCAAAAGTATGATAAATACTTATATTCATTTCACTTACAATACGATTTAAGTAATTGGCAAAGGTTATCATTAAATCATTAGACTGGTGAAAGCCAATCATTGCCCGTAAACTAGAGAAATTATCTAAACTCAATAATATGAGTGCAATTTTATTATCTTCAATGTGTATTTTTGAAAAAAGTATCGGCAAATCTTGTAAAGCTTTAATTTGATTTGGAAATTCTGTAAGTTGATGTTGTAGTAGCATATTGTTATTCTGATGCATATCTGTCAAATTTTGCATGGTAAATATAGTATAATATCTACTGTTACCTATCTCTAACCTATCCAAATATAAATTAATTAACACTTCATTATTATCTATATTTTTTAACGGTAATTGAGGAAAAGTCATGACTCCATTCTTACTCTTTGTTTCTTGGTTTTTAAAAAAATCAACCAAAGATATCCACTCTTTTTTTATATTAACCTGTAGTACTTTTGGTAAGATGTCTAGCAAAGTTTTTTCTTCTAATGCTAGCAAAGTTATCATTGATTGATTTAAATAGATAATCTCATTCTTATCCGAAAGAATTAATATCCCATCTTCTATATGATTAAATGCTTTTTGATATACTTCTAGATTTTGTTTAAGTTTTTGGCTAAGTTTCTTTTTTTCTTTTTTAATAAAATAAAGATATACAAGTAAAAAAATAAAAAGCAGTCCTATGGATAAAAATACATATGCATCTTTATCCATAGTTTGTATAAAATTTATAAATGTTGGTAACAGTGAATCCATATATCACCTTTTATGTAAGTAACCTAAATTATATCATAGCTCCATTAAAGCCTATAATATATTTAAACACAATGCCTCAATTTTTGTAGATTCATCTTCTAGAACAAACTTTTGATTCTTTTTTAAAGAAGACAACGCTACAACTTTACCATTAATTGAAGTTTTTGCCCATCCTATCTTGCATTGATTTTTAGGGTTATTCATTATGATACTTTTTTGCATCAACTCTAAGGTTTTCCTTTTCTGCTCAAGTACAAATGATAAAGAGTGCTTCAACTGTTCTTTCTTTTGTGGTATCATTTCATTCAAACGTTCTAACTTATATGCAATGACACGTGAAAATTCATCTTTTACAGTGCTAAAATTATCATGAGCCTCTTGTAATTTACGTGAAGGAGAAGAGTGATGTAATATCTCTTCTGCATGTAAAAGTTTATGGGAAAGTGTCTGTATCTTATGGTTTATCGTATAGGTATATCTATCAGAGAGTTCAGTGAGCGTATATAAAATCTCTCTACTGTCTGGTAGTATCATCTCCATAGCAGCACTGGGTGTTGGAGCACGTAAGTCTGCCACAAAATCACTTATCATGATATCTACTTCATGCCCTACAGCTGAAACAGTAGGCGTATTCATACTAAACAATGCATCCGCCACAACTTCCTCGTTAAATGCCCATAAATCTTCAGTTGAACCACCACCACGACCTACAACTACGACATCTACATGCAGTGTATCTGCATATCTCAATGCTCTTGCTATTTGAGAAGCAGATTGTTCGCCTTGCACCAAGGTATCTACAATCACCACTTCTATCGCTGCCCAACGATGCTCAATAATTTTTAACATATCATGTAAGGCAGCTGAATCTTTTGCTGTTACTAAGGCTATTTTTTGAATATGTTTAGGCATGGGCTTTTTTCTTTCTGGTGAAAAATAACCTTTGTCCTTCAATTTCTTTTTAAGCTGTTCATATGCTAATGCTAAAGCCCCCTGACCATAAGGCTCTATACGTACTGTTTGAAATTGATACTCTCCTCTAGGAGTGTAGACAGATACAGAGCCTTCTACTACGATATGCATACCCTTTTCTATGCGAAACTTCATTCTTGTTACTGAAGACCGCCACATCACACACTTGATAGAACTTTTATCGTCTTTTATGGAGAAGTATAAATGTCCAGAAGTATGGTATGTCACAGAAGCAACTTCACCTTCTACAAGCGTATGCATAAAGGTAGCTTCAAGAAGAGATTTTATCTTGGTATTGAGTGAGCTTACGCTCATCATGTTTTGTGACATACTAGATCTTTTGTGCAACCAAAAGTGTAGAAATACCCATAGAAAATGACTTAGTATATTTCATCTCAAACCCTGCACTTTCTAGTTCTTCACTCAGCATTTTTGTGGTTAAAAACTCTTCTATCGAGTCAGGTAAGTATTTATAGGCTTCATAGTTTTTAGAGATAAATCCACCCACACGTGGCAATATGTTTTTCATACCAAAATCAACCACTTTATCGACTATGCCACTTCTGTCTTGTTTGGTAAATTCTAAAATAACAACTAGACCACCAGGCTTTAATGCTCTATGGAACTCTTCTAAGGCTTCTACTCTGTCTACGACATTTCGTATGCCATATGAGATAGAAATAACATCTGTTACTTCGTCCTCTAGTGGGAGTGCTTGTGCTTTTCCCTCTATAAAGGTAGCAAAATCAACTTTTGTACGTGCAACATCAAGCATCCCAGTAGAGGGGTCAATGCCAACATATTTTTCTATGTTTACACCATTTTTTTTAGCTTGTTCTTTCCAGTAGATAAGTAAATCACCTGTACCAGTTGCTACATCTGTCACTTGCCCTAAAGATTTTTTACCTAAAATTTCAAAGGCTTTGTTACACCCTTGCTTTCGCCACTGTATGTCGATACCCATACTTAAAACTCTATTTGCTTTATCATAGGTAGATGCGATGTCATCAAACATCGTGACAATTTTTTCTTGTTTTTCTTGCTTATTTGTTAGTTTTTCAATGCCCAAGGTTCTTGCTCCATATCATCATATCTACATCATTTTTTTCTGCATGTAAAAATGCTAAATTCATTGTAGTATTATAGGTTAAACTGTTTGTAGAGAGCTTAGGAGTCTGGTAGATAAGCAAATAGTCTATTTTCTCTTTTAAGGCATTAAGCATACCCTCTCCACCTTCTACCATTACAAAGGAAGGTTTATTTATAAAATCCAAACTATCTGTAACGCTCACCTTTCTATCAGGAACAGAAAACAAAGGAATCGCTTTATCAAAATCATCATCCTTACTATAAATACAAACATTTGGTGCTTTTGCCTCAGTAAATCTGCAATCTAATGTAGGTCTATCTATCCGTACAGTATTGCCCCCTATGAGTAAAGTATCACACCGTTCTCTTAGTTGATGCACATGTTTCAAAGAAGCCTTAGAACTCAAGTACCCTTCATTACGGTTAGTCGCAATCCGTCCGTTGCTTGTTTGGGCTATTTTAAAAAGAACAAAGGCACGTTCTTGCCATATTAGAAAAGGTTCGAGCAAGGCTTTACACGCTTGCTCCAATATACCAACTTTGATTGTCGGGGTAGGAACGCCCAGACCCATAATTCTGATACCCTCATCATGACCGACAATAGGGTCTTTTGTACCAATAACTATTTTTTTTAATGCTAATTTTTGCAGCAATGATGCACAAGAGGGTGTTTTACCTGTATGAGAACATGGCTCAAGTGTCACATATATAGTACAGTTCGAAAAAAAGTTTTCAGGTAAGTGTAAAAGAAAGTCATGTGCAGATTGTGCATCTGTAGGGTCAAAATCAATTTTTGACCTTTGCATTGCTTCATATGCAGACAGTAACGCCAACACTTCTGCATGAGAAGTACCAGATTTTTGATGAGCTTCAATAGCGACAATAGTCCCATTACAAACCACCACAGCTCCCACTGCAGGGTTAGGATACGTTAGCCCTTGGTATTGCCAAGCTTTATTTAAAGCGAGTTGCATATAAAATTCATCTTGCATAGCAACTCCTTTAAAATTTACATCTTCTAAACTGTGTTAATTCCAATCAAAATACGTTTTACACGTATTTAAATCAGCATAGCCATAAGACTCTTCACCTAATTTAGTTTCAAGTACTATACCTTTAGCATCGGCAGATTTTAGTGTACCTTTTACTTTATCTCCAGCTCCGAGTTTCACCTTAACTTTTTCACCGATAGCATTTTCAAAATGTACCTGCTTGGTAAGTTTACGCTCTATACCTGGAGAGGATATCTCAAGCCTATAGGCTTGACTCATAGGAGGATGCACATCTAAAAAAGGAGAAAGTTCATGCGAGATAGTAGCACATAAATCTAAGCTCACGCCACCCACTTTAGTGATGAGTACACGGTAGATAGTTTCATCAAACTCAGTAACTATTTCAGTGTCATACAGTGCTGCACCATTAGCCTCAATGATTTTAGAAATTTGTGTTTCAAGATTCATCTGAATTTTCCTCATCTGTGTCATCATTCTTTTTACGTGAAGCGATCTGTTTAAACAGATCTTCCATCTTTGATTGATACTCAGGTTGAGCATCAAATTCAAACGTAAAACGTGGTGCTTTAAACCATCCTTCACTCTGCTTACAATGGTTTGAAAGATAGCCAGAGACTACACGCAGTTGTCTTAGTGCCTCACGTTGCTCTTTTTCATTTAAAAATGACTTGTCCATATAGACCTTAGCATCACTACGTCCCTTGGAACACACTACTGCTGTCACAGATAAACTATTAATGCGATCATCATCAAGTGTACCTAATGCTTCAGGGATAATCTCCCTAAGAACCGACTCTACACGGTGTCTTTTTATCTCTTCTTGTGTCATTGACGTTTAGTCCATTACAACTTGTTCTTCAACATCTTTATAGGTTTCTATCACATCGCCCTCTTTAATATCATTAAAGTTCTCAAGCATGATACCACATTCATATCCATTTTTCACTTCTTTTGCATCTTCTGTATGACGTTTAAGTGATGCAATTTTACTTTCATACACCACCACACCATCACGAATAAGTCTAGCTTTAGAGTTTCTAACAATAGAACCATCAGAGACTTTACAGCCTGCAATCGTTCCTACTTTGCCAACTACAAATGTTTCACGTACATCTGCTTGACCTGTGACTTCTTCAGAGATAACTGGACTCATCATGCCACCAAGAAGTGCCTTCACTTCATCTAGTAAGTCGTAGATCACAGAATAGGTACGAATCTCGATACCTAGCTCTTTTGCTTTTTTCTTCACCGCACCTGTTGGGCGTACGTTAAAGCCAAGAACAACTGAATGTTCAGAGGCATCGGCAAGTGTAAGGTCACTCTCTGTAACCCCACCTACACCCTCATGGATGATGTTGACTTTCACTTCTTCATTTCTAAGTTTTTCCAATGAACCTTTAATCGCTTCAAGAGAACCTTGAACATCTGCTTTTATGATGACAGGAAGTGACTTTAACTGACCCTCTGCAATAAGTGCAGACAAGTCATCAAGCGTCGCTTTAGTACTTTTAGAGAGTACTTTAGCTCTTTCAAATTCTGCTCTTTTGTCTGCAAGTTCACGTACTTCTTTATCTGTACCCATAACGATGAGTTCTTCACCTGCACCTGGTACTTCGTTTAGTCCCACAATAGCAGCAGGGGTTGATGGTCCTATCTCTTTCACTGAACTTCCATCATCTAACTTAATAGCCTTGATACGTCCATATGTTTTACCAACAATCACATTATCACCCACTCTCAGTGTACCATTTTGGATAATCACATTTGCAACAGGCCCAAAACCTTTTTCTAAAGAGGCTTCAACAACAACTGCCTTCGCATCTCTTGATGGGTCTGCTTTGAGTTCTATCACTTCAGCTGTAAGCAAAATGGTCTCTAGTAAATCGTCTATCCCCATACCTGTGTGAGCAGATACTGGTACAAACTCATATTCTCCACCCCAATCTACAGATAAGACACCTAATTCAGATAACTGAGACTTCACATTATCAGGGTTAGCTGATTCTTTATCCATCTTGTTTACTGCGATAATCATAGGCACACCTGCTGCTTTTGTGTGTGCTATAGCTTCTTTGGTTTGAGGCATCACACCATCATCAGCAGCCACAACAATAATAACAATATCTGTAGCTTGAGCCCCACGTGCTCTCATCGCAGTAAAGGCTTCGTGACCTGGTGTATCGACAAAGGTAATTTTCTTACCATTTTTTTCTACTTGATAGGCTCCAACATGTTGCGTGATACCTCCCGCTTCTCTGTCTGCAACTTTAGCAGAACGGATTTTGTCTAATAATGATGTTTTACCATGGTCAACATGACCCATGATAGTAATAACAGGTGGTCTTTCAATCGCATTTTCATCATCAATAGCATCGTACGCATCTGAATAATCAAGCTCATCAAGAGGGTTAACAGTAGTGACTTCTACTTCAAACTCTTCTGCTAAAATTTCTATCTCATCCTTAGAAAGGAAATCATTTTTAGTAACCATCATGCCAAGAGCAAATAGGACAGAAATCACTTCACTTATAGTACGGTTTACTTTTTCAGCAAACTCATATACTCTTACATTTTCAGGTATTTCCACTGAAGTAACAGCTTCAACACTCTCTTCTCTTACATATTTCTTACGTTTTCCACCACGTTTGAGCCCACGTCTTTGCTGAGGACGGAACGGCGAACGCCCTCTGATAGGTCCTCCATTTGCCGCCTCACGTTTTTTCATCTCTTCTTTACGCTTTTGTTCTTGACGCATCATGTCTTCATAGATATTTTTATCTGAAAAGTCTAAAAGTACTACTTCTTCTTCTCCAAATCCACTGTCTATCTCTGTTGACATACTGTCATGGTTAAAGATATCAATCTTTGTACCACTCTCTTTTGCTTGTGCTACTTTCTTAGGTTTCTTTTTACCAACATAAGGCTCATAATTTGTTGAACCAAAAGATATCTTAGTAGCTGAACGTACAGGTGCAGGTTTTGCTTTTCTTACAATTTTTATGCCCCCACGTGAAAGTACTCTTCGTGTAGGTTTAGCATCTTCTGTGCTATCTTTTTCTGCTCCAGCTTCAGGTTTTTTACTAACAACTGAAATACCTTTACGTTTTTTAACTTCTTTAGGTGCAACAGCTACTGGTGTTTCTTCTGTTTCCACTTTTTCAGCAACAGTTTTTACTTCTGTATCTTCTGCAGGTGTTGCTTCAGTAGATGCATCTTCAGTGTTTTCCGTTGCTTCTACAGCTACAGCTTTTTTAGTAACAGGTTCTGATTTTTCTACGACAGGTGCAG
>Ga0256840_1000662_pt1 | contig 34660 bp, 34 predicted proteins | sample 355202metaG_FD_185969 | JGI IMG/M metagenome (GOLD analysis project Ga0256840, IMG submission 185969) | Hydrothermal vent microbial communities from Mid Atlantic Ridge, Atlantic Ocean - 355-202 | ecosystem: Environmental > Aquatic > Marine > Hydrothermal vents | place: Atlantic Ocean: Mid...
ACAAAAACTTGCACACCAATATATGACCCCCCCAACGATATTTAATATAATCTTGCAAACAACTTTTTATCATAATAAAAGATTATCAAAAATCGAAACAGATCATATATCGGTGAAGACTGCCGTTGGCAAAAAGATTCAAATATTTATAATATCATTAACATATATAGTTGATTTAGCAAAAGTAGATGAATTATTACCTCTACATGTAGAATATTTAAAAAAACAGTATGAAAAAGACAATTTTATAGCTTCAGGTAGAAAAATACCAAGAACAGGTGGTATTATATTTTCAAAACTTAAAAGTTTAGAAAACTTCAAGAAGTTTTAAATAAAGAACCATTTAAAATTCATAATTTAGCAACATATGAAATTCAAGAATTTTTACCCAGTATGACAAGTGATGAATTTATAAATCTTCAAGAAGAATAAATTTTGATATAATATAGCACTAAAGAGATGATGAGGTGATTTTTGACATTTATATATAGAGAACATGCAATCCAAAGAATGTTTGAAAGAGATATTTTTGAGATTGATGTTGAAAATACTATAAAAAATGGTGAAATTATAGAAGAATATTATGACGATAAGCCATATCCGTTATTCTTAGTTTTAGGGCTAAATGGCAAACCTCTTCATATTGTTTTTGCTAAAAATCATGAAGAAAATGAAATTATAATTATTACTACTTATTACCCAGATAAAGATAAATGGAGTGATGATTACAAAAGAAGGATTGAAAAATGAAATGTATGATTTGTAAACATGGAGAAACAAAAAAAGGAACAACAACTGTAACTTTAGAAAAAGGTGGTTCAACTATTGTTTTTAAAGAAGTTCCAGCCCAAATCTGCGATAATTGTGGAGAAAAATATATTGATAAATCTACGACAAAAGAGTTACTAAATAAAGCAAGAGAAATTGTCAAAAATTGTGTGGAAGTAGATATAAGAAAGTATGAGATAGCTGCATAAATTTGCTAACAAAACAGAGTAGTCAATAAGTTACCTAGCGGCAACTTATAAGCTATCTTCAACCGTTATTGCCAATATGTTTTTCGATGAAAACGGAGAAGAAATTATCTGTATTATTAGTGCAAGAAAAGCCAATGAAAAAGAAAGGATTTTTTATGAGCAACATTAAAGTGAACAAAAAGTACCCTATCAAACACTTATTAATGGCCTGTTGAGAAAGAGACTACAAGAAGTATAACAAGACTCCATACAAGAGTTAACAAAGTTTAAGATAAAATAAAACCATGAAAAAAGAACGCATTAAAATATTTACCACAACTATATCTGCAGGTACATACAAGGGTAAGAAAATAGAAATACCAGATATCTTTACAACAAGAAGCTCAAAAGGTATACTAAAAGAATCACTCTTCAACACACTACAGTTTGACATCATAGATAAGAATTTTGTAGAAGTTTTCTCTGGTTCAGGCTCTATAGGGCTTGAGGCACTAAGCCGTGGGGCTGGACAATGCTACTTTATAGAGTACAATAAAACAGCATTTCATTGCCTAGAGGGTAATGTAAAACGAATCGACCCTTCTAAATGTCACTTGTTTTATGGAGACAGTTTTGAGAAGTTTTCCATAGTCTATGACATGGTCAAAAGGTCTAAAGAAAAAACCTACTTCTACTTCGACCCACCATTTTCTACCCGTGATGGCATGGATGACATCTATGACAAAACCGTAATGCTCATCGAAACCATAGAAGCAGAGGTCTGTGAGATGGTCATCGTGGAACATATGTCAAACTTAGACATGCCCGAAAATATTGGCAATCTTGCCAAAATGAAAAAAAAGAAGTTTGGCAGAAGTACTATGACTTATTATAAACCAAAGGACTAGCCCATGGCACGCACCAAGACTGAAGACCACATAGCACTTTTTATAGACTGTGACAATATTTCGCACCGTTCTATAGAGGGCATTATCAACGAGTTAAGTAAGTATGGGGTTGTAAATATACGCCAAGCTTACGGAAACTGGACAAAAGACAATCTCAAAAACTGGGAAGACAAACTTTTAGAGTTTGCTATTAAACCTATACAACAATTTGACTATTCTAAAAACAAAAATGCCACAGACATCCTTATGACTATAGATGCTATAGATTTACTGCATACTAAGGAGATAGATGCTTTTGCTTTTGCTACTTCTGATTCTGACTTCACTCCTGTTGTTATGCGTGTACAAGCAGAAGGTATAAAGGTCTACGGTTTTGGAGAAAAGAAAACACCTAAACCCTTTATGGCTGCGTGTTCACAGTTTATCTTCACAGAAAAACTTATGTCTAACTATGTTGAAGAGGATAAAGATACAACACATAGCAGGCAGACACTTGAACGTAAATCAGGTAAAGAGATGCGTCAAGATACATGGCTGGTCAACTTACTACGTACAGCTGTAGAACAGACTATGGATGAAAATGGCTGGGCAAACTTGTCTGAAGTAGGACAATATATCAATAACTCCTCTTCGTTCTCGCCTATAAATTTTGGGTATAAAAAGCTCTCTAATCTCATAGAAGAAATAGATCTCTTTAAAATTTATGTAGATGAAGATACTAAAATCATGAGTATCAAAGATAAAAGAATAGGAAATTAAACCTTTTCTCTCTTCTTTTTAGGTTTTTTTTCTTTTGCTTCAGGCTCTACAAACTCACCTTTAATAAGCCCTGCTTCATGTAAAAACTGTGAAGGTTTATAGTCTATCTTTTTAACTTTATCATACTTGGCAAGAGAAAGATAGAGTTTATCTTTCGCCCTTGTAACGGCTACATAAAAGAGTCTACGTTCCTCTTCTATACTTGACATCATCTTTCTATTTGGAAAACGCCCATCTACTAGGTCAATAACATAGACCTCTGGAAATTCTAAACCTTTTGAAGCATGCACAGTAAGTAAATTGACCCCTTCACCCTCGCTGAGTTCATTACCCCCAAGAACCATGGCATTTACAAAACGTCTTAGTTCTTTGTATTGTCTTGAGATATTTAGTAAAAGTGCTGCTTTTTTTTCTATACGTTCTTTAGCTATCTTCTTCTTCTCTTCATCTATCTCCCCAGATTTGAGCCGTCCTCTTTGTGTGGAAAGTAATTCAACTACACCCTTGTAAAGACTAGAATGTATAGCATTTTTAAGTATGTCTGATGGATTTTCCAATGGTTGTATAGCATGCATTAGTGTATGAAACTCATGAAAATAACTTACTGCATCAGATGTCAATTTGGGATGCTTAAGCAAGGGATGTTTCATAAATCTATCTGAAAGCCCTAAACTATTAAATCTAGCAGCACTACCTATCTCTTGATCATCATCAAAAAGACCTAGTTGTACATTTTTATTGGGGTTTAGTTTGGGTAAGTCTTGGACTTTGGGGTACAAAATACCCTGCATTAAACGACCTTCTCCAAAATGCAAAAAACACTGAAACAGCTCTTTAGACAAAGCAGACCCCACACCCCTAGCATACTCAAACACATGAATAAATGCCATCATATCTTTAGGATTAACAAGTAATGACATAAGATCAAGTAAAAACTTAATCTCTTTGGCATCAAAAAAGCTCGTACCTCCTTTACGCTTACATGTTATACCATATTCACGTAAACTAGCCTCCACACCATCTGCTGAAGAGTTATTACGAAAGATAACTGCTATTTGGTCATTGGGTACATGTGTATGCTTAATACTTTGTGCTATGGATTGATACTGTTCAAACAAATCATTATACATAAGTAGCTTCGGTGGATGCGTCTTACCGTGCCGTCCTACTTCTAACTTTTTAGGATAAATACGTTCATTTTTTTCTATGACTCTATTGGCAAGAGAAAGTATGGGTGCGGTTGAACGGTAGTTTGTTTTAAGTGTATAGACTGTTGCATCCATGTAGCGTGTCGAGTATGTAGCTATGTTTTCTATATTTGCTCCATTAAAGGCATAAATACTCTGATCATAGTCTCCCACACAAAATAGAGACTCAGGTTTGAGTGCATCTATGAGTGCTGACTGTAAAGTATTGGTATCTTGATATTCATCTACAAGTATCTCTTTAAAAGGAATGCTTTTTTCTTCCAAATAGCTATTCATTCGCAACAATAAATCATTAAAAGAAGCAAACCCATACTCTACTTTTTCACGCTCAAACTCTTCTGCGATATCCATATAGATATCCATCACAGGTTCATGTTCTTCATATTTTTCTAAAAACCATACATCAAAACTATCAAGTGATGCATTTTGATACAGTGAGTACTGTTCATACAAATACGTTGCTGAAAAAGGTTGCATAGGAAGATTCATACGTTCAAAATTACGTTTTTCATAAATACTTCTGAAAAGTGTCTTTAATTCCGCAGGTTGTTTCAGTGCAAGGTTAGGATAAATCTCTTTCAGCCAACGATATGAGACCGCATGAAAAGTCCCTGAGACTATTTTTGAGACCACATTTTTAGGAAAAAAACGCTCAAGTCTAGCTATCATCTCTCCAGCTGCTTTGTTGGTAAACGTAAGTAGTAAAATACTTGATGGCTCTACCCCATCGTGTAAAAGGTGACCAATCCGTCCTACTATAGTAGAGGTTTTTCCCGTACCAGCAGATGCTATAATAAGGTTATGTCCTAAAGGTGCAGTAGCAGCACTAAGCTGCTCTTCATTAAGATTCGATAGTGGCAATTAGTTTTGACCGAGTATATAATACGTATTTTTATTTTCTACTTGCTTGAGTTCAAGTTTATATTTATCTGCCCAGTGCTTCACTAAAGCTGTAAAAGCAGAAAGGTTATCTGCAGAGATGTCTTCATTACATTTTATTTTAAGATAATTTTGAGAGTTAGACATCGCTATAAAACCTTTTTCAACGGCAAGTGCATCATTAAAAGAAGGGATATGAGAAGAAAATGTATCAAAATTTCTTGTATTTTTTATAATCTCATTCATTTGATTAAGTGTCTGTTCTGTTTTTGTATACCCTAACTGTGTGAGTAAAGCTTCGGGAGTGAGTTCAAAATGCATGTCTATCCTAGGTAATTAAAGTGGAAATAGATTGTAACAAATTTTTGGTTAGTGAAGTGTTAGAAAATAGAAATTCTTATCTATTGATAAGACAGCCCTCTATTGCTAAAATAAAGTGTCTGAAGGAACTTCTACTCTAGCGATAAGGTCTTTATAATGTTCGAGGTTTTGGAAGGCTTTTTCATAACGCCAACGTAAAACAAATTCTATAATCTCGTTCTTCAAGCCACTCTCTAAAGTTTCAGCTTTTCCAAAATACCCTAAAGAGATATTTTTAGCTTTCTTCTTACCATTTTTATCTGGCTCATAGGTAATGGCAATTATCTGTATATATTTACCTTCACGTACTTCACCAAAGTCATCTTCTTTAAGTCCAATACCAGAAAGGTTCATCGCTTTATAAACAAAAATATTACTAAAGTCTGGTGACTTCTCAAAAATTTTAAGTTTTTCATACAATGTTTTAACACGATGTATATTTTCTTCACGTATAACATCTGTACTGGCAGTATTCACTTTTTTTCTTGCCGGTGCTACTTTCTTTATGGACTCTTTTTTTTCAGTCTCTTTTGCTTTTACAGGTTTTTTTTCTTTAACTATCTCTTTTTTTGGAGTGTCATTTAGAACATTAGTAGAAACTTTTTCTACCTTTTTTTCTTTTTTTTCTAACTTCTCTTCAAGCTTACTTGTCAGAGCTTTTAGCTTATCTAAACTACTAGCCATACATTTACCTTTACGAGCCACAGGGGCTTTAGAACTTATATTAGTTAATATCTTATCTAATATTTATTAATAAGTAGCTTAATTATACTGAATAATATTAATTTTACTATTAATGAATGTGAAAATATATAATATTTATTAATATAATATATAACTACACACCTTAACTTTACTTTAGGTAAAATCTCATCTAACGATATAATGAGGAAAAGAAATAGATGGATTATTTAGAAATTATTGGCGGTAACAAATTAGAAGGAAATGTAATCATATCTGGAGCTAAGAATGCTGCCTTACCTATTATTGCAGCAACGATACTGAGCGACAAAGAAATCACACTTACAAACTTACCTAATGTAGTAGATATACGTACCCTACTCAAACTCTTAACCATGCTTGGTGGTGAAGTGAACCATGACAAGACTATTGCCCATATTAACAACGGAAGTATAAACTCTACCAAGGCAGTCTATGAGATAGTCTCTCAAATGAGAGCATCAATTTTAGTACTAGGTCCCCTACTTTCTCGTTTTGGTGAATGTGAAGTTTCTCTTCCTGGTGGTTGTGCTATTGGGCAACGTCCTATTGACTTACATTTAAAAGCATTGGAGTCTATGGGAGCAACTATAGAGATAAAAGGTGGGTATGTGCATGCCATGGCGCCTAAAGGTCTGCAAGGTGCTAAAATCATCTTCGACAAGATAACTGTAGGTGGTACAGAAAACATTGTCATGGCAGCTGCCCTAGCCCATGGTACGACAAACATAGTCAACGCTGCCAAAGAACCTGAAGTCGTCCAACTCTGTGAGATGATACGTGACGCAGGTGTTAGCATAGAAGGCATAGGTACCAATGAACTTACCATCGAAGGAACCTGTGGAAAACCACTTACCTTTAAAGAAGTAGAAATTATCCCTGATCGTATAGAAGCAGGTACGTACCTATGTGCTGGAGCTATCACCAACTCTAGCATTACGCTAAACAAAGTCAATCATCAGCATATAAGTGCCTCCATAGACAAACTAGAGTCCATGGGATGCACCTTTGAGCTACATGAAGACAGCATCACAATACACCCTACAAATAATCTCAAACCAGTTAATCTCATTACTATGGAGTACCCTGGGTTTCCTACAGACATGCAAGCACAGTTTATGGCACTAGCAGTCATGGCAAAAGGGGAAAGCCTTATAGAAGAGCGTTTGTTTGAAAACCGTTTTATGCATGTGGCTGAGCTTAACCGTTTGGGTGCAGACATCTGGCTCAAAGGAAGTACAGCTGCAGTGAAAGGGGTTGAGGAACTCTATGGGGCAGAAGTGATGGCTACAGACCTTAGAGCATCTTCTGCGTTAGTTTTAGCAGCACTTGTAGCCCAAGGTACTACCAATGTTAGACGTATTTACCATTTAGACAGAGGCTATGATGACTTAGAGGGAAAACTCTCTAAACTTGGTGCCAATATCACAAGAAAAAAAGAAGAGTGGAAAGAAAAAAGAAATCAATAGAAAAGAAAGAAACCTAAGGCAGTAAACTTAATAGTAAAAAATATAAAGTTTACTTAACCTCTACTACTCTTATAACTGCTGGAAAACCAGGACCTACTGCTTTTTTTATGAGTTCTGCTTTTACCTTGACTATTTGCTTTTGTTTATGCATCAAGTCAAAACTTTCTTTGTTTTGAATCTTGTAACTTTTACTGCTCTTAGCATCTCTAATGGACAAATAGGTAAAAGGTTCAGAACCTTTGACTGCTAGTTTTCCCTCTAGTTCTATGTGAGCGCTGTTCGCACAGCCTAGTATACTCAGTGCCATAAGTACTCCTACTATGCTTTTTCTTCTTTTTTTCATCTCTTCTCCCTTTACTTGACTATCAACGTGGCTGAAGTTGTAGCATTTAATGTTAAATCAATAGTTACTGACCCTGTAAGATTGTCACCTACTTTGTAGTAGCAATTACCTTGTGGCTTAACACTTGTACAATTTGAAAATGACGGCTGCGTAGCATAATTAAAGAAGTTAATTGACCCCAATTCATACGTTTTACCATTATAAATAGTATCGGTAAAGTCACCTGTATTATAGGTAGGTTTATCTGGTGCGAGATTGTCATTATCTGAAAGCATCACTGCTATACCCCACTCTTTTTGTAAGTCTGCAAAGGTTTTACCAGACACCCCTACAGCTTTGTTGACTGCATCTTCTACGGCTTTTTCATCCCAAAATGCATTGTGCATGATGTCGTGTAGTACTTGTGCTCCACCATAGTTACGTGTCAAAAAAGTACCATAGGCATTTACTTTAGAGTAATCTGCTAATAAAGCACGCCAATTTGTTAAAGAAAAGGTGTTGTATTCATTAAAGAGTCCGTATCTTCCTTCAGGGTTATTTGGACTTCCTGCACTTCCATCTGTATGCAGTACACCTCTTGGACCTTTAGACTCTATCTTCGTTGCTACGATGTCTTCTGTGGTCTCTGCCATCATTTCATTTAGCCATGTATCGGTATTTTCACCATCATCTGGTATGAGCATCAATGTCTTTTGGTAAAACTCTATCATATGCACAAACTCATGTGCCAAAGTACTCACTGTCTCTTTTGGCCAAGCATCATCTATACTCCAAATACCTTCTCCATTGGCAAACATCACAGCATCTATATAAAACATTACTCTTTCATTTGAGCCAGATACATCTGTATTGTTTATATTATCTTTTGCGTAAAAATACCCTATCGTACCGCCGTTTTCACTGTTATCATTGTCTATATCTGTAAGTAAGATAGTGATTTCATCATTTGAACCTATGAGATAGTCATATTTGTTTTGTGCTGTAACATCCCACTCTTCACCATAAATGTTGGTCACCCAGTCGTAGATATCGTTATTTAGTCCACTCTTTAAAAAAGTTTCTGCTAAGGCATCTACCATCTCTTGTGTGACACATTTGGTTTTGCTACATACTGAATCATCAGTAAGACTAAAAAAACTATCATCGGAGACCCAGATGTTTAATGTTTTAGTTCCAAATTCTGTATCTATGTTAGAGACTACCTTTCTGGCTGTTGCTTGTGTAGACTTACTTGTATCTTGTTCTATATAAAAGGGTTGGGTTTCTCCTGCTACATCTTTGCTAGGCTCTAGATTGCTTATCACTTTTTTAGATGCTTGTGTATATTTACTATTTTTTAAAAGTTTTTTCACATTTTTACTAAACGCTTGTATATATGCTGGTGCATGTGTTCCTCTTTTGGCATGCATGCTAGCAGTGTCTAGAGATGACTCTTTTTTACTCTCATTTGCCTCTACTATTTTACTATCTGTAGCTGTTGGATAGGAATCAGTAGTCTCGCTCTCATTACTAAAAAGTACATATACGCTTTTAGGTGAATCTCCTATATCAACAGTAGCTTTTACATTAGTAGCTTTACCTAAATCTTCTATTTGGTTATCTTCTGTAATAGTTATGTTTTTTGTAGTATTAGTAATTTCCGTTGTTGTATCAGGTGTTACATCAGGTGTTGTGTCAGTTGTTGTATCCGTTGTTGTGTTGTCTCCGCCTCCACAACCTATAAAAAGCAGTGATGCAGTAACCAAAGAGAGATGTTTAAATGTTGTAGACATATGTTTTCCTTATGTAATGAGAGAATATACTGTAAAATAGTGTACTAAAAATGAATTTTACCTAATTGTTACTATATTGTCAGTGTTTATGCCGTTATTATATGTCAAAAAAGTCAAAAAATGTCAAAAAACAACTTAATTTTGTTCACCACGTAAAACATCAAGTACATTGGTAGCATAACACCCTTTAGGCAAGACAAAAGAGAGCTCATAGTGAGCTTTCTCTTCCACATAGATTTTACTAAGTTCAGTCACTTGTACCCAGGCATACCGTCTGGTACCATGTAAGCTCAACTCTTCCACAAAAGGAAGCTCTAGTACGCCCGCTGTACCCAGAGACACTTTAGCTTTTTTACCTGCAAGAAGACCTGCTGGGGCTATGTCTTTGTTTGCAAACCTTTGGGCTTCTTCTTCTAAGTTTTCTACATTAAAGAGTCTACCATACGGGTAATGCATCATCACATCACCTTCTACCAGTTTAAAAAAGTTTGGCTGTGCTTTGGTACCTTTGAGAGAACCTTCTTCTAGCCCCATTAGCTGTTCTGTTTCTGTTTCTGAGAATTTTTCAAGCAACAAGTTAAGCTCCATACGCCGTGAGAGCCACTTGTTAAAAAGGTAGGACTGGTATGACCCCATAAGAAACTCTTTTTTCTTTCTATCACGCATTTTTAGTGTACCATCTAAAAGTTTTTTACCATCTTCCCAGTTGTTACCATCTGTGCCAAAACGTTGGTTTCCAAAGTAGTTTGGTACGCCGTTTGCTTTTATCCACTTTAGTACGGAGTCTAGTTTGTCTTTTTGTACCCCTAACACTTTTTTAAGGCGTATTTTAAAACGGTTGCCTTTTAGGTGTCCTACACGTATCTTGTTGTTGTGTCTTATGGTAGAGAGGATTTTTATCTTCTCGTGACTAAATGCTTTTAACTTCTCTTCATGTATCGCCATGATGGAGATGTACTGTATGGTCATGGCATGTTTGTCTTTGAGTCCCGCATATCCTATGTCACGTCTGCGTATGCCTACATGGCTAGAGAGAACATCGAGCATCTCCCATGTGGTCATATCTTTCTTGCGTACTTGCAGTACGAGGTGTTCACCCTCTCCTGTAAAGGTATAAAGAGGTATCTCCTCTACGGTAAAGTCACGTGCTGAGGAGTTAAAGACAAATTCATTTTTAACGTTTAGTGGGTAGATAGGCTTCATAGTCATCTTTCAAAATAATATTATGGATATTTTATCTTAAATATGTATAATCGCACTAATCACATATAGGGTTTGACTTTGAAATTTGAAAACAAAAAACTTCTCATCTTTGATTTGGATGGTACACTCATCAACTCTGCACTAGACTTGGCAAAAGCAGTCAACTACATGCTTAAAGAACTAGGTCTACAGCCACATAAAGAAAATACCATCCATGGCTGGGTAGGCAATGGTGCCTTAACCCTAGTAAAACGTGCCCTCTTAGGTAAACGAGAAGTAGATGACTCACTAGATGATGCCACTGTCCAAAAAGCACTCAAAATCTTTTTAGACTACTACGAAGTAAACCTTTGTAACGCTACTGTACCTTACCCAGATGTACCACAAACACTGCAATACTTAAAAGAAAAAGGCTATATTTTAGCCATAGTGACCAACAAACCTTTTGCCTTTGTAGCTCCCATACTTGAAACTCTCAAAATGGATGAACTCTTTTCACTCATACTTGGTGGAGACTCTCTTAAAGAGAAAAAACCACACCCTCAACCTCTACTACATCTCTGTGAGACCTTAAAACAAAGCATTGAAAGTGCAGTCATGATAGGCGACTCCAAAAACGATATACTCGCTGCAAATGCTTGTTCTATGGACTCTGTAGGTGTAACCTATGGATACAACTATGGTGAAGAGATATCAGAACACAAGCCTAGCGTGGTCATAGATAATTTTTCAGAATTAAATAATCTTCTTTAGGTTTTATAATGATTAATAAGCATGTAAAAATAGCCATCATCGGTGGAGGTGTAGCAGGTACAACAGCTGCACTTTACTTCGGAAAAATGGGCTTAGAGGTGACGCTTTTTGAAAAAGAGTCTTCTCTAGTGACTGGCCCTCCTTTTTGCCACCTTCATGCTGGGGGAAACCTCTACCGTGAGATAAACGATGCACAGTGTGTGACCTTACTTAAGCAGTCCATAGACTTTTTGCGTTTTTACCCTTATATCGTAGACTACCGTCCCACTGTCATTGCCCTACCTATTACAGACGAAAGTACCCCACAAGCCCTGCTTCCTAGACTGGAATTGCTTACAAAGGAGTACAAAAAGCTCATCCAAAAAGACCCGAACAATGAAGTATTGGGAAAAAGTGAAAATTACTACAAAGTATTTGAAAAAGAAGAGATAGCATCTCTAAAACAAAGGAAAATCGTACAAAATCCTAGCTCCCCCCAAGAGTGGATGATACCCGTAGCACAGAACATAGACCTTAACAAAGTACAGTTTCCTCTCATCATGGTACAAGAGTATGGACTAAACCTCTTTAGGCTTGCTGCTGGTACAACACTTACTCTAGAAAGTATGGACAATGTGCAGGTACATACACAAAGCATCGTCCATAATGTCCAGCAAACACATGAAAGTCTAGGCTGGACACTCTCAACCATACAAAAAGACAAAAGCCATACAAAGCACTTTGACTACCTCATCAATGCTGCGGGTTTTCGTACAGGCAAGATAGACGACTTCATAGGAGCACCTTGTGAGCGTATGGTAGAGTTTAAGGCTGCGTATGTAAGTCAGTGGGATGAGCATAACAACATCAAGTTCCCCGAAATCATCTTTCATGGTAAGCGTGGTACACCTCAAGGCATGGGGCAGTTCACCCCCTACCCTAACGGCTACTTTCAACTGCATGGTATGACCAAAGACATCACACTCTACGAAGATGGCTTAGTCGCTAACACTCCTGTAAGCTGTCAACCTAAACTAGGACAAGACTTCATAGACAAGATAGAAAAAGAGTGGAAAGCAGAAGAGACCCGCACACGTACCAACGCTGCCATAAAGCATCTCTCACAGTACATACCCAGCTTTGCTACTGCCAAAGTAGGAAGCAAACCGCTCTTTGGTGCACAACAAATCCCTGGAGATGACCCTACTTTACGCGTGGCAGAAGTATCTTTCCCTCGTGAACATTATGCACGTTGTGAAATAGTCAAGGTCTCATCTGTACTAGATATGTGTGAAGCTATAGCGAATGATATGCTAGAGTGTGCTCTCTTGGAAGAAAAAAGCATAAAGAAAGATTTAATATCTAAAAATATAGAAGAGTTGAAACTCCATGCCTTAGCTCAAGAGATAGCCCTTTCTAGGGACTATCCTGCTTCTTTAGCAAACAGAACGATGCCTAATCAACGGATAATAAGCAAACATTAATCCCCCCTCTTTATAATTAACGTATCTTAACTTACACAAAGGAAACGTATGAAAACATTACATATAACATTGGCAACAGTTACGACACTAGCTCTTTTTGGGTGCGGTGGAGGTGACAATCCAAGTGATACGACTTCAATACCCACAACAACTGACTATTTCAAAATTGTCCCTGCTGTCTATACACTCAATGGTTCTACACCGCCTTCCTGCCCCGAAGCTTATCGTATAGTAACTCTTAAAGCAGAAAAAGAGGATGATATTGGCATACAAACTTGCGATTGGACCTGTGCTAGCTATGAAGGAGCATCACCAATATCCGTAAGTCTATATTTTCAACAAAATGGGAAAGATGCTCCTTGGGAGTTTGATAATGCAATAACATTAACTGCCCCTTCCCAATGCTACAACTAAAAGTGATGACTTTCACACATAAATCTCTCATCATTTCTAGCTACTTTTGCAAACACTGTTAGAGGTGTTTGTGTCTCTTTGGCAATCCTCTCTACCTGAATTAAATCTGCTTCTTTGAAAGAGACAAGCATCTCGTATTCTTCCCCACTAAGCCCAGTATCATCATTGATAGTATTCAATATAATAAATCCATATTTATTAATATCTAGTAACTTGTTGGCATCACAAAAAAGTCCATCTGAGATGTCCATGCCTGAGGTTAAAAACGGTCTTGCTATGGCTATAAAATTATCTCTTAGTGTAAGTTCATAAAATCTAGAATCAGGGGCTATTTTTTCTCCACGAAAAAGTGCATCAAGGTCTTTTTTACTCTCTCCTAACACACCAGTATATGCTAACAAATCACCCTCGTTTAAAGTCGTACGCAAAAGTGGATGGTCACTTTTGGAGATAATGGTAATGCTTAAGTGAAGTTTGTCGCCTCCTATAGTGTCACCCCCTATGATTTCACAACCATACTCTGCGGCTGTGGCTTGCATACTTTGTGTAAGTTCGTCTATGTCAGCATGGGTAAGTTCTGGAGGTAGTGAGACTGTCACTAACGCATACTTAGGCTTAGCATTCATGGCTATGGCATCAGAGATATTTACCAACATGGCTTTTCGCCCTATTTGAGCCATGTTCATCCATGCACGTTTAAAGTGTACATCTTCAAAGAAGGCATCCATACTGTAGAGCGTGTTTCCCATGACAGCTGCGTCATCACCGATGTGTTTTGAGTTAAGACTTTCTATGAGGTACTGTTCTTTGTCTATGTTATTCATGCTAAATTGTAACATAGTTATAAAGTCTATTTGGTATACTGTCTGAAAATTTTATCCTATAACTATCAGTTTGGAGTACACATGACCTATACACTAGAAACAAAAGCTTTTTTTTTCAATGCTAAGACAGATTATCTACCTTACTACAAGCACTTTATACTCACGCTTCCTTATGCGTCAACTGCAAAAGACATACTCATCGCCATCAAAGCTCAAAATGAAGACTTTTCTTACCCTGAGTCAAATCTCATCTTCAAGATAAATGATTTGATGGTTGAAGGTGACACTTCTCTTAGCACTATAGTAGAAAAACTAGGTACACAACTGCACATAAACCCTGCAAACAGCTACCGCTCCAACAATGGACTCATCATTAATGATGACGACTTTATGCAAAGTTATGCCCTCTTAGCACCCTACGCTACCCAGTCTGACGAAGCCTACTATAAAACACTCTATGCCCTACACTATGCCTCAGAGACTGAAAAGTTTGACCATAGCTACATAGGAGATGCCATTTTGGTCTTAGCCCATAAAATGATAGAAGAAGGCAGCATTCATAAAGAAGCGATACTTAAAGCTATTACTTCTCCAAGCTCTTCTTTGCTTGATTGTGAATATGAAAATAACCTTTTTGATGCCCAAGACCACACAGCTTCTATAGTTGCTCTCAAAGAGATGGTAAAATACTGTGATGATGAGGAATATCCCTCTTTACTTGATATCATCAAAGCACGTTTTAGACGAAAGAAAGATGAAAAGGAAAGTGAAAAGATAACACTTAACAAACCAAGAGTAGATGTAGAGGTTGAAGCACTAGAAGAAAAGCATATCGCTTATTATGCTGGTACACATACAGGTAATGAAAAAAATATTTCAAAATCTATCGCAAATTTAGGTACAAATGAAGTAGACTTTTCACGAAAATATAAACTCTCGGGACTCTCCATTTTAGAAGACAACAGAAAGTTAGCACTACACAAGGCAGGTGCAACCTTGTTAGATGCTTATGATGCTGGTGCAGAGGTATTGGTCATTGAAGATGAAGAAACCTTTGATATATTTCAAACACATTTTACAGCCATAGAAAATACTATTGGACGAAAAATAAGAAACCTAGATCTTATTACTGCTAAAGGTTTTATCTTACAATCACAAGCGATTAAACTAACGTAACACTTATGACAACTTCACATAGAGCAAGTCGATATTTCTCTTTATGTTAAAGTAAAAAGAGTAAAATGGAAGTAATATCTTTACTAAAAGGACATTCTTCTATGAGCAAAAACTCAAATGTAAAAATCTACGAATATGACGCTGTTATCGTTGGTTCTGGTCTAGCAGGTTTGGCAGCTGCCAAAGAGCTAACAGAGGCTGGTAAAAAAACAGCTGTCATTACTAAACTTCACCCACTACGTTCTCATTCAGGTGCAGCTCAAGGGGGTATCAACGCTGCTCTTGGAGCAGAAGACTCTACTGAACTTCATGAGTTTGACACAGTTAAAGGTTCAGACTACCTTGCAGACCAAGACTGTGTAGAACTTATGTGTAGTAAAGCACCTGAGACTATACGATGGGCAGAACGTATGGGAGCTGTGTTTTCACGTAATGAAGAGGGAAACATCGCCATAAGACCTTTTGGTGGACAGTCACAACCTCGTGCATGTTACGCCAAAGATAGAACAGGACTTACCCTGCTTCAAACTATCTACGAACAAGCAGACCGTGCTGGTATAGAAGTCTTTGATGAATGGTACGCTTCTGATATTATTTATGAAGAAGACAAGGTATCTGGTGTGGTTGCATATAATATTAAAGACTCTGAAGTTGTTATATTTAACGCTAAGGTAACGATGTTTGCTACAGGTGGAAATGGTAGACTGTATAGGTTTAACTCAAATGCCCATGCAAACACGGGAGATGCACTTTCTATAGTAGCACGTCGTGGTCTTCCTCTTGAAGATATGGAGTTTGTACAGTTTCACCCGAGTGGACTTGGAGGTTCAGGTGTACTCATCTCTGAAGCAGCACGTGGAGAAGGTGGTAGACTCTTTAACTCTAAAGGTGAACGTTTCATGGAGAAATACGCACCCAATGCCATGGAACTTGCAAGCCGAGATGTGGTCTCTCGTGCCATTATGGAAGAGGTGCGTCAAGGGCGTGGTGTTGGTAAAGATGGGCAGTCTGTAAAACTTGACCTAACACACCTTGACCCAGAGATTATCTTAACACGTCTTCCAGAACTTCGTGAACTTGCCATTGCCTTTCAAGGGCAAGATATGCTTAACGAAGCCATATATATTTCTGCTACAGCACACTACTCTATGGGCGGCATACCTACAAACATTGATACGCAAGTACAAAAAAATGCAGCAGGTGACTTAGTAGAAGGTTTTTATGCAGCAGGTGAATGTGCTTGTGTTTCTGTACATGGTGCAAACAGACTTGGTGCAAACTCAGTACTCGAAGCGATGCTTTTTGGTAGACACGCTGGTGAAAAAATGATAGAAGCTCTCAATGAAGGCATAAGCTTACGAAAAGCAAAAACTTCTGACGCGGATAGATGTATAGATGAAATGACTACCATCACTACTTCAAATGGAAATGAAACTGTGCCTAACCTAAGAAAAGAACTTCAAGTTGGTATGACTGCAAATGCTGGTGTATTTAGAAGTAAGGAGTCACTAGAAAAACAACTAGCCAGCATAAATGACATTTTAGTAAGGTTTAAAAATATTCGCATAGATGATAAATCTAAAGTATTTAACACTGATTTACAAGAAGCCATAGAACTTGGACATATGATAGAGTCTGCCAAGATTCTAGTCGTTGGTGCACTTAGACGTGAAGAGAGTCGTGGTGGGCATTACCGTGAAGATTTCACAGACAGAGACGATAAGAGATTTATGGTACATACCTATGCAACATTAGATAAAGATTATAATGTGTCTATAGAGTGGGGCAAGGTTACATTAGGTAAGTTTGAGCCAATGGAAAGAAATTATTAGGAGAGTATGATGAGTGAAACCAAAAAAGTAACACTAAAAACCTTTAGATTTAACACAGAGACTGACTACCTCCCTTACTATAAACATTATGAAATGGAAGTGGGAAAAGATGAGCTTATCCTTGACTTGCTTAACCGTATCAAGTGGGAACATGATGGAAGTTTTTCTTACCGTCGTTCATGCCGTCATGGTATTTGTGGGGCCTGTGCCATTAAGGTAAATGGTAGAGCAACACTTGCCTGTAAACAAAATGCTTTAGAGCTCGTAGAGCTTTTTGGAGATGAACTGGTCATTGAGCCTAGTTCAACCAAACGTGCCATTAAAGATATGATTATTGACAAGTCTGACTTTTGGAAAAAACATGCAGCTATCAAGCCTTATGTTGTTACAGATGTAGACCCTCGCCCAGAGTCAGAAAGTAAGCAAAGTATAGAAGAGTTTAACAACTTTTTAGACTCCGATTTATGTATACAGTGTGGTGCTTGTCACTACTCTTGTCCTGCACTGGAAGTAAACCCAGACTTCTTAGGGCCTGCAGCACTTAATGCAGCCTATAGATTTACAGTTGACACGCGTGATGAAGCGGGTGATGAGCGTCTTAAAATCACAGCTGAACAAGGGACAGGTGTATGGGACTGTGTCAAGTGTTACGAATGTGCAGAAGCCTGTCCAAAAGAGATAGACCCTATTGGTAAGATAGGTAAACTTCATAACCTACAGTTTGTACGTGGTGTGGCAAAATCTAATGTTGCGACACGTCACGCTGAAGGTTTCCTACGTGGTATGAAAAAGACTGGTTTCTTAGATGAAGCAGATATTGTGACCTACTCTGAAGGATGGCTTGCCAGCTATAAACATATGGGGACAGCACTTAAAATGATGAAAACTGGTAAAATCCACTGGCATTCAGGTATTCCATTTATAAACTCTATCCCTAAAATTAAAAATCTCGATGAAGTACAAAAACTCATCGAAATTTCACAAACAAATAAGCTGTAAGGAGAAAAAGATGAGCGAACAATTACACTATGCACTATTTACAGGATGTACGGCAAAACAGTCTACACCAGAGCTTTTATCTTCTACGCTTGCAGTAGCCGATAAACTTGGTATCAAAATTACTATATTAGAAGAGGCGTCATGTTGTGGTGCCTCTCACCTACAGGACTTTGATGAATTTTTAGCACATGTACTCAACGCACGTAACATCTGTTACGCAGAAAAACTAGGTCTTACGATGATTACCATCTGTAACACCTGCCAGCTAAACTCTGCTATGACAAAACATGCCCTTGACCATGATGCAAACTTAAAAGCCAGGGTCAATGAAAAGTTAGCAGAAGTTGGATTAGAGTACAAAGGGACATCCCAGATAAAACACTTTCTTTACACCCTCATAGACGAGTATGGGATAGACAAAATAAAAGACAAGGTTAAAGTACCACTTTCACACCTAAACATCGCACCATTTTATGGCTGTCATAACATCAGACCTTCTGAATTACATGAAGAGGCTAATGGACGTGAAAACCCATACAATCCTACTTCACTAGACAGACTCATAGAAGCACTTGAGGGTAATCCTGTAGAGTATGAGAGTAAAAACAAATGTTGTGGATTCCATGTAGAACTTCAAGCCAACCATACCTCTGAAGTACTAGCAGGTAACGCCCTACTAGACGCAGTAGACAACAACGCAGATATGATGGTAACACCCTGTCCACTCTGTCACCTCAAGATGGACACTTACCAAGACAGCATCGGTGAAGTGATGGGACGTGACGTAGAACTTCCTGTTCTACACATGCCACAGATGGTAGCTCTAGCTCTTGGGTGTACAGAAAAAGAGATAGGACTCAACTTCCACGTACAAAAAGCGAAACACCTTTACTCAGAGGCTTCGTAAGCTATATACACATACTTGTTCCTCCAATCCTCTGGTCGAACAGACATATATAAAGACTATATCGGCTCCATTAGAGGACTGGAGGAGCTAGAGTAAAACTCTTACTTAGCCATACAAGGCAGACAGAGTACATCTATAAACGCTCGTTTGTAGTAAAGTACTCCTGTTAAAGACTCTATAACCACAAAAATCGTGCCTTTACTTTCTAAACGTATGTTGAGACTCAAGTCTATCTCTTCAAAATTATCTCTATGAAAAACGGCTACTAAAGCCTTCTCTTGTTTGTCTATGAAAATGGCAACTGACTTTGCAGGGATGTTAGAGCGTACACGTATGGGGATTTCCTGTGCATTTTCTACTAAGGCTTTGGGAGTGATAAGTTCCATGTTTAGGGTTTGTTTGATGGTTGAGAACTTTTTTTCACCATAAAGTGCCATAGCTGCCTCGTTAAGTGAAGTGGCTTCCCATGCCTTAGGGTGTGTTTTATGATAGTCTAATGCATAGGTAGTACAAGTAAGGAGCAGAACAACACACAGTACTTTTAAACTACTTCGCATCAAAAGCCATTTCTATGATGCTTTTACGAGCCTTTTTATCTCCACAGACTGCATCGTTTGCAGCCAATGCCTCCTCTAATGGGTTTTCAGATTTTGCATACTTTAGCACTAAGTAAAGTGCATCTAAAAAGCTCTCTTCTTCGGTACAAACCATCTGGGCATCACTTCCCTCAAAATCTTCACCATGCCACAACTTTCCCATACTTGCTAAAGCACACTCATCTACATTTTCCTGTTGTGATAGCTCCGTTTTTTCATAGATTGCTTCTTGGTATTTATTCACAGCAGGAGAGACAAGGCGTGCTATCTCACCTCCCATTGTTACGGCTACAAGTTGTACTGCATCTCTATACTCCATCCCCTCTTTTAGATGTTTTTTAACATCATTGTAAAACTGTTCTGTCTGTAATGGTTCTTTATTTATTATATCCATTTTTCACCCTTGTAAATATTTGAAATAATGTAACAAAAATATCCCTAGTCTTAACTTATGTTATAAATAAGAGTATTTTTATCCTATTTAAATTTATTTGTGCTATAATACTGTTACAAATAAATTTAACTAAGGATATAACATGCCAAAAATTAACAAATACGTAGACATCTCAGAAGTAGATAGAGAAGCGAAAAAAGACCTTATCGATAGACACTCACCGTTTATTACATGTGCAGACACAGCAACAGCTGGTGAGCCATTTGAAGTAACAGTAAAAATGGGTAACGAATACACTCACCCAGATGATTTCGATCACTACATTGAGTCTATCACACTTTTTAACGGTGAAACTAAATTAGCACAAGCGACTTACGTTCCAGGAACACTTGGAAACATCAAAGCACACAACACTACAACATTTACTATCATCCCAACTGGTAAAAAACTTAAATTAGTAGCACATGGTTACTGTACTAAACATGGTATCTGGGAAGGTACTGAAGTTGAAGTAGCAGTAAACTAAGCAAATCTTTTTAACTAGAGATTTTCTCTAGTTAGAAAACGATACTTACCAATCTATACCTTCTTTAGGCAAGCCATCTTTTTCATAATTCATTTTCTCGTCTATACAATCTATCTCTTTTAATTCACAGTATTTATTGTAAGCCATCTTAGCAACTACTATCAACACCACACTCATTAGAAATACTATTAAACCTTTTTTCATACACTAAGTATATCAGAGAATCTTTAGCTATAATAAATTTTCATATTCTATACAACTATAACAAGGTTCTTTATGTACAATAAATTACTTATTCCACTTTTCATAGTACTGCTGTCAATACTCACTTCTTGTGGCTCAAATAGCCATAAAGATACGCAACAAAATATATTTTCACTAGATGAAAAAAAGTTTGTTCATAATCTATTCCTTACAGAGTACTTGTGGTATGATGAAGTTAGTCAAAATGTAGACTACACGCTCATAGATACTCCTCAAGATCTCATTAATACCCTACGTATACCCCCTACTGATAAATGGAGTTTTACTATGACAAAAAAAGAGTATGACAACTTTGTAAACCAAAAAACTGTTGGTTTTGGTTTTAGCTACAGTCAAGACTTCACACTGTTTATGGTGCGTATAGATGCACCTGCCTATAAGAAACTCTTACGTGGAGATACAATATTAGAGCTAAATGGAGAAGCAGTCACACAAGAACGTATAGCAGAAGCATCTTCCAAAGAAGGTCAAGAAGCAGTATTTACTGTACTACGTGATACACAAGAGTTAACTATTGGTATTACGCCAACTGCCTATACATTTAAAGTCTCTCTAGGTAAAGTAATATCACATAATGAAAAGAACATTGGCTACTTACGATATGACTCTTTTACAGAAAGTTCTGTAGAAGAAATTGAAGAAATATTTACTACATTTAAAGATAATAATATCTCAGAGCTAGTGATTGACCTTCGATATAATGGAGGGGGTTCATTAACAGCAGCAGGAATTTTACTAGATAATATTACAAATGATTATCCAAATAAAAGACAAGTATATTTAGATTGGAATGTAAATAATAAAAATAAAAATTCTACCTATACATTTGAAAGTATTGATTTGCAAGATGGCAATGAATTAACTATGAAACGTGTTTTTTTTCTAGTTACTAAAAATTCCGCTTCAGCGAGTGAACTTGTTATATCTGCATTAAAGCCCTATTTAGGTATTAGTAATATTATAACTATTGGGACACAAACATATGGGAAACCTGTTGGAATGTCTGGAAAAGTCTATGGTACTAACTATTATTTCCTCATAAACTTTATAGTACGTAATAATAACAATGAAACTACAAGTTTTGAGGGCATACCTGTTACGTGTGAAGCAGAAGACAATCTAGCCTTTCAACGCGGAGACATTGAAGAACCTATGCTAGAAACTGCTTTACATTATATAGATAACAATGTATGTCCTTAAGAGCTATTGAAGTATAATTATCTAATGAAAAACCTCAAAAATGCACTTTTACTCAAGCAACTTTATCAGCTTAAGCAGTTGGGGTACAGATACACTTCAGTGGTACCCTATAAAGAAGATGAACCAAGTTTTACACTACCCAACTCATTAGAGTCTTTAAAAAAACAAGCCCAAGGGTGTCATCTTTGTACACTAAGTAAAACACGGGATAAAGTCATTTTTGGAGAAGGAAATCCTCATGCGGACATTATGTTTATAGGAGACAAACCTAGCAATAGCGATGAAAGTATGGGTAGCATCTTTACAGGTCGTTCCGGTGAGATACTTACAAAAATGATAGAAAATGTGCTCAAGATACAAAGGAAGGATATCTACCTCACTAATATATTAAAATGTCATTCACCAGAGGGTCACACGATTTCTCCTAAACATGCACATACCTGTCATTCTTATTTACTAAAAGAGATTGATTTGGTACAACCTAAACTTATTCTCACTTTTGGTGAGGAGGCTTATTATTATCTAACAGGTGATAATGCACCACTTAGTAACCTAAGGGGGTTAATTCAACAAAAAGAACATTATAAAATAATACCCACATACCACCCGAACTATCTACTTAGAAATCCTTCTGCAAAAAAAGATGTTTTTGAAGATTTACAAAAAATAAAAACATTCTTATAGTTTTGTTGGAAATGTCAAAACTATTTGACATTTTTAAGTTACACTTCCCTCAACGAAATAATAGAATCAAACTAAAAAGGAGTATCATGAAGATAAAAAATAATCTATCTATAGCATTTATAAAAACTGTTTTCATGATGATTCTTATATTTTTACCTAACATAATCACTGCAAACTCTACACTTACACTCAATGACAAAGAAACAGCCTATACAGATTTTAAAGTGGATTACTTTATTGAAGAAGATGGAAAGTTTTATGATATTGACGATATACAAGAAGTCAAATTTAATAAATCTATTTCAAATAAAATAAGCCTAGGATATCTTAATAATGAAATATGGTTTCATATCAATATACATAATAATACCTCTAATGACAAAGAGATGATACTTGAATTTACAGAAGTTTTTCATGAAGTTGTAGATTTATCTATTATTTCAAATAAAATTACTCACAAGAAAAATGGTCTAGAAGTACCTATACAAAAACGTGAAATTCAAGAATCAAACCCTGCATTCAAGCTTGATTTGAAAGCAGGAGAGACTAAAAAAGTCTATTTAAAGATTTCCTCTACACATGGTATTTTTGGTGCAATAGAAATAAAAGAAAAAAACCTTTTTTATTATGACATACAAATTAAAAAGTATGTATATCTCGCATACTTTGTTACTATTATTACTATAATATTGTATAATTTAATCTATTTTCTCTACTTTAGAGATAAAGTTTACTTTTATTATATTATGTATGTTTTACTATTTTCTATATGGGTAGCTAAATTTAAAGGCCTTATAGTAGGTTTTATAGATTACTCATACTTTGATATGTTACAACTTACTCTTCCAACGTTTTTTATTTCGTTACTATTATTTTCTCAATCTATTTTAGAAACAAAGAAATACTATAGCAGGCTATATAATATATTTAATATCCTCATAATCATGACAATATTTATGATACCTTTTCTGATTATATCTCCAAGTAATGGGTTCTATGTGATGAATATACTTGCTATTCCTACATTAATCACTATGCTGTGTACATCTATATGGTTACTTAATATAAAAAAGACTATTGTACGATTATATATTTTGGGTCTAAGTATTTTTATTTTGGGTATGGTTGCTATTTCTACACTTTCTCTTGGCTATCTTACTTATAGCTATTTGCTAAGTAATTTCATTATATTTGTTTCTATTATTGAAATAATACTATTTTCTCTTTTATTGGCTTACCGTATTAACCTAGTACGAAAAGAATCATTTGAATCTAGAGAACAACTTTTAGAACAACAAAAAAGTGAGAGTACCCGTCTCTTTCATACAGTTGCAGAAAAAACAAAAGAGCTTAATCGTGCCAAAAAAGAGATTGAAGAAGAACTTCGCAAAAAAATAGAACTCGAAAAGCACTTAAAGCATCTTGCTTCAACTGACCCGATGACAGAACTCTATAATAGACGTGCATTTTTTGACATCTCGGATTTAGAGGTTTCAGAGGCAAAAAGCACTAAAAATGAACTTACTTGTCTTGTACTTGATATAGACCATTTTAAAAATGTTAATGATACCTACGGTCATGATGTAGGAGATACAGTCATTACTGCTGTCTCTAAACTTATAATTTTAAATACACGCACAAAAGACCATATAGGAAGAATTGGTGGAGAAGAGTTTGCAGTGCTTATGCCTAAAACTAATGCTGAATCTGCTTATCAGATAGCAGATAGATTACGTGAAAACATATCAAAGCATACCATTTCTATAGAGAATCATGACTCTATAAAAATTACTGTGAGTATAGGACTTAGCTCATTAAGTAATGATGCTAATGAAACCATACACACACTGCTAAAACGTGCCGATACTGCACTTTACAAAGCAAAACGCAATGGTAGAAACCAAGTGTGTTGTCTTCCCCAAAAGAACAAAGAAGAGTCTTAAAATACTACACTTTTTTTACAATGTTTTCAATAATATCCACTATAGATGGGTCTTCAAGGGTTGAAGTGTCTTGAGTAATCTCTTCACCTTTTACAATACTACGCAAGATACGTCTCATAATCTTCCCAGAACGTGTTTTTGGCACATCAGGCACGATGGCAATGCCATCACATAGAGCAATAGCCCCTATCTCTTTTTTAAGTACAGTATTGATGAGCGTTTTCATCTCTTCAGTACTATGGCTTCCCTCATCTCTTAGTACAATGTACGCAAATATCCCCTCACCTTTGATGGCGTGTGGCTTTCCAACTACTGCAGATACTGCTACAGTGTCTACATTTTTTATGGCTGCTTCTATCTCTGCTGTACCTATGCGGTGACCAGAAACGTTGATGACATCATCAGTACGTCCAGTGATGGTGATGTAGCCGTCTTCATCTATCATCGCACCGTCTCCTGTAAAGTAGACAGGCTTGCCATCTTTTTTACAGTCTCCAAAATACGCTTTTTTAAAACGCTCAGGGTCACCCCAAATGTTACGTATCATAGAAGGCCAAGGACGGGTAATACACATAAGCCCTTTTTCACCTACAGGTGTAGGTGTGCCATCTTCTTCGATGATTTCTGCCATAATCCCTGGCAAGGCAAAAGTCGCACACGCAGGCTTGATAGGTGTTGCCCCAGGAAGTGGACTTATCATGTGTCCACCCGTCTCTGTTTGCCAGTAGGTATCGACGATGGCACATTTACTACTGCCCACTACCTCATAGTACCATTTCCATGCAGGAGGGTCTATAGGTTCTCCTACTGTTCCAAGTACTCTAAGTTTAGATAAGTCATACTTTTTAGGCTCGTCTTCGCCTGTTTTGTGCAAGAGTCGTATGGCTGTAGGTGCTGTGTAAAACTGAGTGATGTTATGGTCTTGTACCATCTTCCATGCACGCCCTGCGTCAGGGTACGTAGGCACACCTTCAAACATGACAGTGGTTGTCCCAGCAGCCAGTGGGCCATAGACGATGTAGGTATGTCCTGTTATCCACCCTATGTCAGCCGTACACCAAAACACGTCATCTTTACGCAAGTCAAACACCCACTCCATTGTCATCTGAGCCCAAAGTATGTAGCCTGCTGTTGAGTGCTGTACACCTTTTGGTTTACCAGTACTTCCTGATGTATAGAGTAAAAACAAAGGGTCTTCGGAGTCCATCGGTTCAAAAAGACAGACATCGGACTGTGCGTCTATCATAGCATTATAAGAGTGGTCACGCCCTTCTATCCAAGTGATATCTTCATTATTTCTTTTTACTACGAGCACTGCCTCTATAGATTTACCACCTTGAGAGAGTGCCTCATCCACCACATTTTTAAGCATATAAGGCTTCCCTTTACGGAACGCCCCATCTGCGGTGATGACTATCTTCGCTTCTGCATCTTCTATACGGTCTTTGAGTGCCTCAGAAGAGAACCCACCAAAGACAATAGAGTGAATAGCCCCCAAACGTGTACAAGCGAGCATCGCATAGGCTGCTTCAGGTATCATCGGCATATAGAGTACGACTCTGTCACCTTTTTGTACACCAAACTCATTTTTAAGTAAGTTTGCCATTTTGTTGACACGAGTTGAGAGCTGTCCGTAAGTGATATACTCTACATCTCCTTTGTCTCCTTCAAAGATGATGGCATTTTGATTTGCTTTAGTTTCTAGGTGTCTGTCTATACATTGATTTGATACATTTAATTTACCATCAGTGAACCATTTATAAAAAGGAGCATCAGATTCATCAAGCACCTTGTCATAAGGTGTTAACCATTCTATCTTTTCATCTGCAAAATCTTTCCAAAAACCTTCATAATCTTCTATGGCTCTATTTTGTAGTTCCCAGTAGGCATCTATACTTGGAATGGCTGCATCTTTTGCGTAGCCTGGGTTGGGGTTAAATATTTGTCTGGTCATGTGTTCTTCCTTTTCGTATCTCTCATTGGGATTATTTTAGCGTAAAAGGTTGAAGAGTTAAAGAGAAAAAAAGAATATTCGGTATACTACTGCTTGTTCTGAAGTTTATGAGGCTTATTTGTATGACTTTTTAGGATTTTTGGTTTGTGTTGAGAGCTTAGTTAATTTCATTATAACATTTAAGATTGTTTTGTATGATATCTATGGTTTGAACAATCATCGGGTTCCCCTTATGTAGGTCTTTTAATAAGGGATATATAGTGTAGCTTCTACACTATAAAAAGGCTTAGAGTATCTCGACTTTACTCACCACATCTAACCCAAATCCAGCTAATCCTACAAACTCTGTGTCTACATTGGTAGTGAGTAGATTGATGTTTTTAATACCAAGGTCTTTAAGTATCTGTGCCCCAACACCAAACTCCTTAGCTTGCTCATGAGAAATCACTTTTGTATCAAGAAAGATAAGTGTTCCTCCATTGTTTTTTAAGTACTCTATGGAGTTATTAAGTGCAGAAAAACGCTTGTCATCAAGTATCAGTTCTATGTCAGTACCAATATTATGAAACTTTACATTTGCTGTTTCATGTGACTTATAAAACTGGATTACTGTATGTGTACGATCCAAGTGGTCAGTGTAGGTAATCTTTTCAACTTTTATCCCTCTAAGTTCAAACTCTTCTTCTTTAACACGTTTTACTAGTTGTTCGTTTGCAAGTCTATACTCTACGATATCGGAAATATATACAATACATAAGTTATGTTCCTTTGAAAAGATTTCTAAGTCGTCCATACGTGCCATTGTGCCATCATCTTTGATGATTTCACAGATAACAGCAGCAGGGGCAAGACCCGCAAGTTTACATAAATCTACAGAACCTTCTGTGTGCCCTGTACGTACAAGTACACCTCCATCTTTAGCAATAAGCGGAAAGATATGCCCAGGACGTACAAAGTCAGAAGCCACAGTCTGAGGAGAAGCAAGCTTAGATATACAGTCATCACGCTCTGCAGATGAGATACCTGTCTCAGCATTCCTAGAATCTATGGACACTGTAAATGCTGTTTCATGATTAGAAACGTTGTTTGTGACCATAGGAAGTAAATCAAGCCTTAAAGCAATCTCTTTAGTCACAGGCGTACAAATGAGCCCTCTTGCCTCTTTCGCCATGAAGTTAACCATATCAGGAGTAGAAAAAGTTGCGGCATACACAAGATCTCCCTCATTTTCTCTATCCTCATCATCCATCATAATAACCATGCGGCCTCTTTTCGTCTCTTCTATGGCAATTTCAACTCTTTTTATAGCTTCTGATGACATATGCTTACGCTCCAAATAGTTTATTTTATTAAGTTTATTATACCTATTACGACTTTAGTTAAGAAATTTCTTCAAAATATTTAAATACTTTTTAAAAACCCTCTTGACAAGTAAATAATTTGGTGCTATAATGCCGTCCACATAAGCCATAATGACTTATGAATGTTGGGGTATCGCCAAGCGGTAAGGCACTAGTTTTTGGTACTGGTATTCGGGGGTTCGAATCCCTCTACCCCATCCACAAAAACAATCTTGAAACATTTATTTTGTTTCATTATTTTACTTTAAGTAAAAGAAGATAAACTTCCACTCCAAATAAGTTGAAACACTTATAAAAATTCTGTCGCGGGATAGAGCAGTTTGGTAGCTCGTCGGGCTCATAACCCGAAGGTCGATGGTTCAAATCCATCTCCCGCAACCAAAATCATAAAACTTCCTTATTTATGTCATTTTCCTAAAGAAATTTTTACTACAATAGTAACATATATGGAGAGCAACTTTACATTAAATATTAAAACTGACACAATATGTGTAAATAATGACACAATTTGATAAAATTTTATCATTTATCATTGACGCATGAGTAATTTTGTGCTATAACTACTAAATAAGACTAAAATTATCCGATTATATTGGATTAAAGGAAACTACATGGCAAACGAAGGATTAGATAAAGCTGTCTCAGGTGAGTATGCACTCGGCTTTGAGATAGATATCGAAACTGAAACAGTACCACCAGGACTTGATGAAACTACTATTGCTTTCATCTCTAAGAAAAAAGAAGAACCTGAATGGATGCTTGAGCTTCGTCTTAAAGCACTCAAAAAATGGGAGAGCATGACAGAACCTCACTGGGCTAAACTAGACTATACACCTATAGACTATCAGAGCATCTCATATTTTTCTGCACCCAAAGAGCAGTTAGACAGCTTAGATGAAGTAGATCCTAAAATCTTAGAAGCTTATGAAAAACTGGGTATCTCACTAGATGAGCAAAAGCAGCTTGCAGGCGTAAAAGTAGCTGTAGATGCTGTTGTGGATTCTGTTTCAGTTAAAACTACTTACTCTGAAGAGCTTGAAAAACACGGGGTTATCTTTTGTTCTATCTCTGAAGCTATTCGTGACTACCCAGAGCTTGTTAAAAAGTATATGTTCTCCGTCGTACCCATGGCAGACAACTACTTTGCAGCACTTAACTCTGCTGTGTTTACAGATGGAACATTTGTCTACATCCCAAAAGGTGTACGTTGTCCTATGGAGCTTTCTACTTACTTTAGAATCAATGCTATCAATACAGGTCAATTTGAAAGAACGCTTATCATCGCAGATGAAGGCTCTCATGTATCATACAACGAAGGATGTTCTGCACCAACACGTGATGACCATCAACTTCACGCAGCCGTGGTTGAACTCATCATTTTAAAAGATGCAGAGATCAAATACTCTACTATCCAAAACTGGTACCCTGGTGATGAAACAGGTAAAGGTGGTATTTATAACTTCGTAACCAAACGTGCTATCTGTGAAGGTGAAAATGCAAAAGTCTCTTGGACACAGGTAGAGACTGGTTCTGCCATTACATGGAAGTACCCATCTTGTATCTTAAAGGGTGACAACTCCATCGGTGAGTTTTATTCTGTAGCAGTCACTACCCTAGCCCAACAAGCAGACACTGGGACTAAGATGATACACATTGGTAAAAATACCAAGTCTACCATCATCTCAAAAGGTATTTCGGCTATGAAAGGTCAAAACACCTATAGAGGATTAGTAAAGATAAACAATTCAGCAGTCGGTGCAAGAAACTACTCTGAGTGTGATTCACTGCTTATTGGGTCTGAGTGTGGAGCCCATACTTTCCCTTACCTTGAGTCAAAAGACACACAAGGTCAAGTAGAGCATGAAGCAACCACATCAAAGATATCGGATGAACAACTCTTTTACTTACGTCAAAGAGGTATCACAGAAGAGGACGCCGTGTCTATGATAGTCCACGGTTTTTGTAAACAAGTCTTTAGCCAACTCCCTATGGAGTACGCGGTTGAAGCCAAAGCATTATTAGAATTAACATTAGAAGGAAGTGTAGGATGAGTACAGTGATGAAAATAGAGAATTTAGAAGCAAAAATAGGTGACAAGCAGATACTTAAAGGTCTAAACTTAGAGCTAGAGCCAGGAAAAGTACATGCCATCATGGGACCAAACGGTGCAGGTAAATCGACACTTTCAAAAGCCATAGTCGGTCATTACGACATTGAAGTACTTGGTGGTGATATCACTTTTAAAGGTAAAAGTATTTTAGAGATGGAACCTGAAGAGAGAGCCTTAGAGGGCATCTTTCTTTCGTTTCAACACCCAGTAGAGATACCTGGTGTAAACAACGCTTACTTCCTAAGAACCGCACTCAACGCTAAACGTAAACACCAAGGTAAAGAAGAGCTAAATGCTGCAGAGTTTTTACGTGAGATGAAAAGTCATTTAGCTGACCTTGGTATGAAGTCTGACATGATTAGCCGTTCACTTAACGAAGGTTTTTCTGGTGGTGAGAAAAAACGTAATGAAATTCTTCAAATGCTTATACTTGAGCCAGAAGTGATTATACTTGATGAAATTGATTCTGGTCTTGACATCGATGCTCTTAGACAAGTCTCAGAAGGTATCAATAAAATGAAAGACGGAAAACGTACTTTCTTAGTCATCACACACTACTCTAGAATCTTAGACTACATTGAGCCAGACTACATCCATGTACTTAAAGATGGAAAAGTCATCAAAACCGCAGGTGCTGAACTTGTACCATACTTGGAAGAGCATGGATATGATGGCATAAAGGAGGACTAATGAACCTCATTACACTTAAAAATAAAAATGCCCAAGAAGTAGCTTCCCTACTTGACATCAAAGAGCGTAACAGCCTTGTAGAAATGTTTTCTACACTTGGCCTACCTCATAAAATGACAGAAGAGTACCACTACTTTGATGTAAAGAAACTACTAGACGTAGAGTATAAAACACTTAACTATGTACCCAAAAGTATAGAAGAAGGTGACAAGATAGAAATCGTTGATGGTGTGGTCACAAAAGCACCAAAAGGTTTACGTGTCTACTCTGAAGTATCTGAAAACGTAGATATGGAACACTTTGATGCTCTCTACTATCTAGGTCACTTACTTTCACCTCGTGTTATCAAGATAGAAGTAGATGGTGATACGCATGTTGAGATACTCCATAAGTACACGCAAAGTGATGCACTCATTCACTATAGGGTCGAGATATCTAACCAAGCAAACCGTCATGTAACGATGTATGAAAACTTTGAAACAGAAGAGATAAAAAATACGCTTGTACTCTATGGCTATGACATGAACATCGCTCAAGACTCTACGCTTCGTATGGTAAGACTACAAACGATGAGTGGCAATGCCTACAGCATGGTCTCTTCTCACAAGATAACTGTGGCTAAAAATGCAAGTGTGGTTCTTAAAAACTTTGACTTTGGTGGCGACCAAGCGCTACAAGTGCTTAAAGTTGAGCTAGGTGAACACGCACATGTAGATGCAGGTCACCTACTCTACTTAAACGATGACTCTAAACGTGGTACTGCTTCGCAGATCATACACCGTGGTGAACACTCTACTTCTAAACAAGTAGCGAAAAATATTTTAGATGGTCAAGCTAGAGGGATTTTTGATGCCCTTATACGTGTTGAAAAAACTGCTAAGTTTACTAAAGCAGAGCAGAACTCTAAGTCTATCTTGCTTCATAAAAAAGCATACATGGCATCTAAACCACAACTAGAGATTTATATAGATGAACTTGAAGCAAGCCACGGAGCAACCACGGGTCAACTAGATGAAAAACAACTTTTCTACCTACAAAGTCGTGGTATTAGCCACCTTGAAGCAAGAAAGATACTTGTTATTGCTTTTGCAAATACGTTAATAGAAACAGTAAAAGATACAAGACATCAAGAACGCATAAAAAATGCTTTTGAAGAAGTATTTTATGCTTCAAATAAAGGATAAATGATGAGTATAGAAAAAACCATTGCCCGATATAAAGAAGATTTTGATCTTTTTGATGATCCTAATGATAAACTAGAATATATTTTTGACCTAGGTAAAAAGCACACAACCTTACCCGAAGAAGAAAAAAATGAAGCAACATTTGTACAAGGCTGTGCATCTGCAGCGTGGTTGGTAGGTGAATGTAGAGATGGAAAGCTCATCTTACGTGGGGAAGGCACCTCTGAAATGGCAAAAGGGATGCTTACGCTTCTTTTAGACATCTTTGGTGAAAGAACCCCTGATGAGATACTCAACTTCAATCCTGAAAACTTGCAAGATATGGGCATAGTAGAGCTTCTCTCTCCTGTACGTCAGCAAAGTTTACAAGCCTTTTTAAAAATGGTCTATGACTATGCTCAAAAGTGCAAAGAACAAGGAGCCTAATATGTCTGATAAAAACATCAACGAAAAAATGGCAGATGAACGTCAAAAGTTTATAGATAAGCAACCTACAGATGAGGAAATGGGTGAGCTTATCATCAAACATCTTAAAGAGATCTATGATCCTGAACTTCCAGTGAATATCTATGACTTAGGACTCATCTATAACATCGATGTATGGACAGATGAAGTAAGCATGATGAAAAAAGCCAAAATCACTATGACCCTTACTTCTGCTACCTGTTCATTTTCACAAGTGATTATTGATTTAGTAAAAAGTATCGCTAAGCGTCAAGAAGGACTTGAAGAGATAGACGTAGAGATAGTCTTTGACCCACCATGGGGGCAAGACAGCATGACAGATGATGCGAAGTTGGCTATGGGGTTGTTGTAAGTTTTTCTATTTATGCTATAATACATACATGGGTAGAATAGATGTAATAAAAGAAAAAATAAACTATTTAAAAGTATGGTTAGGTATCTCTGTTGTAACGCTTATCAGTTTTCTTGGCTGGATAAGTTCCCATTATGAGAAGTTATCTACTTTTAGGTTTACTTTTTCTTTACTTGCAGTACTAATATTACTTGTACTGATACATTTTTTAAACAAAACAATTTTAAAGAAAATAAATTCATTGGAGGATTTATAATATGGAACTTATTCTTAGTATTACTGTACTTGGTGTCATTCTTTTCTTTGGATATGAAGCATACTTGGCTTCAGAAGCCTAACCTTTAAAAGCTTTAAGTTTTTTCTTAAAAATCATCAACCTCAAACGAGAAAACACCGTATTTAGGGGGCTTCTCTAAAACGGTTTAAGGTTGTTAAAAACGCTGCGAAACTTAAATATCCTCTCTCATCAATTTTTGTAAATTAATATAATGGTGATTCTTTGAAAACAAACTAAAATGATATAATATAACATATCAAGAATAATTATCCCCCCTCATATAATCTTAGGAGAAATCTTTGCTTTTAAAAATACAATATTAAAATTTTTGGTTCATTTTTCCCTGAAGACATTGGATGCCAAAAGAATGATTTTTTGGATTTTATGCACCCTACAACAGAATGTTTGACAAAAATAGATTTTACAAGTTTAGAGTAAGCACCATCTTTTTTCTTTATATGAAACCTGAAGCCCTTGAATTAATTTATTTAATTCTTTTTTTGTTTGCCTATCCCAACATAATTGGGTAAATTATTGAACATATTTTTAAAAAATAGAACTTTGTGTACTGACCACTTCCTTTTTACACACTTAAGCCACTAAACGAAACACCTCGGAGGGCGTTTTGTACTACATCCCCGACTCTATCGTTTTTGTAGAGAGAAACATAGTTTGTGCATAAGGGCGTATATCTAACGTACCTGTATGTAATAGTAAAACTCTCAAATCCATACTGCTCGTAAAACATTATACTCTCATGCTTGGCATCTACCACCAGACCAAAACAACCAAACTGCTCTTTTTGTTTGAGTGTAAGTTTAAGTACCCACTTTAAAAGTGCTTTTCCTATACCTTTTATGTTGATAGTTTTTGTCTACCGCCAAACGCATTAGTCTTAAGATAGGCAGAAGATACTGCGGTAGTTTTTTGACTCTCAACTCTCCTAACTCATCTACAGGTATGCTACTTGAACTTACTACACTTACATAACCGATAACTTTATTATCAAAGAGAACGGTGCAGCTTCTGCCTATGCAGTGTTTAATATGTTATAATTTTGTCAATACATAACAAGGTCATCTATTGGAAACAAACACACAAAAATTTATACTAAAACTCTTCCCAGAAATCATGGTGAAAGGCTCTTCAGCTAAACGTCAAATGGTTGGACAGCTTTACAATAATTTACTGCTTATGCTTGGACGCTTTTCTGAAGAGATAGCCGTGAGAAAATTTTCAGATAAAATTGAAGTGCTTACACCTCTTGCACATGTTATAGAAGTAAGACAACTTCTTTTAGACACACCAGGCATAGAACAAGTCCTTGAAGCCCTACAGTTTGACAATATGAACACCCTCGATGAGATAAAAGTAAAAGTGGGTGACATCACACATGAGGCTATAGAAGGCAAAACCTTTGTCATACGTGCAAAACGCTCTGGAAACCATGACTTTCGTTCTACTGAGTTAGAACAAACTGTAGGTGGCTACATGTTAGCTACCTACCCTAACAATGGCGTAGACCTGCATAACCCAGATGTGACCATACGTATAGAACTACTCAACAACCAACTCAACATCATCACCAATAAACATGTAGGTTTAGCAGGATTTCCTCTAGGTACACAAGGGGATATACTCTCACTGATGTCTGGAGGATTTGACTCTACCATCGCTTCGTATCTTACTATGAAGCGTGGTATAAAAACACACTT
>Ga0256840_1000663_pt1 | contig 34631 bp, 37 predicted proteins | sample 355202metaG_FD_185969 | JGI IMG/M metagenome (GOLD analysis project Ga0256840, IMG submission 185969) | Hydrothermal vent microbial communities from Mid Atlantic Ridge, Atlantic Ocean - 355-202 | ecosystem: Environmental > Aquatic > Marine > Hydrothermal vents | place: Atlantic Ocean: Mid...
CCCCCCCTCTTTTTCGACGTTTTGTATGTAAATTACGGTCTTCCCAGCATGTTTTTAGCGAAAACCTCGTGGATTACAGAGAAATACCCATAAAATATGCCTTAAAATGATGTTTTAAAAATACAAAACGTCGAAAAAGAGGGGGGGTGGCAAATAAAATAAGCAATATTGAGGAGTTTTAATCTCTAAAACCAAGCTTTCTTTATCTTATGAGCCTTGCTGTGCTTCGACTTCATCCTGTAACCGTGTTTTAATACCTGACTTTAAAAAACTACTCTTTTTAAACCATGAACAATCAAGAACTTTTAAATTATCTCCCTAAAAATGACTTATTAAAAGACCGTGTAATCCTTGTTACAGGTGCAGGTTCGGGGATTGGGCGTGCAATCTCGTTGGCGTACGCACGTTTTGGTGCAACCGTGGTTTTATTGGGTAAAACGCTTAAAGAATTAGAATATGTTTATGATGAGATTGAAAAGGCGGGCTATCCTGAGCCAGCAATCTACCCCTTAAATATGGAAGGCGCGACGGCAAAAGATTATCAAGATATGGCAAATACCTTTGCTGATAAATTAGGTGGGCTGGATGGCATTGCGCTGAATGCGGGTTGGTTTCCTGCGTTTATGCCGTTTAAAGAATACGATGTTGAAACGTGGTCTAAGACGTTGAGCGTAAACTTGCACGCTAATTTTTTGATCACGCAAACGTGTTTGCCTTTGCTTGAAGAATCAAAAGACCCTGCCATTATCTTCTCGGCACACGATTCGCTTAAAGCCTACAACGGCGCGTTTGGGATTGCTAAAGCAGGCACACAGGCGATGATGGATATTTTGGCAGATGAGTATGATTTAGAAAATAATTTCATTCGCATCAATAGCATCGACACAGGGCCACTGCGCACACAAATGCGTAAAATGAATTATCCAGGTGAAGATATGGATACCCTGGCTTTGCCAGAATCTATCGTTGGTCCTTATTTATATTTTATGGGGGCAGATGCAGGTACGGATGCACAAACCAGTACAGCCAATAAAATAAAATTTGAGAAATTGTCGGCGGAGACTAAATGGGCTGGTGAGGCGAACTAGTTTTGTTATTAAAACAAACTCTTTTCACTATAATGTTAGCACTCTTATATGCTGTGCCTGTTATAGGAGATGAGAGAGTCGAGATTGAAAAATTGCCACCAGCAGGCGAGGGAATTGTTTTTCCTCATCATCTTTTAATGAAAGTTTCGGATAGAACTAATTTTTTTGAATACGATAATGAAAGCGAAGAACGCATTTTAAATTTTAATCATTTAATCACAAAGGGTTTAAAAAGCATTCCCAATATTTTTTATGATCGTATTCCCACGATCACAATTTTAAAAACTGAAACGGTGTATTTCAAAAGCCAGATAAAGAATGAATATTATTTTAGTCGTAAATGGATTGATAAGAATCATATTATATCGATCAGGGAATTTGAAAAAACAGGTTCAGAATCAGAATTAAGCACTTATCTTGGCCCTTTATCAAAAATACCTACTGTATCCCACGGGCTTGCTACCTTTGATTTGAAATTTGAAGGGAGCGTGATGAGCTTTAAAAGTTATGTGAAAAAGAAGTTTTTTTCTTTAAGAAAACAATATTGGGCGTATTTAGATGTGTATTTGCCCCCTAAAAAAGTGGCAGATCAATTTAGAATGTTGATTCTTGTAGTGAGCGAACCGAACAATTTCTTAAAAGACAACGGCACTTATTTTCTAATACCGATTACTAAAGATGACAGAAAAAGATATTCTATTCAATAACCCTCAGCAGGTAGTCGATTTCGCGTTTGATGATGCGGTAGCGGATGTATTTCCTGACATGATTAGGCGTTCAGTGCCAGGTTATGAAACGGTGATTTCTTTGCTGGGCGTGCTTGCCGAGCAATACGCTCAGCCAAATACCAAGGTTTATGATTTGGGTTGTTCGTTGGGTGTGGCAACTTTATCGATGCATCGACAAACACGAACGCTAGGCTTAAAACATATTTGTGTTGATAACTCAGAAGCGATGGTGAAGCGTTGCACATCAAGATTAAAACGACATATGCCTGATGCTGATTTAACCGTGCTTTGCGACAATATAGAAGATATTGAAATCAATAATGCATCGTTGGTGGTGGTAAATTTCACCTTGCAGTTTTTGGCTCCAGAAAGTCGTTTATCCTTGCTTAAAAATATATACAACGGTTTGTTGCCTAATGGGGCTTTGGTGTTGTCAGAAAAGTTAATCTTTGAAGATGATGCAGAAAACCAATCACAGATTAAGTGGCATCATGCTTTTAAAAGTGCCAACGGCTATAGTGATTTAGAGATTAGCCAAAAACGTGTGGCGATTGAAAATGTGATGATTCCTGATAGCGTAGAAACACACCAGCTGCGGGTACAGCAAGCAGGTTTTAAAGAGTCGTATCAATGGTTTCAAGCGTTTAATTTTGCATCGCTAATTGCCATTAAAAGTAGCACTTAATAAGTAAAATAAAACATGATTTTTGATTTTAATCCTTTGTACAAAGATTTAATTGCCAATGATTTTGCGGAGTGGCAAGAAACTTTGCCTGCACAGCTTGCAGAAACGCTAGAAAAAAGACCGCATGGCAAAACTGAAGAATGGCGAGATATATTATCAGCACTGCCAGAAGTCACCCCATCCCAAGTTGATATGTCAGCTGATAAATTACAAGTTGGTTTGGCTGATGATTGTCATGATGAAAATAAAACTCAGCTAAAAAATACACTCAAAAGATTACACCCGTGGCGCAAAGGTCCTTATGAATTGTTTGGTATCCATATTGATACAGAATGGCATTCTGATTGGAAGTGGCAACGTATTCAGCCGCATATTAGCCCACTAAAAAATCGCTCTGTATTAGATGTTGGTTGTGGTAATGGCTATCATATGTGGCGCATGTTGGGTGAGGGCGCACGCTTGGTTATTGGTGCTGATCCAAGTCAATTTTTCATGGTGCAATTTGCCGCGATTAAAAAATATGTAAGCGCCTTAAATGGCGAGCAACCTATCCATATATTGCCGTTCAAAGGTGAAGAATTACCCGCATTCACGCACGAATATAAAGGCAAGGGCTTTGATACGGTTTTTTCAATGGGTGTTTTATATCATCGCTTATCACCGATTGATCATTTAAAAGAGCTACGTAGCTTTATTCGAAAAGACGGTGAACTGGTTTTAGAAACATTAGTGATTGAGGGGGATGATTCGAACGTGCTTATTCCTGAAGATCGTTATGCAAAAATGCGCAATGTTTGGTTTATTCCCACTCCTGATTTATTGGTGCGAATGCTGGAACGAGCAGGTTTTAAAAATATTCGTGTGGTTGATACTAATCAGACAAGTACTGAAGAGCAACGTAGTACAAAGTGGATGGAGTTTGAATCGCTTGAGAATTTTCTTGACCCTGATGATCATAATAAAACTATTGAGGGTTATCCTGCGCCAAAACGTGCGGTGGTTATTGCAATTGCTTGATTTTTTTCCACGGAAGTACAAGAAAAGTTATTTTCTCTTCTTTCAAAAGAGATCGTTGATACAATAAAAGTTGGATACTTAGATGGTTTATCCGTTTACTAGAGAACTCTTTTTTCTTTTCCGTGTCTTTCCGTGTGCTTCCGTGGCAAAAAATGTTAATGTTTGAAGTCCCCAAACCCAGATCATATAGAGATTCCATGACCAAGATTATTGCTATTGCCAATCAAAAAGGCGGTGTTGGTAAAACCACCACCAGCGTTAATCTAGCGACCTCTCTGGCAGTTATTAAACGTAAAGTATTAATAATAGATATGGACCCGCAAGGTAACGCCACAACGGGCGTTGGTTTAGATAAACATAATATGCCTGTGTTTTTAAGTGATGTCTTATTGGGAGATGCTCAAGTTGAAGCAGCACTACAGCAAGTTCCCAATACGAATATAGAAGCTTTAGCCGGTGGGCCTGACCTCACTATCGCCGAATTTCAAATGATGAAAATGGATGATCGTGAGTATTGTCTACGCAATGTGCTTAGCGGTATTAAAGATCGCTACGAGTATATTATTATCGACTGCCCACCATCATTAAATATGCTGACCGTTAACGCTTTAGTGGCGGCAAGTGGTGTGTTGATCCCGATGCAGTGTGAATATTATGCGCTTGAGGGTTTATCGGCTCTGGTCGGCTCTATTGATACTATTCGTAAAAATGCAAACCCAAGTTTGGAGATTACAGGTGTTTTACGTACCATGTATGACCCACGCAATAACTTATCGCGTGATGTTTCAAAGCAGCTTACAAAATATTACGAAGATAAGCTCTACAATACTTCAATCCCCCGAAATATACGTTTAGCTGAGGCACCAAGCCACGGTTTACCTGCACTGATGTATGATAAGCGTTCTAGCGGGGCGCTGGCATATTTGGCATTAGCGGCAGAAATGATAAGAAAAGAATCTCAAAAAGCGGCATAAGGACAAAAAAATGGTAAAGAAACCTGGATTAGGTCGTGGTTTGGACATGTTGTTAAGTTCAACAAACCGAGAAACCAACAAAGATACCGAACTAAAAAATCTACCCGTCGAAAAAATTAGCAAAGGTGAATATCAACCACGCTTGAGTATTGATCCCGATGCTTTACAAGAGTTGGCAGAATCAATTAAAGCACAGGGAGTTGTGCAACCTGTTGTTGTGCGTCGTTTAGACACTGGGAGCTATGAGCTGATTGCAGGTGAGCGTCGTTGGCGAGCATCACAAATTGCAGGGCTACACACCATCCCCGCGATAGTACGTGATATTCCTGATCAAGCGGCAGCAGCAATGTCGTTGATTGAAAACATCCAACGCGAAGATCTAAATGCGCTAGAAGAAGCTATCGCCATGAATCGCCTGATTAGTGATTTTGGGCTAACGCATCAACAAACGGCAGAATCAGTAGGGCGCTCGCGTACTGCAGTGAGTAACCTTTTACGGCTTTTAGATCTAGAAGATGCCACAAAAGAGCTATTAGATACACGCAATATTGATATGGGGCACGCACGTGCTTTATTGGCATTAAGCGGTTCCTTACAAGTTGAAACTGCCAATAAAGTAGCTAAAGCTCAAATGTCAGTGCGTGAGACGGAGAAGCTAGTTAAAAGACTTCTATCATCTGACGACACGACGAAAAATAAAACACCTATTAAGAAAGCCCTAGAAGTACAAAAGCTAGAAGAATCTTTATCACAAACACTCGGTGCTAATGTAAATATTCAATACAATACTAAGGGCAAGGGAAAGTTAGTCGTTGAGTATAATAATCTTGATGAACTAGATGGCATTTTAGATCATATAAAATAAGTGGATTATTGAATAATGGATGCAGAAATACGTTTTTTTATGACCACCGGCGATGAGGTTAAATTCCTTGAGTTTGCTAGTAAACATATAGATACAATAGAAAAGGACAGTAGCAACAACAGTAACTCCTTAAAGCAACGCTTTATCATTGATGAATGTGAGCTTCTGTATACACCCACACAACTAGAAGATAACACAATGTATTCTGGTGTTTTAGAGATAAGAATACTGGCAGAAGATACTTGTAAAGGTCAACTTAGAGCCACAAGTATCTATAAAAAGCTAAGAAACTGGATAAAGAAAAAATACTGGAGTCGCTTAGCTTTCATCAATAAAAATAAAAAAGATAGGCTCATGCCATCGCGTATCCATTGGCTAGGACCTGAGGCTAAAAAATGGAAAGAAGAGGATTCTAAAAAGCATTTGTTAAAACTATCAAAAACAAGTTGGATGGAATTTGATATTGGCTTTTGATTTTAGTAATGGCGAGCTACCCAATTGAGCACAAGAGAATGACTATATCGCCTCACTTCATGAAGAATAACGACAAATTGTTTACGCTATAAGCTCTAATTGACTTAATTAAACTCTCTGGAGCGCTTCATAAAGGCTGATTTGAAATTGAAGCAGGTGAAAATATACGCTTAGCATAAGACATAATGCCAAAAAAACTTAAAAACAACCTAAATTAGATAAATATTGCTTAATTTCTATGACCACCCCCAATGCCGTTGATTTAAGCTCCAAGTACCTGTTTCTCCGTTATTTGTTATATCCTTTACGGTTCTTTTGTCTCTTGCAGCGAACCTTTTTACGTTCAAAACTGCGACCAGGTTTAACAATGGTTAGGTCATTGGCAATAAGCTTCAAATGTAAGTAGATTTCGTCAAGACGTAATTGTTGATTTAAAAAATCAACAATTATGCTTTTAAACTGGCTGATTGCAGCGGTAAAATTAATGATGTAATCAAAACTCCGTGACTTTACCTTTTTGTTGATTAAGGGCTTACTGGCAAAGCACTCGAGTGCAATAAGTTTCTGAATCAAGACACTCGCATGAACATCTTGCTTGATACTGTGAACGGTTCTACCGCTAAAATATTCACAGAGTTCAGGTATATCAGGCAACGTAAAGTCACTACCAGCAACAGCTAAAATACGATATCCATGCCAGCTTGAGCGTAAGGATTGTAGTACATGAGCTTGAAAGAAATGAACGGTGTCTTGGAGCAACTGAATAAAAGCAGTCTCTTTTAGTTTGGCTCTCGCTCTTGTAAACGCACTGGATGAGAGTAACTGCTTACGAGAGGATGATGGTGCTTTTTTACGGAAATAGTCGCTGAGTTCAGCTTTAATAGAGCGACGGTTTTGATTGAGGAAAATTTCAATCAAGATGGGGGAAGTTAACTGATTTTTCCGTGTAAAATCGGCACTTGAAACACGGTATTTGCTGATAAAGTCAGTGCTATTATAGGCGTCGCTTATAAGGACATGAGTATTATTAAATGAAGTTTGAATAATTCATTGTTACATTTTTCTCTTTTCAGTTCACATGGGAAAGATGATAATATGAAAATCAATAACTTAAGGCTTAAATCAATGGCATTGACCACCCCCCCCTTTTTTCGACGATTTGTATGTATAAATAGCTTTTTATCTTGGGCTGTTAAGCTATGAACCTATATGAAGAGGCTTATAAATGCTTAATGGAGTCCAATATTTCAAAAAAAAGAATCGGTGTCGATAGGCTCTATGAACATTGGCAAAGAAAGGCACTAAATCGTGACGATTTTAATCTTGAAAAAATAGAAATCCCGGGTAGACCTGAAAAACCAGAGCTTATCCCACCCGCACAATTAAAAAGGCGCAAGCTAGGCTCTGAATTAGGTCGTGCAACACTGATTCATGCTATTGCGCACATTGAGTTTAATGCAATAAACCTAGCTTTGGATGCAGTTTACCGCTTTCGTGATATGCCTGATGATTATTATGCTGATTGGCTCAAAGTTGCCTCTGAAGAGGCCTATCACTTCTCATTGCTGAATGAACGCTTAGAAAACATGGGTTATCACTACGGAGATTTTCCTGCTCACAATGGATTGTGGGAAATGGTCCTAAAAACAGGTCATGATGTCATGATACGAATGGCATTAGTGCCACGTGTGCTTGAGGCGAGAGGTTTAGATGTAACTCCAGGCATGATGGAGCGCCTAGCAACCGCTGGCGATAGTGAGACAGTGGATATTCTAAAAATAATACTACGAGATGAAATAGGGCATGTAGCTATAGGCTCTTATTGGTTTAAATATTGTTGTAAATTGCGTGATTTAAACCCTGAAGAAACATTTAGAAACTTATTAAATGAATTCATGGGTGGGACTTTACGTGGACCTTTTTATATGGAAGGTAGATTGCAGGCAGGTTTTACGCAAAAGGAAATGGATGATTTGGTTGCTATGATGCCAACTTAGTAAGGTCTAGTTTAGCCCCCATTCATCGAAAAAACTAAGCCTGCAATAAATCCAGAAGAAAAAAGACTCATAATAAGGTAGAATACGGACAGCTTGTTTTTGGGGAACGAGCAAAAAACATCAGAGAATAAATAGTATGCGACCTGTAAGAGTCATTCTGAATGCTAAATCACCACTTATCAATACACCTGCTTGGCTAGCTTTGCAGGATCATTTTAAGCGTGTAAAAAATACCCATATGGTTGATCTTTTTGATGAAGATCCCCAACGTTTTGATCGATATTCAATTGAATTCAACGATATGCTGTTGGATTATTCCAAAAACCGTATTACAGATGAAACTCTAAAACTCTTATTTGACCTTGCAAAACAGGCAGGTGTTGAAGAGTGGCGTGACCGTATGTTCAGCGGTGACAAAATTAATAATACCGAAGGGCGTGCCGTTCTTCATACCGCTTTACGAAACAGGTCCGGTAAACCTATTTTCGTTGATGATGAAAATGTTATGCCTCAAGTTGAGGCAGAGCTAGAAAAAATGCGAGTTTTCTCTCGAAAAGTTCGTAGTGGTCAGTGGATTGGATATGCGGGGTTACCTATTACTAATGTTGTAAATATTGGAATTGGTGGTTCAGATCTTGGCCCTAATATGGTCTGTCGTGCCCTAGCACCGTATGCTCATAACAATATTCGTGTGCATTTTGTTTCTAATGTAGATGGTGCTCATATTGATCATATGTTGAATTACTTACGCCCTGAGACTACGCTCTTTATAGTAGCGTCAAAGACATTCACCACCCAAGAAACACTTACCAATGCTAACACTGCTAAGCAGTGGTTTTTGGAGGGTGCAGGGCGTGTTACAGAAGATGATATTGCAAAACACTTTGTGGCAGTTTCAACAAATGAAACCGCTGTAAAAGAATTTGGTATAGATCCTGAAAATATGTTCCGATTTTGGGATTGGGTTGGAGGTCGTTACTCCCTGTGGTCATCAGTAGGTTTGGCCAGTGTTATTTATGTAGGAATGGATAATTTTATTGAAATGCTCGAAGGTGCTCATGAAATGGATAATCATTTCCAAACAGCTCCTTTAGAAAAAAATATGCCTGTTATTCTTGCTATGCTAGGTATTTGGTATGGTAATTTTTTCAATGCTGAATCAAGCGCAGTATTACCTTATGACCATAGTTTACGGATGTTGCCAGCATATCTTGAACAAGCAGATATGGAAAGTAATGGCAAATCAGTTGATAGAGAAGGGCGGCAAGCAACCTACTCGACAGGGAAGATTATCTGGGGTGCAGAGGGAATTAATGGGCAACATGCGTTCTATCAGCTATTACATCAAGGTACACGTCTGATTCCTACAGATTTTATAGCCTCTGTTCAATCAAACTCAGAGCATCAAAATCATAGTGATATTCTGGCCTCTAATTTTCTTGCTCAGACAGAGGCCTTAATGAAAGGACGTGATATTGAAGAAACACGTCAGCAATTGAAAGACGCTGGGATAGAACTACATAAAGCAGAAAAAAGAGTACCCCATATGATTTTTGAAGGTAATCAACCTAGTAATTCAATTGTTATTAAAAAACTTACTCCGCGTGCTTTAGGTTCTCTACTAGCAATGTACGAACATAAAATTTTTGTACAAGGTATTGTTTGGAATCTTAATTCTTATGATCAATGGGGGGTGGAACTTGGTAAAAAACTGACTAATAATATTTTGGAAGAGTTGGAATCAGGTAAAGACTTTCATGAACACGATAGCTCTACTAAAGGTTTATTAGATTGGTTTCGAAAGAGTTGTTTAAAAGAAGAAGACTAGTCTCTACTTCTTGTTAATAGCAACCTTTTAAATCTACCAAGTTATTCTACTTAAAAGCCCATTTTTACCGATACTGTAAACGCTCTTACCATTAACTTCTGGCTCAACAGAGTAGCCAGCAGGGTCGCCTTGATTTCGTGCAACAAATTTTCCAGTGATTTTATTCACCCAATGAATATTACCTTTCTTATCCCCAATAACGAGTAAGGATTCTCCAGCAAGTGCGGGAAGAGTCGGCTCATAGCGTTGTAAGTCATCCATCTTCCAAACTGGTTGCCCATTTTCTGGTCTAATTCTCCAGACATTTCCCTTGTCATCACTGGAATATAGACCCGTTGAATTTACATTTATACCCGTAGACGTTGAGAATGTATTTGACCAAGCAGTTGCACCTTTAGCTAAATCAATCGCATTCATTTTTCCATGTAGAGCAGCCCCAAATAATGCTGTTCCGATTGACATAATCTTTCCATCTACATCAATGATACGATCAAGCTCAGTTGTTCCCCGTGCCTCTGCTAAAATTATTTCCCATGCTTTTTTACCATTTTTTAATTGATAAGCAGCAACTTTTCCATTGTCAAAACCTGTGACAACAAGGGAGCCAACTATTATTGGAACACTCGCACCATGGAGCGATAAAGCAGGGGTACTTTGAGATTGTAGCCAAACAAGTTCACCAGTGCTGGATGATAAGCCATGTAACTTACCATCTATAGTTCGAAAAACAACACGGCCGTTATTACTTGGAGAAATAGAAAGAATTTCACTACTTAAACGTTCGATCCACAAGACTTTACCCGTTTTAGCATTAAGTGCTATAGCATTGCCATTACTTGTACCAATAAATATCTGTTTGCTATTATTTGTATTATTAGAACCATTAACACCAGCACTAATGACTTCACCTATGTTTGTTTTCCATTGAGATTTACCATCAGTTTTACGCCATGCACTTGCTGATTGATAGCCAGCTACATAAATAGTAGCAGAGTCAATATAGGGGTGAATTTTGTTTTCCCCCATGATACTCCCTGTTTTTACTTCCCATACCTTTTTCGTTGTAACGCTAGTTTTAAATTCCTTTAAAGGCTTTAAGGGAATAGGACGTGATGTTTTTGAACCAAGGAATTGACCACATCCGCTTAGTAAAACAGTGGTTATGGCCGAGGTAGCAAGTAGCGTAATGACTAATCTGTGTTTTGCCACGAATTATGCTCCTGATTTTTTCTGGTTGCTTAAATCATCACGTTTCATTTGAAGAATTTCAATATCTTTGCCACTAGAGCTTAAAATGGCACGATCGTAGGCATCACGAGCTTTACTAAATTCTTTTTTTGCATAATATAAGTCACCCATTAACTCTGTAACAAGTGAAGAATAAGCAGCTGGCATTTTTTCTGCAAGAATAGTCTGTGCTTGATCTAGCTTATCAGCATTAACAAGGGTACGGGCAAGACGAATCTTTGCAACAAATGCGATATTATCTTGTGAGCTTTTACTTGCAATTTTTAGCTGAGCGATACAATCATCTATTTTACCTGCTTCACAATTTGTTTTTGCAGTTGATAATGCAGCCAGAGAAGCATAGGGAGTGCTTCCATATTCATTATTAAGCTGTTTAAGTGCTTCTGATACTTTATCTGGATTAGCACTGTTTTTACTGATTTTTGAATATATTTTAGATGCACCTTCAGACTGATCTAGTTTGTATTGTTGCCATTGTTGATAACCGAACATTCCACCGATAGTGAGTGCTACTCCAGCGATAACCGAGGTGCCATTTTCTTTCCACCAGGCTTTGAGTTCTTCTGCTTTTTCGTCATCACTTTTTAAATCATAATCTGCCATCGTATTTCCTTAAATAAAGCTTTTTAATTAGGGCTTACTATAACAAATTAGTCTTGATAAATTCATCAAGATTTTCTTGTGATAGTGTTTGTTGATCGAGTTCTTTGTTTCGTAAAGGTTTTACTGTAATCGTGCTTTCTTTGACTTCATTTTCACCTAAGATAAATGCATAGTCAGCACCTGAGTTATCAGCGCGTTTTAATTGCGATTTAAAGCTACCAGAACCCCCGTTTACTAATAAACGTAATTGTGGGTGTGTATCGCGTAGCATTTCTGCTAAGGCGAGTCCTGCTATATCAGCACCTTCTCCAGCCAACACTAAATAAATATGTGGCTGATAGTTTGATTGATCAAGTTTTTGTTCTTCAACCAGTAGCTGTAAACGATCAAGGCCAATACCAAAGCCGCAAGCAGAAGTTTCTCTACCACCGAGTTGTTTGACTAGACCATCATAGCGACCACCTGCACAGATAGTTCCTTGCGCACCTAACTCATCAGTAATCCATTCAAATACTGTACGGTTGTAATAGTCGATACCACGTACTAAACGTGAATTGACTTGATACTCAATCCCCATTATGTCCAAACGTGTTTTAAGACCTTCAAAATGTATTTTAGATTCATCATCTAAATAATCTAATAGGTCTGGGGCTTTTGAGACTAAGTCTGCCATTTTAGGGTTTTTAGTATCAAGAATTCGTAAAGGATTCTTGTTTAGGCGGCGCTTAGAGTCTTCATCTAATTGATCTTCATTTTTACTAAAATATTCAATTAGAATTTCACGGTATGCTTGACGTGCTTCATTGCTTCCAAGAGAATTTATTTCTAAACGTACTTTTTTAAAACCGAGTTTTTTCCAGAATCGAGCAGCAATAGCAATAATTTCAGCATCAATATCGGGTCCATCAATACCATATGTTTCGATGCCTGCTTGGTAAAATCCTCGGTAACGTCCTTTTTGGGGGCGTTCATGCCTAAACATTGGTCCAATATACCAAATACGTTGTTGCTGATTATGAAATAAACCGTGTTGCATCCCAGCGCGAACACAACCTGCAGTACCTTCTGGTCGAAGCGTTAGGCTATCGCCATTACGATCCTCAAAGGTATACATCTCCTTTTCGACAATATCGGTGGCATCACCAATCGAACGTTTAAAAAGTTCGGTTGATTCAATAATGGGGGTTCTTAACTCTTTATAGCCGTAGCTATTAAAAAGTTCACGGGCGATGTTTTCAATAAACTGCCAAGAAGATGATTGTTCGGGAAGTATGTCGCGCATACCACGAACAGATTGGAGGTTTTTTGCCATGATTGTATTTTGGTTCTAAGAGATAATGTAGTAGGTGTTTATTCTAACGTAAAATTAGCAACGCTTCCTTTTATATAACCACTAATATCAATGGGTTTTCCATCTACAAATAGTGATAGTCCATGGGCATTTCCCACTCTGAATGTTAAAGGTTTTTTGAGAGTTAATTCTTTTTCTTGTCCTGTCGTATTTTGTCCTTCGAAAACGGTTTTCTTTTTCCCATCTTTGATTCGCATCCATACTTCTTTATTGAAAATTAATTTAACTTTGATTGATCCATCTGTTGAAGCAGGGATTAGCGCTTCACTCTTAACTTCTTCACCAACTTTAATAGTATCGATTGATTCATTTGATTTTTTACTTGAGCCACCTACATTTTTATTGGAATCATTTGAGTTGATATTTTCGGTTTTAGTAATATCATTATTGGAAGGTAGAGTTGCTTTCTCAGTTGTGTTCGGAATTACTTCAGTTATATTTTTAGGAAGGATTATTTCTGCGGGTTTAGGCAGGGGAGTAGGAACAGGCATCGTACCCGTTAATAAAGGATTATCAGTAGCACCTATCGATTGAGTTGTTGTTTGATTTGAGAAACTCTCCCATGTTTTTTGTACCCATTGATTCACCACAGGAATCATTGATAAAGCCGTTAAGCTCCCTAATAAAACAGCAAGTAATAAGAGTTGCATTAAAACGGGAGATAGACGTTTTTTACTTTGGTGAGAATGAATTTTAGCTGATGATTTAAAGTGATAGTTCAAATCGCTAGGGTCAGCACCACGTAAAGATTCATAACAAGCAATGATTTCATCGGCTTCTATTTCTGCAAGCTTTGCATAATTACGGAGATAGCCTCGAATATAGGGAGGTTCTGGTAAAGATTTGAAATCTTCATTTTCAAGTTTTATTAATATATCTTCTGCTAAGCACATTGCTTCAGCAGTTTGTGCAGTTGAATACCCTACACTTTCTCTTGATTTTTTTAGTAGTTTTCCTAAGTCACCATCTTGTGTGGATGGAATTGTTTCTGTATTTGTTTTTTTCTTTGCCATTATATGATTTTTTGCTCGTTATCTTTTAAATGTACGCTAAGGAAGCCCTGAATGACCAGGTTGAAATCTGGATAAATCCAGTAGAATACTACTAGGTTATCCAGATATTTCTTAATAATATTATTATTACTGGGTTACATTTTTATATCTCATCATGAACACCTGTGATTTTTCTCTATTACCTTGATCACTATATAGTTTTGCAAGCTCAAGTAGTGCAGAAGGGAAGGAAATTTTCTTTTCTAGTGCAAAAAGGAAATACTTTTCTGCTTGAGCATCGTTAGTTTTACTGGCTTTTCGCAAACAAATGCCTGCATTAGTGTAGGCGAACTCCGGTGTGCTATAGAGAGGGTTCTTAACTGCATTAAGAAACTGAGTTACAGCGGCTTGAGGTCTGCCTGTTTTACATAAAAAAGAACCATAGTTATTACTAAGTTCAGGATCTTTGGGCGTAATTCTAATGGCTTTTTGAAAGTGAGAATCAGCCTGATCATTAAGGCCTAAACGCTGCTGCAATAGCGCGAAATAATGATTAGTTTGCGCAGAGTTTGGGTTTTGCGCTAAAGCCTTTCTAAGTTTTTCATTAGCAAGTTTTAATCGCCCCTGTTGCAGATATCGTACCCCAAGTTCTGAATTATATTCTGATGCTTGATTCTCCTTTACACCACCTGTACAGGCATTGAGTGATACAAGCAAAAATACCGCACTTAAGTGCATATATATTTTTTTGTTCATTGAATAACCCCTTTCTATTCAATTAGATAACCATTATTAATAATGGTATATGTGAGCCTACTGCGTAGTAGATTCTATGCGCGCAAAGTGAATATCTCTGCGGCTTTTGTCATTAATGTCTCCTGCTAATTGCCCGCAAGCTGCATCAATATCCTCGCCCCGTGTTTTTCTTGTCATTACCACTAAACCTGCATCTATCAATATATCGGCAAAGCGACGGATTCGATTATTTGAAGATCGAGTGTAACGCGTTTCTGGAAACGGGTTAAATGGTATCAAATTCACCTTCACAGGTACATCCTTTAATAAGACCGCTAATTCACGTGCATTTTCATCCGAATCATTCACATTGTGCAACATAACATATTCGATGGTGATACGTTCTCGAGCAGCTTTACCATCCATAAATTTAATGCAGGACTCGAGTAATTTCTCGATTGGATATTTACGATTAACAGGAACGAGCTGATCCCTCAAAGCATTGTTGGGAGCGTGTAAAGAGATAGCAAGACTAACTTCTATCTCGTCACGTAATCGATCTAGCGCAGGGACAACGCCAGAAGTACTCAATGTAACGCGGCGTTTACTCAAGCCATAAGCATTATCATCAAGCATTAAAGTCATCGCATCGATAACATTATTATAGTTTAGAAGCGGCTCCCCCATGCCCATCATAACCACATTACTGATAACACGGTCAGTTTCAGGGTCTGGCTGAAGAATATTCTTTGCTAACCAAACTTGACCAATAATTTCGCCAACTGTTAAGTTGCGATTAAATCCTTGGCGTGCGGTAGAGCAAAAGGTGCAATCCAGTGCACAACCCACTTGAGATGAGACGCATAAAGTGCCACGACCATCCTCAGGAATGAAAACTGTTTCGATACAGTTTCCATCTTCAAGGCGCAGTAGCCACTTGCGTGTACCATCTGTTGATTCATCATCGATAGCAATTTCAAGAGATTTTATTTCAGATATTTCTGCAAGTTCAGCACGTAACGCCTTGCTTACATTAGTCATATCATCAAAGCTACTCACGCCATGTTGATGAATCCACTTAATAATCTGTGTGGCACGAAAAGGCTTTTCTCCCCGATCGAGGAAAAAAGCCTTTAACTTGTCTGAAGTAAAATCCAGAAGGTTTATTTTTTTATCTTGTGCCATTTATAACTTATCTCGTTATTCCCAAGTCAATTGAGTGGAATAGGGAGGAATATTCTAACACGAGATACCCGCATAGTCTTTCCTAAGATACGGGGGGAGAATTAAGCGTAGAGTCGCTTATCGCGTACGCGGGCAGATTTCATCTTCACTAAAGAAGTAGTCCATTTCAATTTTAGCGTTCTCAACGCTATCAGAACCATGAACAGCATTTTCATCAATGCTCTGGGCAAAATCAGCACGGATAGTACCCGCATCTGCTTCAGCAGGGTTGGTAGCTCCCATAAGGTCACGATGAGTTGCAACGGCATTTTCACCTTCTAAAAGTTGAATCATCACTGGGCCTGAAGTCATAAATTCAACTAAATCGCCAAAGAAAGGACGCTCACTGTGTACAGCGTAAAAACCTTCAGCATCTGTCTTAGAAAGGTGTTTCATTTTTGCGGCGATGATTTTTAATCCGCCTTTTTCAAAACGAGAGTAAATCTCACCGATTACGTTTTTGCCGATAGCGTCAGGTTTGATGATAGAGATAGTGCGTTCGATTGCCATGTTCTTGTATTCCGTGTTTATTAATTATATAAAGTAAAGACCCCCAAATTTGCAGGTCAAAAAGCGGTGTGCATTGTACTGCTGTATTCTATTTCAGTAAACAGTGATATTCTTAATAATCGATATAAGTTTAATAAGAGAAAGTATATGAGTGAAGTAGATAAAAACAAACAATTTAGACAGTTTGCAGATACCTTTATAGATGTCGCTAACAATCATATAGAAGGTTCAGACAGTAGTTTCGTTAGTTCTTCTATGCTATACGGAACATCAAGGTTTTGCTCGTTTGTTGTAGCATCAGGGTGCGATAGTGCGGAGCATTTGGAAGCAAATAGGGAAGAAGCTATTCGTTTTTACACCGAAGAATTTAAAAGAATGCTTTCGGAAAACTTAGATGAGTATAAAAATACTTATAAAGAGCCGCCTCGATATGAACATCTGATAAAAAAGTAGTTTTCTTGCAATTTATAATGACCACCTCCCCCCTTTTTCGATGATTTGTATGTAAAACCACGTACAAATCATCGAAAAAGGGGGGAGGTGGCATACGATTAAAATACCGATTATCTTAATTATATTAATGTAAGGACAATGATGTTGTTAAAGTTGTATGTATGACTAAAATTAATATTTCTACATCTCTAATTATTCTTTGTGGCTTACTAACACTTAATGCTTGTGGTGGCAGCTCATCTAAATTAACAACAAAAGATTTGGTTCCTCCTGTGCTTACATTAAAGGGTAGTAACCCTCTCTTGATAGATTTAAATCAGCCATTTACAGATAGTGGTGCTACAGCTATTGATAATATAGATGGTGATATTTCGAACAACATTACACAAGTAAATAACATTGATATAGCTAAAGCTGCCTGTTATTCGCAAAGCTATTCGGTGAAAGATGCCGCGGGTAATAAATCAGATCTTAAACGTACGGTATTGGTTGGTAGTGATGCACAACGCCATGCACCAAATGCATCACCCTTAGCTGTAGAAGATTCTATTGGTACAGATTTTACAAAAACGGTTACTATTTCACCGTTAGCCAATGATTCAGACAGTGATTGTGATACCTTAACGATTAGCTCTATCACACAGCCAACCAATGGCATTGCTATACTTAACAAAAACAATACTGTTAGTTTTAACCCGCAAAAAATGGTTGGTAGCTTTTATTTTACCTATACCGTAACAGATTCCCATGGTGGAGAGTCTATCGCGGGGATATCAATTGCAAGTCACAATCCTAAAGATGGGAATAATGGTTGGCCAGAAGCAAAATCTGATACTGTTTCTACCAAGCAAGGACAAAGTATATTTATTGATGTTGTTGCAAATGACATAGAGTCAGATGGTGACAATCTGATTGTGCAAAAAATTGATGATCCAAAACATGGAACAACAAAACTTGCGAGTAATGGCATTATTTACACACCAATAGCTGGGTTTATTGGTACGGATTCATTTTTCTACGGCGTACATGATGGTTATGGACATACAGATTCGGCTGAAGTGATCATTACAGTAACGCCGTAGTATTAATTATTATTATTGTTCCCAAGGCTTAGCTAGATTATCTCTTTATCAAGAGAAGGCTCAGGGTAAGTGCCCCCCATTTATTCGAATACGCTCACTTTTAAGGAAATTTTGATTAAGCCGACAGAATTTTTAAACTAAAACTAATTAGACTAGATCAGGATCATTTTTAATATACCACCTCCCCCTTTTTTTGATGATTTGTATGCGAAATCATGTACAAATCATCGAAAAACAGGGGGGTGGTATAAAAAGAAGAGTTAAGTTTGTCGGTATTTTCCCTAAATTCTAGTTTTAGAGCTATGGTTCTTCTTCTGCTATTTTCATCGAAGCCTTTTCGATAGCTTCAATAATCTTTTTTGAATGGGCGAGTGTCTGTAATTCACAATGGAACTGCCCATCTTTATATAAAAACAAAGTGGGTAGATGAAATACATTAAATTCGTTGACTAGGGCCGCTGCTTTATCCGCTTTTATTTCAAAAACATGAAACTCTGCAAAATGATCTTTAATAATTTTTCCTTCACGGGTAAATAAATCCCGTAGATGATGGCAAGATGCGCAATGTGGTCCTGTAAAAAAGACTAAAACAAGCCCTGATAAATCAGCAATGGTTTGATGGAAGTTGAATTCATCCAGCTCTGGTGGAGTATTGTTATTTTGATTCATATATTGATGCTCATACAAACTGCCCGGCACACCAACCTGATGCCCATGCCCATTGAAAATTAAATCCGCCTAAGTGTCCTGTTACATCAACGCCTTCGCCAATAAAATATAAGTCTTCTACCTTTTTTGATTCCATGGTTTTTGATGATAGTTCGTTGGTGTCTACGCCACCGCGTGAGACTTCGGCAGTTCGTAAACCCTCCGTGCCGTTAGGAGTCAATTGCCAGTTATTGAGTTGTTCTGCAATGTTTATAATTTCTTGCGGATTGTACTGTTGCATGGGTTTGTTGCTGAAAAGACGCTCGCATAATTTACCTGCTAATCGTTTTGATAGTTTGTAAGAGAGTATCGTTTTGAGTTCTGCAAGAGGGTGTTTTTCACGTTGTTCTATCAGCCATGCTTCAATGTTGTTATCAGGGAAGAGATTTATGCTAATGCTTTCACCTTCTTTCCAATAAGATGAAGCTTGTAAAACCGCTGGGCCGCTTATTCCTCGATGGGTAAATAAAATGGCTTCTTTAAAGGTTGTGCCGTCTTTGGTGGTTATCGAAACATCTGTCGAAATACCTGATAAGTCTTTGAAAAAGTTGTCTAGTTCATCCTGAGAGAAAGTAAAAGGAACAAGCGCAGGTACAAAGGGCAGGGTATTAATAGAGAATTTCTTAGCAGCACCTAAAGCAAAATCAGTAGCCCCCATTGCAGGGATTGATGGGCCACCAGTAGCAATGACTAATGATGTGCAAGCATAGTCGCCCGCCGTTGTTGATACGCCAAATGCCTTATCTTTTGTAATGTCTTTTATAGTGCAACGCAACTCAATTTTCACATTAACAGAATGGCATTCATCAACCAGCAATTCCACTACAGCCTTTGCTTTTTGATCACAAAATAACTGCCCGAGTGATTTTTCCTCCCAGCTTAGCCCGTGTGATTCCATTAGGGCGATAAAATCCCACTGTGTATAGCGTGACAGGGCTGATTTACAAAAGTGCGGGTTCTCAGAGAGAAAGTTATCAGGCTCAGTATAAAGGTTGGTGAAGTTACATCGGCCTCCACCTGAGATAAGAATTTTTTTACCTACCTTATCAGCCTTATCTAAAATCAAAACCTTGCGCCCGCGTTTGCCTGCTTCAATGCCACACATCAGTCCAGCAGCACCTGCGCCAATAATTATTACGTCAACTCTTTTCATTGTTGCTATTATACGGTTATTGAAAAAACTAAAAGCGAAAGTTTTGTATGTTTAGCAGAATAAAAGAAGATATCTCCTGTGTATTTGACCGTGACCCTGCGGCGCGTAATACCTTTGAAGTTCTCACCACTTATCCCGGTGTACACGCGATCATAATGCATCGCTTTAGTCATGCACTTTCGAAGAAGGGCTTTAAATGGCTGGCACGCGTGCTTTCTAACGTGGCTAGATTGTTTACGGGGATTGAGATTCACCCTAGCGCTGTCATAGGGCGACGCTTTTTTATTGATCACGGTATGGGTATCGTGATCGGTGAAACAGCGGAGATTGGTGATGATTGTTCTTTGTATCATGGTGTGACATTAGGCGGTACATCATGGAGTCCCGGAAAACGTCACCCAACATTAGGTAATAATGTCGTGGTAGGTGCAGGGGCAAAAATACTCGGGCCAATTATGATTAACGATGGCGCACGTGTGGGCTCAAATGCAGTAGTGGTCAAAGAAGTGCCAGCTGATACCACGGTAGTAGGTGTGCCAGCGCGTGAGGTTATAAAGTCAGATATTACACAGGAAAATCGCGATAAGATTGCCGAGAAGATGGGATTTGATGCCTACGGCGCAACGCAAGATATGACAGACCCTGTCGCAAAAACCGTTAATCGTATGCTAGATCATATCCATAAGATGGATGAGCGCATGAATAAAATGTGCAAACAAATGCAACATTTAGGTGGGGAATTTGACTTTGAGCCTTTGCCAGAATTAAAGAATGCAGAATTGTCAGAGTGTAACCCTGAGAGTCAGAAAGAGAAGACTTAAAAGACTTTTTTGCCACGGAAGCACACGGAAAAAAAGAACTAAACTAAATCGTCATTCTGGCGGATGCCAGAATCTATGTTCAACCGAGAGTCAGTTGTTTGAGATAGATACTGGCATCCGCCAGTATGACAATCTCGTGTTGATTCTCTTTTTCGTGTTTTCCGTGGCAAAAATACTTCTAATATAGATCACACACAAACTGTAGTAATACTTGACTGTCTTACTCGGGTATTCTAGTATCCCGCTTAATCGACAACCCCATCGAATACTGATCGAGCAACCAATATGAAATTAACCACAAAAGGACGTTATGCCGTTACAGCTATGCTGGACTTGGCTTTGCACGATGGCAATGGCCCTGTTTCATTAGTTGAAATTTCAGAACGTCAAGATATTTCACTTTCATACCTTGAGCAACTTTTTTCTAAATTAAGACGCAAAGAATTAGTAAAAAGCATGCGTGGGCCAGGTGGCGGATACAGCCTAAGCCGAGGCCCAGAAGCCATTGCTATTTCAAATATTATCATGGCAGTGGATGAAAACATTGATGTAACCAATTGTGGTAGCGCTGTTGGTGGTTGTGAAAAAGATAAACGTTGTTTAACCCATAATTTATGGATGGATTTAAGCAACCGTATCCAATCATTTCTTGATGATATTTCATTGCAAGACATGATGGATAAAAAGGATGTGTTAGAAGTTGCAACACGTCAAAACAAAATTAATGTAGACAGCTTGAACAGTTTGTCTGACGCGACAAACTAGTTAAAAATAGGATTTTAAAATGAGTAATATAATAACCCCAATATACATGGACTACTCAGCCACAACCCCAACAGACCAACGCGTTGCGGATAAAATGGCTCAGTACCTAACAGTCGATACGGCTTTTGGTAACCCTGCATCTAGCAGTCATACCTTTGGTTGGGATGCGGATGATGCGGTTAAACAAGCACGCCAAGACGTTGCTGATTTAATTAATGCGGATTCTCGCGAGATCGTTTGGACCAGTGGCGCAACCGAATCTGATAACCTTGCGATTAAAGGTGCAGCGCACTTTAATACCCGTAAAGGAAAACACATCATCACCATGAAGACAGAGCATAAGGCTGTTCTTGATACTTGTCGCCAGCTAGAGCGCGAAGGTTTTGAAGTGACTTATCTTGATCCTAAAGATGATGGGTTGTTAGATATTCAAGTTTTAAAAGATGCCATTCGTGAAGACACAACGGTTGTATCAATCATGCACGTGAATAACGAGATTGGTGTTATTCAAGATATCGCAGCGATTGGCGAGCTTTGTCGTGAGAATAAAATTGTATTTCATGTGGATGCGGCGCAAAGCGCAGGTAAAGTACCTATCGATTTAGGTGAACTTAAAGTTGATCTTATGAGTTTCTCAGCTCACAAAATTTACGGTCCAAAAGGTATTGGCGCGTTGTATGTTCGTCGTAAACCACGTATCCGTATCGAAGCACAAATGCACGGTGGTGGACATGAGCGTGGTATGCGTTCAGGCACATTGGCAACACACCAAATTGTTGGTATGGGCGAAGCATTCAAAATTGCAAAAGCAGAAATGGCAACAGAAAATGATCGTTTGCTCATGATGCGTAATCATCTTTATGATGGTTTTAAAGATATGGAAGAAGTCTACGTAAACGGTGACTTAGAGCAACGTATTGCAGGAAACTTAAACATTAGTTTTAACTATGTTGAAGGTGAGAGTTTAATGATGTCACTTAAAGGCATCGCGGTATCCTCAGGTTCAGCGTGTACTAGTGCATCGCTAGAGCCAAGTTATGTATTGCGCGCACTTGGGCGTAACGATGAATTAGCACACAGCTCATTACGCTTCACGATTGGTCGTTTTACAACCATGGAAGAAGTAGACTACGCAATAGAACAAACACGTGCAGCAGTAGAAAAATTACGCGATCTTTCTCCACTCTGGGATATGTTTAAAGACGGCATAGACTTAGATTCGGTAGAATGGGCCGCACATTAATATTAAAGTATTAATTATATAAAACTAGCTAGCTAGTAAGTAATAAACTAACGAATTAACAGCCTCAAAGGCTAGAAGGGTAAAATCATGGCATATTCAGAAAAAGTAATCGATCATTACGAAAATCCACGTAACGTAGGTGCAATGGATAAAGATGCAACAGACGTAGGAACAGGCATGGTAGGCGCTCCAGCGTGTGGCGATGTAATGAAACTACAAATTAAAGTAGGTTCTGACGGCATCATCGAAGATGCAAAGTTTAAAACTTATGGTTGTGGTTCTGCAATTGCATCATCATCACTTTTAACAGAGTGGGTAAAAGGTAAATCTCTTGATGAAGTTAAAGCAATTAAAAACACTGATATTGCAGACGAGTTAGAGCTTCCTCCTGTTAAGGTTCATTGTTCTGTTTTGGCAGAAGATGCAATCAAAGCAGCTATAGAAGATTTTCAGTCTAAACAATAAATAGTAATTTAGTTGTGGTTTAAGGTAAGTTGATATGGCAATTACATTTACAGATGCAGCAGCAGACCGCGTTAGCGCTTTTTTGGCAGACCGTGGAAAAGGCGTAGGTTTACGCTTAGGTACAAAAACCTATGGTTGTTCGGGTATGGCTTATGTGGTTGAATTTGCAGATGAAATAGAAGATACAGATACTGTATTTGAAGATCACGGTATCAAAATCATCATCGACCCTAAAAGCCTTGTCTACCTTGATGGTACAGAAATGGATTACACCAAAGAAGGCTTAAACGAAGGCTTTAAATTTAAGAATCCTAACGAATCTGATTCGTGTGGTTGTGGTGAGAGCTTTACTGTTTAATTCAGTTTTTCAAGTGTAAATAAGCGTATTATGAAGACCACCCCCCCTGTTTTTCGCTGTTTTGTATTCCCAAATGTTGGATAAATCCTAGATGCTTGATTTTAAACAAAGCTATTTTGAGTTGTTCGGCTTGCCAGAAAAGTTTGATATAGACTTCACAAAACTGAATGAGAAATTTCGAGAGCTTCAAGCAAAATATCACCCCGACCGTTTTGTAAATGGTAGTGATAATGAGCGCTTAGTCGCAGTACAAACCACCGGCTTAATTAACGAAGCAAATGAAACACTTAAATCATCCCGATTACGTGCACGTTATCTTTTAACGTTAAAAGGCGTTGATTTCGATGATGAAATCGACACGACCAGCGATGGTGCTTTTCTAATGCATCAAATGGAAATTCGCGAAGCACTTGAAGAAGTAAGCAATGAACAAGATCCACTGGCAAGAATTGATGATATAGCTCAAGAAATTAGCGGCGAAGCGGATGCACTCAAAGACGATTTTGTAGAGCAGCTAGAATTGGGAAACTTAGATGCTGCTAAAGAAGCCGTGTTAAAAATGAAGTTTTTTGAGCGCTTATGTCAAGAATCAAAGTCTATTACTGAAAAACTTGAAGACGAATTGTTTTAAGTTTCGTAGAATATATAAATGGCATTATTTCAAATATCAGAACCTGGTCAATCAGCACCTCTCGGTGAGCAAGAGAAGTTTCTCGCCGCAGGCATTGATTTGGGCACAACAAATTCACTCGTAGCAACCGTACGTGATAGTGGTACAGCAGAGACTGTGGCAGACGAGCAGGGTAATTCACTTTTGCCCTCCGTCGTGCGCTATTTTGAGGATGGTACGACAGAAATTGGCACTACTGCCATAAACGCTCAGCTCGATAATATTGGAAACACAATATCATCAGCAAAGCGTTTGCTTGGTCGTGCAGTAGAAGACATTAAAACACTCGGTGGCTCATTGCCGTATAAGTTTGCCAATAATGATTCGAGTGTTCCACAAATGGTAACAGTTGCAGGCAATGTAACGGCAATCGAGGTTTCGGCAGAAATTCTTAAAACACTAAAAAATCGTGTTGAAGATGAATTGGATGGCCCCTTAAAAGGCGTTGTAATTACCGTCCCAGCTTATTTTGATGATGCCCAGCGTCAAGCAACCAAAGATGCAGCAAGATTGGCAGATTTAAACGTATTTCGTTTGCTTAATGAGCCAACAGCGGCGGCAGTTGCTTATGGTTTAGATCATAAAGAAGAATTGGATGAAAGGATCATTGCCGTCTACGACTTAGGGGGTGGAACCTTTGATATTTCTATTCTCAAATTAAACAAAGGCGTCTTTGAAGTCATGGCAACGGGTGGTGATTCGGCACTGGGTGGCGATGATTTTGATCATGCGATTGCAGAATGGATGCTGCAAGAATCTGGCAGTGATTTACATCACCATGCGATCAGTGAAGCGCGACGAGTAAAAGAAGCCTTAAGTGATAGTGAGGAGGTCAACGTAGAGTTGGCAGATTGGCAAGGCACGATTACACGAGCACAATTTGATGAAATGGTCGCGCCATTAGTGAAAAAAACACTCTTAGCGTGTCGTCGTGCATTGCGAGATGCTGATCTAAGTAAAGAACAAGTGCACGATGTAGTGATGGTGGGTGGCTCAACCCGTATGCCCATTATTCGTCAGAGCGTCGGTGAGTTTTTCAATAAACCACCATTGGTTGATATTGATCCAGACAAGGTAGTCGCCATAGGTGCTGCATTACAAGCGGATGTTTTAGCAGGTAATAAGCCCGACGAAGAAATGCTATTGCTGGATGTGATTCCATTATCATTAGGCCTTGAAACCTACGGTGGGTTGGTCGAAAAAGTGATTGCTCGTAATACCACGATTCCTATCACGCGCGCTCAAGAATTCACAACCTTTAAAGATGATCAAACCGCGATGACGGTGCACATATTACAAGGTGAGCGTGAAACAGTTGAAGAGAATCGCTCATTGGCAAAGTTTGCCTTAAAAGGTATTCCGCCCATGGTGGCAGGTGCAGCACGAATAAAAGTAACTTTTCAGGTGGATGCTGATGGCTTGCTTAATGTGGAAGCCGAAGAAGAAACAACCGGTGCAAAATCAAATATTGAAGTGAAACCATCCTATGGTTTAAGTGATAACGAAATCGAAGGCATGATTAAAGATTCGATGGATAATGCTCAAGCTGATATGGAAGCACGTCGTTTACGCGAACAAAAAGTAGAAGCTGATAGAACCTTAGAAGCCCTAGATTCAGCGATGAAGTCAGATGCAGACACAATGCTCAATGATGATGAAATCAAAATATTGTTAGAAGCGCGTGAAAACTTACAAAACATCAAAGATAACAGCGAAGATTCTGCCGAAGTTAAATCGGCCATAAAAAACATGGAAAAAGTAGCTGAATTTTACGTCGCACGCCGAATGGACGACAATGTGAAAACAGCTATGCAAGGTCAGAGTGTTTCTGATTTTGCCGATAGATAAAAGAGATTAAACGTTATGCCGAAGATTATATTTTTACCCCACGAAGAACTTTGCCCAGATGGTGCGATGTTTGAAGCCGAAACGGGGATGACACTGTGTGATGCAGGCTTAGCCAATCATATCGATATCGAACATGCCTGTGAAAAGTCGTGTGCCTGTACAACTTGTCACATTTATGTACGTGAAGGCTTTGATTCGCTAGAAGAAGCAACAGACCTAGAAGAAGATTACTTGGATAAAGCGTGGGGCGTTGACCCCGACTCACGTCTGAGTTGTCAGGCAAAAGTGGGTACGGAAGATTTAGTGTTAGAAATGCCGAAGTACACGATCAATATGGTCTCAGAAAACCATTAGCCATTCCTGAGCAATGCACTTTTGCCCGTCTGCGGCGTTGCTTTGCGACTTCCGCTACTCATGTACTCATCGTACACTCCGTTGCGGCTTCTCAAGCGCCTTGCATACGAACAAAATCACATTACTCAGAAACGACTAAAAATTAGTTAAGGATTTTACAATGAAATACAAATGGACAGACACCCTAGACCTAGCCATCGAGCTAGATGAAGCACATCCTGATGTTGATCCGCAGTATGTGCGTTTCACTGACTTGCATTCTTGGGTATGCGCGCTTGAAAGCTTTGAAGATGACCCTGAAAAATCAAATGAGAAAATATTAGAATCAATTCAAATGAACTGGATTGAAGAAAAAGACTAGAAAAAGAGACACTGTGGTTGGGTATGGTGGGCTAAGAAAATGCTTCACAAAATAAAAATATTATTCATTCGCTTGGTGACGGTATGCATCGTCTTTTATGTGTTATGGGTGGTCGTTAATAAAGTCTCCCCAGCAATTAATCCGCCAAAAACCAGTCAGAAATCTATTGAGCGTGATTATCGTGGGGCAATTCAGATTGATATGAAGCAGGAAACATTTAAGTAAGATATATCCATTCAGCTATAAAATATTATATTATGAAATTCTACTGGAATCGACTCGCTCATATTTCGATAGCCATGTGGCTGGTCAGCAGAAAATCGTAAAACCTCTCTTTTTGATAACTTTTTCCACTCTCCTTTGAGTTTAACTTCTAGCTCCCCAGATATAACCAAAACATGCTCAAAAACGCCTTTATCATGCGCTTCAGATAGATGAGTTTGCAATGGCTCTAGCTTGATTGTAAACATTTCAAATCCGAAGCGTGGATCAAATGGGAAAAGAATTTTTGCTTTTAGATCATGTTTCTGTGTATTGAATTCTTTCGCTTTTTTCTGCACATTTTCATCGCTATCTTCTACTAATAAACCATCTACAAATAGTGATAAGGGTTTATGAAATCCCGTTGCAATCTTCCAAAGTGTTGAAATTGTTGGGCTAGATTCATTACGCTCAATTTGACCTAACATGGCTTTACTAACGCCTGTTTCTTCTGCAGCTTTGCTTAAACTCCAGCCAGCCGTATTACGAATTTTTTTTAACTGATGCCCAATTTCATATTTGATCATAAGTTTACCGAGGTTTAAATAAGTCTTGTGCAGTATAGCGTACAATATTATGATGTTTGAGCGTTATAACGCACAAACCATTAAAGAGTAATTTTTATGAAAATATTAAAGCTTAGTCATATTAGCTCAGGTTTTATAGCAGTCTTAATCGGTTACAGTAGTTCTGTTGCAATAATTTTTCAGGCTGCAACTGCCGCAGGGGCAGGGCAAGAGGTAATTAATTCTTGGCTACTAGCATTGGGTTTGGGGATGGGTTTATCCAGTATCGGTCTTTCTTTATATTTCAAATCTCCTATATTAACAGCGTGGTCAACACCTGGTGCTGCAATGTTAGCTACAGCATTAGTTAATGTTCCAATGAGTGAAGCTGTTGGTGCATTCTTGTTAAGTGGGTTATTGATTACATTGAGCGGGTTAAGCGGAAGCTTTGAACGTTTAAGTAAGATTATCCCTCCTGCAATTGCTGCAGCAATGCTGGCTGGTGTGTTGCTTCCCTTTTGTTTAGAAATATTTACGAATTTACAGCAGGAGTTTGTACTGGTTGCATCGATGTGTGTTGCCTACTTAATAGGAAAACGATATTTTTCGATTTATGCAATTCCTCTAGTGTTACTGGTTGGCGTGTTGCTCTCATGGAAATTAGGATTATTTGAATCGGAAACAATTGATTTAAGACTAGAGAATTTTGTTTATACAGACCCTAGTTTTTCTATCACTTCATTGATTAGTATTGCTATTCCACTATTCATAGTCACAATGACATCACAGAATATGCCTGGAATCGCTGTCATGAAAACAGCCGGTTTTAAACCTCCCTTATCTCCTATCATTACGACCACTGGAATAACTACAATTTTGCTTGCGCCGTTTGGAGGGTTCGCGTTTAACCTAGCTGCAATTACAGCAGCCATCTGTATGGAAGAGGATGCTGATAAAAACCGTAAGACACGTTACTTGGCCGCAGTGAGTGCAGGGATATTCTATCTATTGGCCGCACTTTTTGGAGCAACAATTGTTGCATTGTTTTCAATCAGCCCTAAAGCTTTAGTATTGTCTTTAGCTGGACTCGCGTTGTTAGGTACATTGGGTAATTGTTTATCTCAGTCTTTAGAGAAGCCTCAACACCGGGAAGCAGCTTTAATTACGTTTCTTGTTGCTAGTTCGGGGGTGGTTTTTTTAGGAATAGGGGCAGCATTTTGGGGATTAGTTTCTGGATTGTTTGTTCAGCTAGTAATGAATAGGCGTTGCTAATATTATAGATATGTAAAATGTCGAAAAATAGGGGAAGCAGCTGTTATTTGTTCAAACTATGTAGCTAAGCTTGATTTAAGGGGCTGGAAGTATCATCTCTTATTTAAGAATAAGCATGTTTTTGGAACGGTCAAACTCTAAAATACACTCTTCTAAATTACTAAAATCCATTGAATACATGTAATGCGTTCCATTAATTTCGAAGTATCTGGTTAATTCATATTTAATCCTATAAATAATATATCCACTGTCATCAGCTTCGACTAAGGAATTCACAGGCGTTTTCCATTCTTCAAGACGCTTTTTAATATTAAATTTCGCGCTTGGTTTTTTTAGTATATTGAAAGTTCCGTTAGCTTTATCAGAATCACGAACATATTCTCTATAGTTGCTATCTTGTATCTGATATTGAAGCAGATCTTTATCTTGGTTGTCGAAGGTTAGACTATCACTCAACGTCATTGAATATATACCCGGGCTTTTCTTTTTTAAGAATTTATAATGACTAGGTAAAGTAAAACTCAAGTTATTATCAATTGTCACTACTTGATCGTTCAGGGTATTACGAGGTGTTCTTGTTCTTATGGATTCTATTTCAGCAGTCCAATGTTCGTTAAACTTTTCATTTGCGAGTAGTTTCTCATCTGTTATCGACAGCTCACTGAGCTTCCCTTCCAATGACTCTTTGAACTTCAGTTTTTTCTTTAATTCATTAATAGAACTTTCATGAAAATCTAAGCCTTTTCTCGGATGCTTATACTCTTGACCATCTGTAGTCGTTATCTTTATTACGGTCACTTTAACATCTAAATCTAAACCGGATAGGTCAGTTATTGGATAGGATGCTTTTTTCAGCTTTGCTGTTAACTCTCTGCTTAAGTCCATTAAATAGGCTAAAGAATGCCTATGAATATAATAATCATCGCTACTCACTATTGTGCCTTTACCGTTATAAGAAGTAACCTGCTTCTTTTGGGTAATTGAATTAACCTCAACTTTAAAATGAGTTTTACCCACTAGATCGGTATTTCCAGTATTAGTAAGAGTAATTTGAAGTTTTGGGCTATCCTTTGAACCTTCTGCATGGATAACCATAATATCGCTTATTTTTATTATTTTTAGCTTGTCTATTAGTTTAGAAGCCTCTATTTTTTCTTTTTGTAATTGTGCTATTTCATCTTTTAATTGCTCTACCTCTGTTTCATTCTCATTTTTTAAATAACCTTCCGCAATTTGGATAACATCACTGTAGTTCTTATTATCCATTGTCTCGAGTAGTATTTGATTAATAGATTTCTTGTTACTTTTTTTTCTGTCCTGCCACTTTTCTTGCATGGCCCTCATCGCTAAAACTCTCATTGCTTTTTCTAGATCATTTTTTTCAGATTCATTTAATTTACGGATTATTAAGTCTTTTGAGATTTTGAATGCCTCTTCTGATGATCCTGAGAATGTGTCACCACAGCCTGATAAGAAAAATACCAAAGATAAAGTGATGGTGGTTATTAAGAATTTCATTTTCTTTCCTGATTTAGTGTTTCAATTTCAGTTTAAACCCTTCATGTGATGCGCTAAACCCTAATTTCTCATAAAACCTAATGGCATCGGGGCGTTTTTTATCTGAAGTTAATTGAATTATGGCGCAGTTTTTCTCTTTAGCACGGTTTATTGCCCATTGAAAAAACTCTGTGCCTAAACCTAAACCTCGATAATCTTTATGGATACGCACACCTTCAACCAAGCATCTCCATGAACCGATATGTGTGAGGTATGGGATGAACGTTAGTTGTAGCATACCTACGATAATAGGTTTAGTTTGATCTTGTTCCACTACAATCAGTTCATTATTTGGATCTATTGTTATCTGTTCAAAGCTTTGTCGATAGGCCATATTTAATGGGCTACTAGTATATTCTCTTTGTTGCCCGAGTTCATCGTCTGCGAGTAGGTTTACAAGTAGTTTAAGGTCAGCTACTTTTGCTTTGCGGAATGATAATTTCAATGGCAACCTTCTGTTCTTTTTCGTTCAATACAGTTTATTTTAGGATGAATTTCACAACAGCTTCAACCACTTTTTTATTCATCAAAATCTTACGATGTCCAAAGCCAGAGGTAATCATTGTTTGAGCATGGGGTGTTGCATCGTGCAACAGTTTACCTTGCTCATAAGGGACTTCATGGTCTTTTTCATCGTGGATTAAAAGTAGATCTCCCTTAACACTCTTTATAGTTTGTAAGGGCGAAATATCATCCCAAGTCCATGAGATGCCGTAAGTATCTGTAAATTTTTCACGAGCAACGTGCCTCATGGCATCAAGTGTGGATTTTCTCAACTCAAAAACTTCGCCGAATAAATTAGTAATCCAAATAACACTGGGAAATGAAGAAACTAAAATCACTTTTTTAGCATTCACATTTAATCTATCAATCCCCAAAAGTACTGTGCCTGTACCAAAAGAGTGTCCAATAATGGCTTCAAAGGGTTCATCTTCTTGATTTTTTTTATGGCTGTTTACTGCTTTATAAACCTCAGAAATCACTAAAGCAACATCCATCATATTTGTACGTTTTCCCTCAGAATCTCCATGTCCAGGCACATCAAAGCCAACTACTCGATAGCCAGCATCAACCAAAGGTTTGATAAAAGCATGAAACTGCGTACAACGCCCGCCCCAACCGTGAGAAAGTAACACAATAGGTGCATCATCTTCACCCCATGAACGTACTGATATTTTGCGGTCTCGTACAGTGATAAAGGTAAGCTTTGAAGATTCGCGTAGTGCTTGTTCTTTACGAGGCGTTTTAAAACGCGTTGGCGTCATAAACAATCGCAAGGCAAGTTTGCCAGCTAACTTGGGTGAAATAACGCCCAAAACCTTAAACAGAAAAGTAGTACTGAAGAAGAATAAGCGCATTGAGAAAGGCATACGGTGGTTTTTGAACGGGTGATCAGATTTTTTAGTCATGATAGAAATCAGCAGGTATTGGACACATATACTAGTCTAATTCTATTCATGTTCATGAACATATTTTAATTATTTACATCCATCCCCCCCTTTTTTCGACGTTTTGTATTAGTTAGTTTACAAATCGTCGAAAAAAAGGGGGGTGGGGTATAAATATTGAGTTAAAATGATTAACTATGTTAGTGATTTCCAATAATGTATCCATTCCTGATGATGAAATAGAGCTAATTGCTATTCGTGCACAAGGTGCGGGTGGGCAAAACGTAAATAAAGTTTCATCTGCGATACATTTACGCTTTGATATTAATGCTTCATCGTTGCCAGCGTATTACAAAGAGCGATTATTAAACCTCAAAGATAAACGCATCACCAAAGAAGGTGTTTTGATTTTAAAAGCACAAGTGTTTCGTACCCAAGAGAAGAATAGGGCAGATGCACTGGCGCGTTTACAAGCACTTATCAAAACGGTATCGACTGTTCAAAAAGCTAGACGCCCAACTCGTCCAACAAAAGGCTCTAAATTAAGGCGTTTAGACAATAAAAAGAAAAGGAGCCAAACTAAAGTTTTACGCGGTAAAATATCAGACTAGCAAAAGGCGAATTAATCTGCCATTTCAAGTTCTTCAGCAATCGCGGCAATACCAGCCTTAGCACAATTTTCATCAGTAACACCAGATGGTGCACCGCTTACCCCTACAGCACCATAAATTACGCCACCTACATTTATCACTACCCCACCTGCAGACATCAGTACACCTTCAAAATTCCCAACAGCCGAATTTTGGCGTGATTCCATACTTGATGTATCGGCAGTAAAATTAATTGATGTGTACGCTTTAGCTTTACTAATTCCAATAGAAACGGGTGGAGCCAATGTGTCGCGTACTACGGCTTGTATAATCCCATTTTTATCAACGACCGTTGCCGTTGCCTGATAACCTTGTTTACGACATTCAAGCATGGCTGCTTTGGCAACAATGAGTGCTGATTCTGCTGATAAACGAACCACTGAGATTGATAACGCTTCTTCATCCGTATAAGCAGGTGAGCTAATAAACATAAAGGCACACACTGTGGTGATAATGGCTACTTTTCTTTTTAATAAAAATATTTTCATTGTTATTTATCCTTTGGAAGTTCATTGATAAATGATTCTATTGTCAGACTCGTGCAAAATGCACTGAGAATAAGTTATCATCTATTTCCCTTATTGTCCTTACTAATTTTTTTTAGTCTCTCCTATAAAGAATAAATACTATGAAGCACACTGAAGCAAAAACCATTTACCTGAAAGATTACCAACAACCCGCCTTTTGGATTGATACTGTCGATTTAGTTTTTGATTTAGAAGATGATCATGCAATGGTTACGGCTTCGGTTGACTATAAGCGCAATGATGACTCTACTGAGAAAGACATAGAATTATTTGGCACTGAGCTAGAGCTAGAACGTATTGCCATTAATGGCTATGAATTAGATAATGATGATTATCAACTCACTGATACGGGAATGATTTTATCGAATTTGGCAGATGAATTTACGCTAGTAATCACCACCAAAATTTATCCCCAAAAGAACACTTCGCTTGAAGGCTTATACCAATCTAGTGGTAACTTTTGTACACAATGTGAAGCGCAGGGTTTTCGTAAAATCACTTACTTTTTAGATCGCCCAGATGTGATGGGTAAATTCACCACCACGATTCGTGCAGATAAAAAGACAATTCCTGTTCTACTTTCTAACGGTAATTTGATTGATTCAGGTGATCTTGAAAACGGCAGACACTTTGCCAAATGGCAAGACCCATTCAAAAAACCCGCTTATTTATTCGCGCTAGTCGCAGGTGATTTAGAGCACGTAACTGATAGCTACACCACCGCATCAGGCAAAGATGTAAAGCTAGAAATATATACCGAAGCTCACAATATTGATAAGTGTGACCACGCGATGCAATCGCTAAAACGCGCCATGCAGTGGGATGAAGAACGCTTCGGGCTAGAATACGATTTAGATATTTACATGATCGTTGCGGTTGATGATTTTAATATGGGCGCGATGGAAAATAAGGGCTTGAATGTCTTTAACTCCAAACTCGTATTTGCCAGCCCAGAAACAGCAACCGACAGCGATTATATCAATATCGAAGCCGTTATCGGACATGAATACTTTCATAATTGGACGGGTAATCGCGTTACCTGTCGTGATTGGTTTCAGCTCAGTTTAAAAGAAGGCTTAACCGTATTTAGAGATCAAGAATTCACCTCTGATTTACACTCACGTCCCGTAAAGCGTATTGAAGACGTGCGTATGCTGCGCACCCACCAATTCACCGAAGATGCCAGCCCAATGGCGCACCCGATTCGCCCCGCATCGTTTATGGAAATCAACAATTTTTACACCATGACAGTTTACGAAAAAGGCGCAGAAGTGGTGCGCTTGTATAACACCTTGCTAGGGCAAGACGGCTTCCGTAAAGGTATGGATTTATACTTTGAGCGCCATGATGGGCAAGCAGTCACCACCGAAGATTTTTTAAGCGCTATGGCAGATGCAAACGGTGTCGATTTAAGTCAAATGGAAAGCTGGTATAACCAAGCAGGTACGCCTGTTGTCGATGTAACAATGGAATATGATGCCGATGCAAAAACCTGCACCTTGCACTTTAAGCAAACTTATCCAAGTACGCCAGAAGCACAAAGTGAAGATAAGCAGGCGTATCTCATCCCCATGAAGTTTGCATTGCTCGATAGCGATGGAAAAGAGCTGGTGAGCGATACCATTCAGCTAACCGAAATGACACAAAGCGCAACGTTTGACAATATTGAAAGCACGCCATTACCATCATTATTAAGAGATTTTTCAGCACCCGTAAAACTTAATTATGACTACAGCATAGAAGATAATATCTTCTTAATGGCAAATGATAATGATGACTTTAATCGCTGGGAAGCCAGCCAGCGTTTAGCTAAAAGCCTCATGCTTGATATGCTAGACAAACACGCAAAAGGTGATGCCTACGGCGTAGC
>Ga0256840_1000664_pt1 | contig 34593 bp, 39 predicted proteins | sample 355202metaG_FD_185969 | JGI IMG/M metagenome (GOLD analysis project Ga0256840, IMG submission 185969) | Hydrothermal vent microbial communities from Mid Atlantic Ridge, Atlantic Ocean - 355-202 | ecosystem: Environmental > Aquatic > Marine > Hydrothermal vents | place: Atlantic Ocean: Mid...
AAATACCGAAGACTTTATGAATATGCTAAGTGAAAACCCTACAAGAGTTGCGAACTATTTTAAGCATGAAAAAATAGCTTATGCTGCTGCGGGATAATTGATATGTTTAGTTGGTGGCGTAATAGCAATAAGGTTTTTTAACTATCTCACTAGTATTTAACAATAAATGTTCGGACAGTAATAGTTTTTCAATCTGTGGACTGTTAGAACTACCATTAAGGTATCCATATAAGGTTACAGGGTTTAAATGATGTATAGAAGCAAAGTGTTTAAGAGTACCATAACGTGATTTTATACGTGTTTTGACTGTATTTGACATATAATTCCCTCTTTTTATTCTTACTGTGATACTATTTGATAAGAAAAGTTATCAAATCAAGGTAATTATATAGTTATAAAACCTTATTGTCAAGGTTTTTAACCTTATTTTGTAATATTTTTCATAAATTAGGTTTTTAACCTTACTAATAAGGTCTATAAGCAATGAATAATAAAGAAATATTGGAAGAAATGAAACACTATTTTGGGGTTAACAGTGTGGAAGCTGTAGCTGTAAAGCTTGGATACAAAGAGTCTACAGCATCAACATGGCGTTCAAAAGGGATTACTAATTCTGCAATAACAAAATATAAGTTAATACGGTCAAATGACCGTATCCATGATAAACGGGGGAATTATAGTGTTGGAGATAATTCTATTGGGTATGTGTTTGAGGGTGATGACACCATAAAGAGTGGGGTAATAACAATAGATGAAGAAATGCCCAATGCAGAAGATGCTCTGGACACACACATCGCAAGACGTGCATCTTGGACACACTCACAAAACATTAAGAAACAATCGAAGACTAAAGAAAACTTTTTAAATAACTCTTATGTTGTTAGTAAATTATCACTAGAGGCTTCCGCAGGTGATGGTATAGAGAGTTTTCAGGTAGAAGAAACAGGCAAAATACTGTTAGATAAAGGCTTATTTAGAAATACTGTCATACAAGAGAATCTAAGGATAATACAAGTCAAAGGTGATTCTATGGAGCCTACAATTATTGATGGGAGTCATATAGTCATAGACCTATCACAAACAGAAAGTATTGATAGCGTTTATTCAATCAACATTGATGGTCAAATCAAAGTTAAAAGACTACAGTTTAACCTAGATGGTACCATCAGCATATGCTCTGACAACTCAAAATATAGAGAGCAAATATATAACCCTAAAGAGAGTCAAATATATTTTAAAATCTTAGGAAAAAAAATACTTTCAATTCAATAAAATTATAAGGATTTTAAATGGACTATTTAAACAAACCTAAAAAAGGACACGTAATAAAAAAGTTTATAAAAGCGTTAATCGTTAGTATAGGAATTTTGATCGCCTTCTTCTATGTTGTAGCTACTATTAAAAGTACAAATGAACCTGAAGTCTTAGCACATATAAAATACATGCATAGCAAGATAAAACAGTTCAAAAACCTTGCAGGATACTATGACTTAGAGAAAATATCGAATGCATATGCCTACGACCATAACATGTCTGAATATAGTACTACAATATATAATTGTCTAGGGCAACTAGTTTGGGAAAAAGATGAAGATTTTACCATACAAAAAATGATTGATTGGTGTATGATTGACTACAAGAGAGGAGACAAACAAGTTTACTATAACACAGCACAGCTGATGAGTGGTTTTAGTGCGTGGGATGGTAGCTACAAAAGACTAGAAGATGTCATTAAGAACAACATGAATGATGCTGATAGTTATGAACATGTAAAGACTTCACATAGGTTTGTCTACTACGGAACAAAGCGACCACATATGGTATTGCATACTACATATAGGGGAAAGAATGCATTTGGAGCTAAAGTACTAGGCGAAGCAAGTGCCAAGATAGATGCCTTAACATACGAGGGCTATGATATTGAAATCAAATAGTCTTTAAAGTACCATTAAAGACCATTTAAAGAACACCAACAACAAAACACACAGACAAGACAAAGTGTTACTGCTTTCACATTCTATGCAACAATTAACCGAAAACAACGCTGTATAGGGTGTTACTGCTCTGTTACTACTATGTTACTGGTCTTGTATAGTACAGTATTAGAACAAAAAGAACCCCGTAAATACGGGACACAACAATCAAACATCATGGGTGTGACATTCTTCGCTAGAACTGATGTGACATTTTTCGCGAGGGTTTACAGGTGCCATTTGGCACTGTGAAATTTCCATCACTGTCTATGAGCATACACTCCGCATTAAGCATCACAGATTGACAGCCTTTCATGGCTGAGTCTATGGCTTCTTCTACTCTAGCATAGCCATACCCCCAGTTACATCTGTCTTTGTCTGTCTCTTTCTCTCGTGCATAGACAAAGGCTTTATGGTTATCTTTTGAAAGGTAGCTATTCTCGTAGCTATTGAGGCAGTTTTTAGTGAGTACATTTTGAGGTAACATATTGGCAACTAGCGTATAGGGTAATGCCCATAGTGCCAATACTAACAAAGTAAATATTTTATGCATTCTTTTTCCCTTATTGCATGATGTAAGATTATAACAAAAAGGGCTTAGAATACTTTAGTCCATCGGGTACAGCATTTCCTCGTATACTTTGTTACAGGCTCTTAACACATCATATTTAGGGTAAATAAATTTCCTTAAATATGGAGGTCAAATTACTCTAGATTTGTCTCAAAATGATACTAGTATACTCAAAACTATTGTATAATCCCTAAATACAAAAGAAGGATTTTCATTGCCCTATGTACTCAAACACTATGATGTCCAAACACCTGAGAAGGTAGAAGACTTCTTAGTAAATGTCGTCAAGTTATCTGAAGCACTTGCCCTTAGTCTTTTACAAAAAGGGAAGATAGTTGACCATAAGAAGAGACGTTTACAAAAAGGTCAAACACTAAAGTCTGGGTACATAGAAGTTTTGGTTTTTGAAGCCATGACAAAAGGTTTAACACCACTTTTTCAATGTGAACATTTTGCGATATTTGACAAGCCCTCTGGTTTGCTTGTACACCCTACTACACACTCTACTGCTTACACACTCCTAGATGAAATACGCTACCTCTTTGGAGAAGAAGCCCATTTGGTACATCGCATAGATGCTGAGACTTCAGGACTGATACTTGTCTCTAAAAATGGCTATGCCCAGTACCTACTCAAAGAGCTGTTCGCAAAAAAAGCATTTGTTAAAAAGTATAAGGCACTGGTAGAAGATGAGATAAAAGAAGAGATGCTCATCACTAAAAATATAAGCCCATCAAATGGCATCATAAAACTAAAAATGATGACATCCCCTGATGGCAAAGACTCAAGCACTCTCATACGCCCACTACACTATAGTAAAGAGAAAAACCAAACCCTAGTAGAAGCCCAACCCTACACAGGTAGACAGCATCAAATACGTGTGCATTTAGATAGCATAGGACACCGTATAGTGGGTGATCCCATCTACGGACTAGATGAACATTTTGTGGATGATTTTTTAAACCATAACATAGAAGCCCAAGAGCGTCTACAAGTCACAGGGGCATCTAGGCTTATGTTACATGCCTATCATTTGGAGTTTACCTTTTTGAACAATAGGTATATTTTTTGTTCTAAGCAGGATTTTGTCTAGTAGAACTATTTTGCCACCACAAACCAGCTGTCAGCTACAAGTTCGACTTCTCCATCCATGTCTGCGTGTTTGAACATTTCTTCATAGTACTCACGTTTTACGTTTTCATAGTCTTCATCACTAAGCTCCATGAGCATCCCTTTAAAGCCTGTGTTGTTAAAGAGTTCCCACCATGCATCTATGCTCATACCGTAATGTATTTCTTTTTTTTGTATCTGCATATCTGTGACATACGCGAGTGTACACAGACGCTCTATCTCTTTTTTATGTTTGAGGTTGGTCCATGAGTCTGCGTCATATTCTAGGGCTGTAGGTGAGCCATATTTCTTCAAAAGTGTTAAGATGATTTCACTCGAAGGGGCAAAGGCATCTTGGGTAAATGTGGTAAAGATGACCATCCCCATAGGTCTTAGCATCGAGATGAGTTTGTTTAAAACTTTTGTCGCTTCTGGTAGGAAAAACAAAGCATACGAACAGGTAATGACATGGTACTTTTTATCTAGCTCAAGCTTGGTGACATCTTTCAAGTGAAATGTTATGTTGTCTAGGTTTTGAGCCAAAACATTTTCTTTTGCTTTTGCCAACATGCCTTCAGAAATGTCTACTGCATCAAATGTGGCTTCTGGCAAGCATGAGGCACACTCTAGTAGTACATTTCCTGTACCACAAGCTACATCGAGTACCTTTAGCTTTTTCATGCGGGTTTTCTCTTTTATAATGTCCACTACGTGCTTGGCAGAGAGCTTAAAAAATGGTATCTCATCATAGTTATGTGCTACTTCATCGAAACATTTTTTCGCATAATCTTGTTTTTCTTGCATATTTATCTACCTTTTATTTCAAGTGACTTGTATCTCGTTTTGTGAGCTTGTTTTAGAGTGTTTTATTTTTTACTATTTTTCTTATGAAGGGCAGCCTTTGACATAAGGTGTGCACTCACAGGAGCAGTCATAAATAAAAAGATAATAATCAAAAGTTCATTCAGCCTTACGGCATCATGATAGCTAAAATAATACAACATAGAAGCCACTAACATTGCCCCAACACCGAGTGTGGTTGCTTTTGTAGGGCCATGAAGTCTCATAAAGAAATCTGGTAGCTTCACAAGTCCTACGGAACCTACTAGCGTAAAAAACGAACCAATCAATAAAAATAGTGCAATTAAAAAATCCATAAACCCATCCTTATTCTATAATATCGCCACGAAGTATGTATTTACTAAGTGAGATTGTACCTACAAAGCCCATTAGGGCAATCAACAGTGCTGCTTCAAAATATAAAGGATTATCAAAATAAATCCCTATTAATACTATGAGGGCAACTGAATTAATATAGGCAGTATCGAGTGCTAGTATTCTGTCTAGGCTACTAGGTCCCACAACAAGACGATAAAAGTTTAAAACCAGTGCAATCGTGATAGATGCAAATGCAATCATTATAATAATTTCTAACATGTTTTAAATATCTCCATAAGTGGTTTTTCATATCTTTCTTTGATGGTTTGTATCTCCGCTTCTACATCATCTACATGTAAAGCATGTACGATGAGTACATCTCTGTCATGGTTCAAATCAACAGAAACAGTTCCAGGTGTTAACGATATCGTACTGGTCAAAATACTAAGACCCAAAGGATGCTCGATATCTAAAGGTATCTCTAGAAAACAAGGTTTTAACGCACTGTTTTTTCCAAGGATGAGCTTAGCCACAAAAATATTGGATATGACAATATCATAGGCTACGATAAGAGAGAATTTAAAAATAGTACTCCATTTTCCAAGGCAAATCTCTTCAGGCCAAAACCTTTGTGTAAACCAAGGTATAAACGTAGCTAAAAATGCTCCAAGTACAACATGTCCAGCTGAGACTGTGTTGTTAAGCATGAGCCATGTTAAGAATAGAATAATACTAAATATAGGATGTGGGAAAAGTCTAAATTTCTTTATCATGCTAGATCCTTGCTCAATACTTTAGCAATGTACCCGTGGGTATCAAATATCATGGTTGATATCTGCTCTATAAAAGTTGTTATAGGGTTTGCAAATAACACTAACAAAAGCGTCAAAGCAAAGAGATAAAATATCGGATAAAAGATACTCTTATCTATCGTTGTTTCAATACGTTCTTCTTCATTTTTAGTATGATAAAACAAAAGTGTACCTGTTCTTGTCAAGGAAACAATCACCCCTAACCCTGTCACTAGCACGACTGCAAATATCAAAAACATCCACTCTGAACTCTTGGCTGATAAGAGTATCATCATCTTACCTAAGAAACCAGAAAAAGGAGGCATACTAGCAGCTGCTATGGCATAAGCAAAAAACAAAGAGCCTGTGAGTATCATCATTTTATACGGTGGGGTTCTTTCAAAGGTGTCTTTATGATTTCCTCTTAATGATGCTATCACATCTGCAAGTAAAAAGAAGCCTCCCGCAATCAATGTAGAATGAATCAAGTAATAGATGGCTCCAGAGATGGAAGCAGGCGTATTGATACCTATGGCGATGAGTAAGATAGACACAGAGACTAAGACCAAATAAGCGACTTGTTCTTTGAGTGTTTTACTACTCATCACACCAATCGTTGCTAAAATGATAGTAATCAACCCAAGACCCAAAACCCATGGAAGATAGTAATAACTCAAATCTCCTGCAAGTTCACCAAACAGTGTACCATGTACCCGTATGATAGAGTAGATACCAATCTTAGTCATAATGGCAAAAAGTGCTGCCACTGGTGCTGTAGCACTAGAGTATGCACCTGGGAGCCAAAAATAGAGTGGGAACATAGCCGCTTTAAGTCCAAAGACGATGAGTAGGAGCAACCCTGCTGTAGCAACGACAGCTGTATTGTCTGTTGAGAGCTGAGAGATTTTCAGAGCTAAATCTGCCATGTTCAATGTACCTAGTATGCCATAAAGTGTCCCAATAGCAAAGAGGAATATGCTTGAGCCTACAAGGTTTATCACCATATAGTGTATGCCAAACCTTGCTCTTTTTTTACCGTGTCCATGCAGAAGTAATGCATACGATGCAAGTAGAAGTATCTCAAAAAATACAAAAAGGTTAAATAAATCCCCTGTTAAAAAAGCCCCATTAATACCAAAAATTTGAAGATGAAACAAGACATGAAAGTTTTCACCCCTACTGTCAGAGTCTGACTTTAGGGCATACCAGAGTGCACCTAAAGCAAGAAGTGATGTGAGCAATACAAGTGCAATAGAGAGTGTGTCTAGTACAAAAGTAATACCAAATGGTGCCTTCCAATCTCCCATCTGATAGATAAAGTCTCCTTTATCTAAAATGATACAAAGTGCAAATATACTAGCAAGCACAAGTAACACAATCAAAAACATGGAGAGTGTTCTTTGTATCTTGAAAGAAAGTCCTTTAGACAAAAGAATAATCATCGATCCTAATAGAGGTATCAATATAGGAAGCATTACAATATGATTCATCTATTTTCCTTCTTCTGTGTATCTGTATCCTCTTGAACATCTCTCTCTATGCCATCTACATTGTCGTTACCCAGTTCATATCTTGCACGTAAGGAAAGTACAATCAAAAATGCTGTCATACCAAAACTAATCACAATCGCTGTCAAAACCAAAGCTTGTGGAAGTGGGTCAGCATAGGCAGTGACTCCTTCTGTAAGTATGGCAGGTTGGTTAATCTGTAACCGACCCATAGAAAACAAAAATAGATTCACAGCATACGCAAGTAAAACCATGCCCAATGCCACAGGAAATGTACGTCCTTTAAGAATTAAAAATATACCACCTGTTGTAAAGGCTGCGATGATGAGTGCAACTAAAATTTCCATACTAGTTCTCCTCCTCTTTTTTTATGTTGTTATCATGATGTGAGATAGAACTTAATTTTCCTAAATTCACAAGTATCATCGCTGTAGAGCCAACCACCACTAAAAAAACACCCAAGTCAAAAAGCATCGCTGAGGCAATTTCAAACTCTCCAACAATAGGCCAATGCAGATGCGTAAATGTAGAAGTTAAGAATGGATAACCAAGCACCATAGACCCAAGTCCTGTTGCTGTAGCGATGATAACACCTACAGCAATAAGTGCATGTTTATTGAACCCAAGTCTTCTGCTAGACAAGTCAATACCTGAAGCCAAATACTGAACAATCAGTGCCACCGCAGCAATAAGCCCTGCGATAAAACCACCACCAGGCAAGTTGTGTCCTCTAAGGAAAATATAGATAGCAACCATAAACATCACAGGGAAAAAGACAGAAACAAGTGTTTTGACAATAATAGGATGTGCATCTTTCGAATAGGTTACATTGTCTGCATCCTTATAGGGAGCATACAGACGAAGACCTTTCATCATCGCAAAGATGCCTAGCCCTGCGATGCCCAGTACGGTAATCTCACCAAGTGTATCTAAGCCCCTGAAGTCAACAAGTATGACATTGACTATGTTTGTACCTCCACCACCTGTTTTAGCATTGGCAACAAAAAAGTCGGAGATAGGTGTATACTCTCTACTAAAGACAGAGAGTGTCAATACAAATGCACCTACTCCTCCTAAGACTGAGAGTATCACATCTGCTGTTATCTTTTTCTTTGATGACTCTTTAGGTGAGAACTGAGGAAGATAATACAGAGCTAAAAGCATCAACACAATGGTCACTACCTCTACAGAAAGCTGTGTCAATGCCAAGTCAGGTGCAGAAAACTTGATAAAGATAAGTGAGGTAATCAAACCGGCAATACCTACAATAATCAGTGCCACAAAACGGTTATGATGATAGACAATGACAGCTCCAATAGATATCACCGTAGAGACAGTGATAGTAAGACTCACTAAATCGATAGGTAAAAATGCTCGCTCTCCAAACAAAGACGCATCGCTATACCCAAATCCTACCCATCCTGCTAAGAGTGAAAAAGCGAGTAAAGTATAGATGGAGTTATATATTTTACCTGAATGCAAAAACTGATGTATGGCACTTGCTGATGTAAATAGAAGATTAATAAACCAGTTATAGGGGTCTCTGGCATCTATTTGTGCCAGATATTTGTCATACAGTCTGCCTACGCTCTTTTTGTTTATGTAGAGTAAAATACCCATACACACGGCAATAAAACTCATGAGAAGTGGTAAATTAAATCCATGCCACAATGCAATGTGTACTTCTGGTAATGGGCTTGCTAACGCACTTTGTGTAGCCGTAAAAAGTATATCGGAGATAATCGTCATCGGTGCAAGACCAATTGCAATACAAGCAAGAACCAAAAGTACAATAGGAAGCTTCATAAGATAATACGGTTCTCTTGGATTTTCTATAGGCATTTTATTTGCTTTACCAAAAAAGACATCTGCTATAAACCGTAAAGAGTAAGCCACAGAGAAGATACCTCCAATCGTAGCCAATATAGGCACAGCAATCAAGATACTGTCATGTATAGCTCTTTCAAAGAACATCTCTTTACTTAAAAAGCCATTGAGTGGGGCAATACCTGCCATGGAAGCAGCTGCAATCATCGCTAAAGTAGCCGTATAGGGCATAAACTTAAGCAGTCCTCCTAGCTTGTTAATCTCTCTTGTACCTGCCTGATGGTCTATAATACCCACAATCATAAATGAAGCCGCCTTAAATGCAGCGTGGTTGATGATATGAAAAAGAGCTGCAAGTCCTGCCAAAGGCGTAGACAAACCAAACAAAAAGGTAATAAGCCCCAAGTGACTCACTGTAGAGTACGCCATGAGTCCTTTAAGATCTTGCTTGAAAAATGCTACAAATGCCCCTATGAGTACTGTCATTAACCCTGCACTTGTGACTAGGAACATCCACTCATCAGTGCCACTATAGACGGGGTAAAACCTTGCTAGAAGAAATATACCTGCTTTGACCATGGTTGCAGAGTGCAAATAGGCTGAGACGGGTGTAGGTGCTGCCATAGCATGTGGCAACCAAAAGTGAAAAGGAAACTGTGCTGATTTAGTGATAACCCCTATAAAAAAGAGTATAAACATAGGGGTAAAAAGTGAACTGTTTACTATGACATCTCTACTATCAAGCACAACAGAGAGTTCATAAGAACCGACCACTGAACCTAAGATAAGCATACTGGCAAACAGAGCCAAACCACCTGCTCCTGTAATGACCAATGCCATCATCGCACCCTCACGTCCAGCTTTTTTGTATTGCCAAAAGCTAATCAGCAAGAATGAACTTAGTGACGTAAGCTCCCAAAATACCATAAGTAAAAGTATATTTTCAGAAAAGACAATGCCTAGCATAGAACCCATAAACAAAAGAAGATAGACATAAAATCTAGACATACTGTCTTTTGGTGAGAGGTAATATCTCGCATAAAAAACGATTAATACCCCAATACCCAGTATGATATAACCAAAAAGCATACTTAAGCCATCTATCCTAAACGAAAAGTTCAGACCAATAGAGGCTATCCACGTCCATGACTGAACAAGACTCTCTCCAGAAAAAGGTATAGACGATAGAGAGGTTAAAATAAAGAGTGCAAGCAGTGCAACACTACCCGCAACCCAAGCTGGAGCATATTTGCCCACCTTTGCTGTAAGAGCCACTAAAACAGCCCCTATAAACGGAAGAAGTACAATGAGAGGCAATCCTATGGTTTCGAGTGTCATAAATTTACTACCCTTGGTTTAATTTTAAGGGTAGATTATAGCTAAAATTACTAAATAAGACCTCTAATACTATCCCATCGGCACGATAATTCAAGTTTAAGTAAAATCATAGTTTACTATCCAAAGAGAAAAGTTTTTGAGGATTCCAATCAAAAACTTTTCTTGCCTGTTTAATGTTTGAGAATTTATTGAGATTGATAAAATTAATTGCTAAACTTGTCTCTGCTTATAGAAGTTTAAGAACAAACTTACCTTACTTATTTACACATAAAAAATATAAACATTTAAGCATACATAACACTACAAATTCTTTAGATGGTGGTGTATTCTCTCCTATGAAAATGCTAATAAAAATTCATCGAGGACTAAGTAAATCTTTGAAGTTGAAAATGGTAGATGATTATTTGGTTAAAAATAAGAAAAATTTATAATTTAGCACCCGAAATTTACTATTAAGTCTCTTTTTAGAGGAATTTCGCCATAAATACACATAAATTACTTCCCACTATTAACCCTATGGTATACGAAATTGAGAGTTTTTACCCAGAGATATTTTCTGCCATTGAGAACGAAAGAGAGAGAAACAAACAGACCATTTAGAAATGATTGCTTCTGAAAACTTTACCATCCCTACTGTGATGAAAGCGATGGGTTCAGTATTTACAAACAAATATGCTGGGAGTTACCCGTATAAAAGTTACTATGGTGGGTGTGAATATGCCGATGTAGTTGAACAACTTGCTATCGACAGAGATGTGGTAGCAGGTGCATTGCTGGGTATAGGTTTTTCATAGTACTTTGTCTCTCCCTATAAAAACCTTCAAGTCACCACTTTAAAGTACGGTATAATAGGCACGAAGTAAAGGTAAAATTACAGATGGCTGTAAAATATAAAAAATATCTCTTAAGAAGGTGTCCAATTTGAACGCTATACGCACGAAACGACAATTTATGCGTATTTTAGAATATCTCGCAATAATTACATACTTAAACACAAAAGAGCCATAATGAACACATTTCAAATAGCAGCATCAGCCTTAGAAGGGTACAAAAACACGAGACTCAGCGATGTGAGAATCAACGCACTCGTCGAACAAGCCAATACACAAATAGCTGAAATAGCTCAAAATAAAGAGCTCTATGATGGTTTTGTAAGCCAAGTTGATGCACCCTCAGAAGTAGACAACCTCATACTATGGGTACTTTTTATGTCAGATGAAGACATATGTGACGAATATATCGAAGCATTTGACAAAGACTTTAGTGACAGTATCCCCATAAGTGACTTGGCTGATCTACTCATCTATATTGTGTACTTGAAAAAAGTGAAAAATGAAGAACTAGCGGGTTTTGACTATTTGGATGACTATGAAGATGGTGACATAGAAGATGTCGACCAGTTTGCACTTACCAATGCCTTTTTATACATACAAAAAACAAAAGAAGTGCAGATAGACTTTTAGCAAATGCTAGTCAGCCAGTTCATTATCAAGATGAACAGCTAACGTGTGAGATGCCGCCTATGTTAAAAAGCTCCGTTGGTTTTAGCGTGTAGTACTTCTCTTCTACTTCTTTAGACTGTTCTGCATATGGCACTGTCATCACTTCTTGTAACTCTTTTATGAGAGAGTAGTCATCCATCTTAGCTTGCTGATAGGCAGGGACTAAGTGCCACTCTCTTAGGGTGTATTTTGGGTTGATGCTTTTCATTTGTTTAGAAATCTCTTCGCTAGACTTTGTAGAGTTAGTGTTGATGAGAGCTTTCCATTTTTCTAGCCATTCTGACCATCTTTTTTCTAACGCTTGGTCTTCACTCACGTTGCCATAAAAACTTTTTTTAAGTTGCTCAATGTTTTCTGGTATGGCTGAGAGTTCACGAAAGAAAAGGGTGTAGTCAACATAGGTTTTCATCATAAGGTCAAAAAGTTCTTTCAAGAGTGCGGCATCATAGCTATCTAGACCAAGTTTAGAAGCCCACATTTTTTCCATCTCTTGTTGGATGACTGGCGAAAAGTCATTTCGTATTTCTTCGAACTTTTTCAGAGCTTTATCATCTGACTCTAGTAATGGCTGTAAGGCTGAGCAAAGCTGAGTGAAATTTTCATAGGCAGCACGCGGTTGGTTAAAGAAAGAAAAATGTTTACCTCCCCCTGTCCACGGCTGATACTCAGGGTTAAACAACTCCATAAACCCAAAAGGTCCATAGTCAAGCGTAAACCCTCCTGCTGCACAGTTGTCAGAGTTGAAGTTTCCTTGGCAGTAGCCCACACGTATCCAGTTTGCCACAAGCAAGGCGAGACGGAAACGAAATGCATGTGCCAGTAATAGTACTTTTTCTGTCGTGCTTAGGTGACTGTCTATCTGCTCACTGTATTCACGTTCTATGAGATGCAGAACTATCTGTTCTAGCTCTTGCATAGCTTTAGGGTGTTCTTTTTTTCTAGCCCTACGTCCAAAAAGCTCTACTTGCCCTACCCTTAAAAATGAAGGAGCAACACGCGTGGAGATGGCAACATACTCAGAGACCATCATATCTGGGTCTTTTGAGCGTGAATCATCAGAATACCACGGACGTTTGACTTGCTCACTTTTAGAAACAAACAAACTCAAAGACCTAGAGGTAGGTACGCCAAGAGCAACCATATGTTCTTGAGCCAAAAACTCACGGATACTAGAACGCAACACCGCACGCCCATCTGCCCCACGACAATAAGGCGTTCGCCCAGCACCTTTAAGCTGCATCTCCCAGCGTTTGCCGTTGAATACACCTTCAAGTACAGAGATAGCCCTACCATCCCCATAGCCATTCCCTGTACCAAAGGGGCATTGTTGGTAGTACTCTGTGCCGTAGATGGAGAGTGCATACCCCGTAGCCCACCCTACCTTACTCATGGGTTCAGGTAACTGTGACAAATCACCAGAAAACATACGCATAAAATCCTCAGACTCTGCCAAAGTATCTGCCAAACCAAGCTCAGCAAATAAAGTCTTACTATGTGCGATGTACTCTGGGTCTTGTATGGGTGTAGGGTTCACAGGAACGTAGTGTCCTGAAAAGACTTCTCTTGGGTCGTGGTCTATGCCATCTTTACTGGCATCAGGATCACGATTAAGTGTGTCCATGAGCGAATAATCCACATGCTCTGCCAGCTCTTTAAGGGTTTGTATCATGTTTTATCTCTCTTCTAATTCTTAATAGTGCTCAGCTTATCTTTTTTTGCTTAAATTGTTATAATTCCATCATGATAACTACACTTTTATCCATTATTTTTGTTTATGTCTTCATCGTGCTTGGCTACATGTCTAAACGCATTTTTAAAGAGGATATGAATACCAAAACACTCACACTTATGTCTGTGTACTTTTTACAACCTTTTGTGACTATCTGGGGGTTTTCTACAGCGAAGCTTCATGCAGAGCATATCTATGTACCCTTACTTTACCTAGCCATCATACTTGCCCTACTCATCCCTACTATCGTCATAGCTAAAGTACTATTTTCAGACCCTAAAGAAAGAGCCATTTTTAGCATAGCAGGGTTTGTGGGTAACACTGGGAACATTGGTATCCCTCTAGGCATCGCACTCTTTGGTGAGCAGTCCGTCATCTACACCACACTCATTAACATCGCCAATGTTTTTGTGGTGTACATTATCGGTGTATATATCTATTCACGTGGAAGTTTTAGCATCAAAGAGTCACTCGTTAACATTATAAAAATACCCATCATTCCTGCTTCGGTAGTAGCCATACTCATAAACATCTATGACATACCACAGAGCACACGAATACAAGAGTTCTTCAAAATGGGAGCCTACGCAGGCATCGTCTTGCAGCTCTTTTTGCTCGGTACATTCCTACAAGGCATACACATCAAAGAGCTACATCCTAAACTTATGCTAGGCACACTGAGCCAAAAATTTATCATCATCCCACTTGCTACAGCGTTGATACTCTCTTTTACAAACTTGTCATTATTTGTACAAGGCATCATCTTTATGGAGATGATGGCACCTTTAGCAATAGCAAATATAAACCTTGCATCACTGTATGACTGTAAGCCTAAGGATGTGACTTCACTTATACTCTTTAGTACGATTATATTTATACCCATATTGTTTCTTTTGAGTTACCTACTAGATTTTTACTATAAGACTAACATCTGATAGCCATTTTGTACCTAAAAATTTAACTCTATTAATATTTTTATATTAAATTTTTTATTATACATGTCAATCAATTAGATTGATTAACTTTACATTTAAAATATGAAAAACACATGAAAATATATAAATATTACTAATTTTCCCTCTTTTTATTATTATTGAAAGAAAATAAGTCCTATAATTTATATGTAATAAGTCATAAGAAGGGGTATATGATGATAGATTTTAATAGACTTAAAAAAGAAAAAACTGCACTGAGAGAGAAGTTTCTAACAGCAAAACCATTTCCACATATTGTAATCGATGACTTTTTATTGGAAGGTTATGCAGAAAAACTATACTATTCTTCTCCTCAACCACAAAAAGAACATAAAGTTAATGATTTTATTTTTACTAAAAATAAATTTCAATTACCAAATATCTCCACTTTATCAAATGATTTTGAAGATTTTTATCATGAAATTACCTCAGATGAATTTAAATCTTTAATGTCATACATAACAGGGGAAGATATTTTTATAGATAAATCTTTGTATGGTGGGGGACTTCATTTAGGAGATAAAGGTTCATATTTAGACATGCATGCAGACTTTAATTACCACCCTAAAGAAACAAACTGGTATAGAAATATAAATTTGTTACTTTATTTAAATAAAGATTGGAAAAAAGAATATGGTGGTTCATTAAAACTACATGACAGTAGAAATGGTGATAAACTAGAAATAGAACCCATTCTAAATCGACTAGTTATTATGCATTGTAGAGACTATACCCTACATGGATATGATGCTATCTCTTTCCCACCTAATACCTATAGAACATCTGTTGCCCTATACGGTTATACCTATCATGACAATCCAATATATAAACAAAGATCTACGCTATGGGCAAAAAATGACAATGTTATTAAAAATATTATCTCTAACATATGGGAGCCTGCAGTGAAGATAAAGAAATCATTATTCAGTTAGTATATTTTTTATAAATCAAGATATGAATCTAACTTTATTTATTAGATTAAATACATTATTTCTAATCTCTCTAGTATTCAGTGTAAGTTACATTGTATATCCCAACCATTTAGGGTAAAATATCTCCAATATTTAAAGGAGTCTAAATGCCTAAAAAAACCCTCATCATCGGTGCAGGAGGCGTAGGAAACGTCGTGGCTTTTAAGTGTGCTATGAATGTAGAGACTTTTGGTGACATCACCCTTGCCTCTCGTACGCTGAGTAAATGTGAGAGTATCGCTAAAAATGTACTAGAGAAAACAGGTATAACGCTCTCTACCATGAGAGTAGATGCAGACTCAGTCGCTGAGCTTGTCGAAGTGATAGATCAAGTCCAAGCAGACATCGTCATAAATGTAGCACTTCCCTACCAAGACCTCACCATCATGGATGCCTGCACTAAGTGTGGTGTAGACTACCTAGACACAGCCAACTACGAACACCCTGACACGGCAAAGTTTGAGTACAAAGAGCAGTGGGCTAGAGATGCACACTTTAAAGAAGCTAACATCATGGGACTCCTAGGCTCAGGCTTTGACCCAGGGGTAACCAATGTTTTTTGTGCCTATGCACAAAAACACTACTTTGACGAGATACATACTATAGACATACTCGACTGTAATGCAGGAGACCATGGCTACGCTTTTGCTACCAACTTTAACCCAGAGATAAACCTCCGTGAAGTTTCAGCAAAGGGGCGTTACTGGGAGAATGGCTCTTGGATAGAGACTGAACCTATGGCTATCAAACAAGTATGGGATTACCCAGAAGTGGGAGCTAAAGACTCTTACCTACTCTACCATGAAGAGATGGAATCTCTTGTCAAACACATCAAGGGGCTTAAACGTATACGTTTTTTTATGACCTTTGGAGAGAGCTATCTTACCCATATGAAATGTCTGGAGAATGTAGGGATGCTAGGCATCAAAGAGGTAGAACATAAAGGGATGAAGATAGTCCCTATGGAGTTTCTAGCTACCCTACTTCCTGACCCTGCATCTTTAGGGCCACGTACCAAAGGCAAAACAAACATTGGCATCTTCGCTAAGGGGCTGAAGGACGGCAAAGATAAAACTGTTTACATCTACCAAATCACTGACCATGAGTCATGTTATGTAGAAGTACTCAGTCAAGGGGTGAGCTACACCACGGGCGTACCAGCCATGATAGGAGCTAAACTCATGCTAGAAGGCAAGTGGCAAGGCAAAGGGGTCTTTAACATGGAAGAGTTTGATCCTGACCCTTTTATGGATGAGCTTAACAAGCAAGGCTTACCTTGGAAGGTCATGGAACTAGAAGCAGATGAAACAAGACGCGTGGACTAGATGGAATTTACCTTTCTTCTTAAAAAAATAATAGCTATGGCTCTCATGCCTTTACCTATAGGCTTGCTACTCTTTTTGCTAGGTATCATCCTGCTGTATAAACACAAATACTTCAAAGCAAAAGTGTTGCTGAGTTTTAGTTTTGTATGGATATTTCTCATTTCATATGGCCCTCTGGTAAACCACATACTATACAAATATGAATCGGTATACCCTACACTCAAAACTGCTCCAAAAAACATACAGTACATCTACGTGTTGGGAGGTGGACATCATACAGATGAAAGCCATCCCATCACCTCTCAAGTCAATGAACCCTCTTCTATAAGAGTCAATGAAGGCATACGTCTTTACCAACAACTAGAACAAAAACCTACACTCATACTCTCAGGTTACTCTGGTCTTTTTGACCCTACACCAGGAGCTGTGATGCAAAAAAGACTGGCACTTTCTCTTGGTGTCAAAGAAAAAAACCTACACATAGAACCAACTCCTAAAGACACACAAGATGAAGCCAGGGCCGCTAAAAAATATATAGGTGATGCTCCATTTATAGTAGTAACCTCTGCTTCACATATGCGAAGGGCTTTAAAGTTTTTTGAAAATGAAGGCTTACACCCCATACCTGCACCTACCAATCATTTAGCAAATATAAAACATACTAGTTATACAGGATTTTTTTCTGTTTCTGCTCTGCGTAAAGCCCATATAGTCTGGCATGAGATACTCGGACAAATCTGGCAAAAAATAAAAGGTGTCTAATGCTTTTTAATGGATTTCCTAAAGAAGGGTTAGATTTCCTCTCTAACATTATCATCAACAACTCAAAAGAGTGGCTTGATGAGCATAAAGAGGAGTATGAAAAGTACATCGTCACCCCAAACAAAGCCTATGTAGAAGAGATGGGTGAACATCTACAGATACTTGTACCCAACATACATGCCATACCAAAGGTAAATAAGTCACTCTTTCGTATCTACCGTGATGCTAGGTTTCATAGACTCGATCCCATCAAAGAGCGTATAGGACTCATCTTTTGGCAAGGAGCAACACATAGGATGCAAAGTGCCTCGTTTTATATGCATTATGATCCTTTTGAAGTCTTTGTTGCTACGGGCATACGTAACTTCAAGCCACCTTTACTAGCTACCTACAGAGAGTACATCAAAAACAAACATAAACGCAAAGAACTACACCATATACTAGAAACTCTAAAAGCAAAAGGCTATGAAGTTGTAGAACCAAAATACAAGAAGTTTCCTAGAGGATTTGAAGACCATGTAGATGAACCCCATGCTTATCTTTCAAAATTTGGTTCTATGTATGCCTATAAAAATTTTAAACAAGATGAAGTGTTTCATTCTGACAAAATCATCGACCGTAATTTTAAAGTATATGAAGATATGCTTGACTTACATCAATGGGTTTATGAGCTTACTTTAGTAGATGAACTTGATTAAAGATCTATCGCATGTTCTTTAAGTGTTTCAAGGTCTATAAGCTCTAACATTTTCATGTGCGTGGCATGAATAAATATTTTGGGAGCCATACCATCATTGACTGCTTTTACAAAAGAGTGTCCACCAAGACACCAGCTTTGTCCAGCTTGAACACCTGCAAAGTTATATTGTGGCATAGGGGTTGAAAGGTCATTTCCTACTTTTTTACTATAGTCTAAAAATTCTTTCGTTGCGTAGATACATACTGCATGTACCGCAGGGTTATGTTTACCTGTATTACATGAACCATCTCTATGAAACCCTGTAAGAGGTTTAAGACTACATGGTTCTAATGGCTCTCCAAGTACATTGATTGATTCATCCATTTTTATTCCTTAACTTTTAACCGATTATAACCTAAAGCCATACACTTTAGATAAAAATACTTTATTATCTTTTTATAATCCTAAATTACGCATAAAATTCCCAGCGATAATTGTGGCTCTCTCTTTAAAGAGGTTTGCTACTTTAGGTACATACACTTCATCTAAAGTCTCGCCAAAAAGTTTTAGCCACTGTTCAAATGTTTCTCGCTTCACATTACCTAGTTGTGTATGGGGCAAAAAGAGTTGTCGTGAGTATTTTGGTGAGCCAAAAGCCAACGATATCCAAAAACCAACGATAATTTCTAAGTGTTCTTTCCAGTGTTCACTAGACATGTCGTCACCAAGTTTTTCTATAAAAAATGGTCCTACTATCTCATCTTTGAAAATTGTAGCATAAAACTGTAGGACGAACATTCGAACATTTTCGCGGGTTATTTTATCTGTTTGCATTTTCTAACCTTTTACAATATATCTCTCAGTACCATCGCATAATGCAACACAACAAGGTTGAGTAAAAATATCCCCATAGAAGAACCTTTTGAAAAAAGTTTCTGTATAGGCGTTTTTACTTTATGGAGTGTTAGCATACTGATAGTCAAGTGTATCACAGTGAGTACAAATATTACTGCAACGATTTGTAATTTAATGCGTAGTGCATCTATGACTTCGTTCGTAATATTAGAAAAAAGTATCGTAAGCAGTCCGTTGTTGCTTATCATCATATAGCCAGTAAAAAGTAAGATAATCAATGCCCCAGTCTCAAAGTAGCCATATATAGGACCTATACGAGGATAGACAGCATCTTGATCCTCTTTTTTTCTAAGACTAACCCCTAACAAAAACATAAAAAAGGCCCCACCTATCCATGCAATGGCGGCAACGAGATGTAAGTGTATCTCCCAACCCATTAATCAGACACTTTGTTATGATGACCCATTGTACAATACGCTTTTGCATTATCATGGGTAATCTCGATGAGTTCATTGGGGTCTATATGTGTATAGTATTGCGTCTCCTCAGGGATAAGTAATACTTTTACACCTAAATCATGTAGCTTCTCATAGGTTTTATAGCCCACATCTTTTACATAGAGTGTGTCCACATCGTAAAGTATGAAGTTCTTGAAAAAAAGTGCCGATTTGTCAGTTTTAAAATGGTTCTCTTGTATCACTATGCCAGTTTCAGGGTCTATAAAAACAAACATAGGGGATTTTCTAAAGCCCTTTGCAACGGTTTTTTCATCATTTTCTACAGGTATAAGTATCATAGGTGACTAGCTATCTAACTTCAGAACGGCCATAAAAGCTTCTTGTGGTACTTGTACTTTACCTATGGACTTCATACGTTTTTTACCTGCTTTTTGTTTTTCTAAAAGTTTACGTTTACGTGTGATGTCTCCACCGTAACATTTAGCCGTCACATTTTTACCCATAGATTTTACATTGGTACGTGCGATGACCTCGTTTCCGATGCTCGCTTGGATAGCTACTTCAAAGAGCTGTCTAGGTATGAGTTCTTTGAGTTGTGCTACAAATGCAAGCCCACGCGTACGTGCTTTGTCACGAGGTACGATGATGGAGAGTGAGTCCACCACATCACCAGCTACTCTTATGTCCAGTTTTACCAAGTCCCCTTCTCTAAATCCTACAGGCTCATAGTCGAAACTTGCGTACCCTTTGGTGATAGACTTTAGTTTGTCGTAAAAGTCTAAAACGATTTCATTCATAGGGATGTCATACTCTAAAAGGACACGTGTTTCGTTTAGGTAGTCCATTTTTATCTGTACACCACGACGGTCGTTGAGTAGTTTTATGAGGTTACCTAGGTACTCCTGTGGAGTCAAAATAGTTGCTTTGACATAGGGTTCAAAAATTTTATCTATCTTTTGAGGTTCTGGGAGTTCAGATGGGTTTTGAATAACAAGCTCCTCACCATTGGTCTGCTCTACTCTGTAGACAACCGTTGGTGCGGTAGCGATGAGTTCTAAGTTAAACTCTCGTTCTAAACGCTCTTTGATGACTTCCATATGAAGCATACCAAGAAAACCTGTTCTAAATCCAGAACCCAGAGCCATAGAACTCTCAGGCTCAAAACTTAACGACGAGTCATTGAGTTTAAGCTTGTTAAGTGCGTCACGTAGGTCTTCAAAACGGTCAGTCTCTATAGGGTAAATACCTGCAAAAACAAAAGGTTTCGCTGGTTCAAACCCATCAATAGCATTTGGTGTTGGATTTTTAGCATCTGTAATCGTATCACCAACTTTAAGCCCATCAACTGTTTTGAGCCCCATTACAACGATACCTATCTCACCTGTGCGTATCTCATTGGTCTTTATAGGGGCGATAGGATTTGGGTACATAAGGTTGAGTACTTGATGTTCATCTTTTGTACCCATTACTTTTGCCATTTGACCTTTAGTAATTTGTCCGTCAAACACACGTACCAGTGCCAAGGCTCCTAGATAGTTGTCAAACCATGAGTCATAGATGAGGGCTTTAAGGGGAGCATCTGCATCACCAACAGGTGCAGGTACACGCTCAACAATGCTGTCTACAAGCTCTGCCACACCCTGCCCTGTCTTAGCAGAGACTAAGTTATGTTCTGTGGCATCTATGCCTATGGCTTCTTCAAGTTCAGTTAACACGCGGTCTGGGTCTGCTGCTGGCAGGTCTATCTTGTTTACTACAGGAAGTAACTCAAGGTCATTTTCTATGGCTATGTATACGTTGGCAATGGTCTGTGCCTCTACTCCCTGTGCAGCATCAACGATGAGCAATGCTCCATCACTTGATGCCAAAGAACGACTCACTTCATAAGAAAAGTCCACATGACCTGGTGTGTCTATGAGGTTGAGTATATAATGTTTTCCATCTTTTGCATAGTCCAAACGTACAGACTGTGCTTTGATGGTAATGCCACGTTCTTTTTCTATGTCCATCGTGTCCATAACTTGTGCAGACATTTGTCTGTCAGTCACAGCTCCACACTCTTGTATGATACGGTCAGCCAAAGTAGACTTACCATGGTCAATATGTGCGATGATAGAAAAGTTACGTATGTTCTTTTGAGGTACTTTGTTTGCCAATTTTTTTCCTAATGTTGCGTCGATATTATCGACCACTTTTATGTATTACTTTCAAAAAGTGAATTTACACTCTCATTGTTATGAACACGTCTTATCACTTCACCAAGCATAGATGCAGTAGAAAGCATCTTTATCTTTGGAGAACTTTTTGTCATAGGTATTGTATTTGCAACCACTAACTCATCTAAATCCCCTGCCTCTATACGTTCATACGCAGGACCAGAAAGTACAGGGTGTGTACAACATGCCATTACTGATGTTGCCCCTAGTGCTTTAAGTGCGGCAGCACCCTTTACCATGGTTCCTGCTGTGTCTACCATATCATCTATAAGGATGATATCTTTACCTTTTACATCACCGATGACATTCATAACTTCTGATTCGTTTGCTTTTTCACGACGCTTGTCTACGATAACCATGTCAAGACCAAGTTTTTTAGCAAAGTATCTAGCACGAGCGACACCACCTATGTCTGGTGAAGCGATGACAGGGTTTTTAAAGTTTTTAGACTTGATGTAATCCATAAAAAGTATCGCACCATAAAGATTATCTACAGGGATGTCAAAAAAGCCTTGTATTTGTGAAGCATGAAGGTCAACCGTTACCATACGTGTAATGCCCGCAGTTTCCATAAGGTTTGCCACAAGTTTGGCGGATATTGGTACTCTTGGAGCGGCTTTTCTGTCTTGTCTTGCATACCCATAGTAAGGGACAACTGCTGTTATGGACTTCGCAGATGAACGCTTAAGAGCATCTGTCATAATGAGTAATTCCATCAAGTTTGAGTTTGCTGGTGCAGAAGTAGGCTGGATAATAAAGACATCTTTACCACGTACAGACTCAGCAATTTTTATAGAAATTTCGCCATCTGAAAAACGGGTTACATCTGCTTTAGAAAGAGGCATTTCTAAATATTTGGCTATCTCTTCAGAGAGTTCAGGGTTGGAAGTACCAGAGAAAATCATATATCCGCTCATAACGTGACCTTAATGTGTGTTTTAATACGCGTATTTTACACAAATGTTGATAAAAAGGGGATTTAAAGGCTTGTGATATTACACTTACACAAATAAAAACAGAGCAATGGATAGGTATGATACGTAAATTTTTTAGAAAAAAAGCCAATTCAAAAGGCAAGATTGATACTTTTTTAGATAAATACAATCTTCCCCGTTCTTATTTTAATATCAATAGACGCATGATTACAAGAGGTGTATTTGTTGGTCTTTTTTGGGGATTCATCCCTATGCCTATGCAAATGTTAGCAGTCATTGCTATTACTCCATTTATGCGTTTTAATGTACCTATTGCTATAGCGATGGTTTGGCTCTCAAACCCCTTTACTATGCCACCGATGTACTATATGGAGTACCTTACAGGCAACTTTATTTTAGGACGTGAGGGCATTCATGATATTGAACTTACACTTGAGTGGTTTTCAAATAATATTGATGCTATTTTTGTACCACTTTATGTTGGGACTGCTTTTTACTCTATCGTTGTTTCCTCTTTAGTCTATCTGCTTTTAAATTGGCTTTGGATACGTTCTGTAAAAGAAGAACAAGGTGAGAAACAAGAAAAACATAAAAGAAGAAAAAAGAAACTCGATAAAAAAGACAATTAACACTAAATTAACACTTCTATGACATAATCCACTCGTTGAAAGAATCCAACATCGTATTACCCCACCCCATCCCTTTTTTGAAGGGGTAATACATTCACACTTCATACCTATACTTTTCTCGATACACATAAAAATGATAAAAATATACCAATCATTAACCAAAGTAGTTTATCATTGATAAAAAAGTATTAACTCATGTCTAAACTATCATTTATAACACTCATCTTATTATTGTCCTTTCAATCACTTGAAGCCGCCTATCTTCTAAAAGAAAGTAAACGTGTCAAAACGAAAATAGACCGTATGCCTAAAGCTAGAGTAGCAGACATGAGGGACATCCCACAAAACCCTGCTTATTATGCTTCTCAAGTCAAATCTTTTTCAAAACAAAAACAAGCCAAACTAGACAAAGCCTATAATAAAAAATATTTTAAACCTTGGCATATTAGTAAGTTAGATATCCCTAAAAAAGATTTTGGCTGGGAGATACGCTTTATCACTAAAAAAGCTATCTATAGAGAAAAAGGTTCAGTCATCAAGGCATCTACCTATAACAAATGGATAAAAAATGCTCAGTATGAAAAAATAAATACAAAAAACTATAAAGCCATTACCATACGTCGTACCAATGTCAAGGCACTCCCGACATCGAGTGCCTACTACAGAGACCCACGTAAAACAGGAGAAGGTTTCCCTTTTGACTATAATCAAAACTCTGCACTGCATATAAACATCCCTCTGCTTATTTCTCATTTCTCAGAAGACAAACGCTGGGCATTTGTTCAAGCATCTTACTCTTTTGGGTGGATAAAAGTAGAAGACCTAGCACTGGTCGATACACAGTTTAGAAAGACCTTTCAAAATGGACATTATGCTATGAGCATCAAAGACAACTTGCGTCTTTTTAATGGCAAAAAAGATGTCTCTTTAGTCAAGCTTGGGGCTTTATTTCCCATCGCAAAAGATGGTAAACATTATTTGGTAGCTTCACGTGAAAAAAAAGGACGAGCCCACATAGAAAAAGTCATAGCCACCAGTCTAAAAATAATCGCTAAAAAGCCCCTACCTTTTACGCCTAGCAATGTTGCGATGTTGGCAAAAGAGTTTTATGGTGAACCCTATGGTTGGGGTGGAAGTTATGAGTGTCGAGACTGCTCAGCAACGACCAGAGACTTTTTAGGACCTTTTGGTATCTTTTTGCGACGTAACTCATCTAAACAAGCACAAGATGGTAAAGCCATTAGTATTAAAGGTCTCAAAAAAGCCATAAAGAAAAAGAAAATCATTGCAAAGGCTGAGCCATTTCGTTCACTTTTGCATGTGCCAGGGCATATTGTGCTGTATTTGGGTCAGTACAAAGGTGAGCCAGTCATTATGCATACCTACTGGGGTATACGAAAGAAAAACCGAACTAAGCTCATCACAGGGAGAACCATCATCACTTCTACTGAGCCCGGAAAAGAACGTAAAGACATACGTAAAAAGAGTAAACTCATCAACACACTTAAAACTATAGTGAATTTTTAACATTTTGGAAAATTACTTTAAAAATGAGTTTAGCTCACAGTTACTGAGCCAAACGGTTAATCATCCTAACATCTGTGTGGGTGCTTTTACGTACTACTCAGGCTTTCACCACACACATCGTTTTGAGGACTGTGTACGCTACCTAGATGCAAAAAGTAAAACGGTAGACAAACTCATCATAGGAAACTACTGCTCCATAGGCTCTGGAGCCGTGTTTATGATGGCAGGCAACCAAGCACACCGCATGGACTGGGTTAGTACCTACCCTTTTGCTTTTCAGGCAAATATATTTAAGTCTGCTAAAAGTGCCTATGAAAAGGCCGGTGACACTGTCATAGGCTCAGATGTATGGATAGGCACAGAGGCGATGTTTATGGCAGGGATAACTGTAGGCTCAGGGGCTGTTATAGCAGCACGTGCAGTCGTCACAAAAGATGTGCCACCTTATGCCATAGTAGGAGGAAACCCTGCAAAAATCATAAAGTACCGCTTTGATGAGAAAACCATAGCACAACTCCTGAGCTTAAAGTGGTGGGACTGGTCTGAAGAAGAGATAAAGTCCGCCATGCCACTTATCTGTTCTAAAGATGCAGAAGGCTTAACAGAATTTAGGGTAAAATCAGCCTATGAAAAAAACACATAAAAATGAAAATGATAAAAATCAAAAAACTAAAAAAGAAAAAATCAAAATATTTACCACCACAATCACCGCAGGAACCTACAAAGGTAAAAAGATAGAAATACCAGACATCTTTACCACTAGAAGTTCCAAAGGCATCTTAAAAGAGTCTCTTTTTAATACCTTGCAGTTTGACATCATAGACAAAAACTTCGTAGAAGTCTTTTCAGGTTCAGGCTCCATAGGGCTTGAAGCACTCAGCCGTGGAGCAGGACAAGCTTACTTCATGGAGTACAACCCTGTGGCATACAAATCTTTAGAAGGAAATGTTAAACGTGTAGAGCCTTCAAAGTCTCACCTCTTTTATGGAGACAGTTTTGAAAAGTTTGCTACGGTGTATAGTATGGTTAAAAAAAGTGCTGAAAAAACCTACTTCTACTTCGACCCACCTTTTGCCTCAAGAGATGGGATGGATGACATCTACGACAAAACCATAGCACTCATAGAAACCATAGAACCTGAAGTATGTGAGATGGTCATCGTCGAACACATGACAAACTTGGATATGCCAGAAAACATAGGTAAAATGAAGTTCAAAAAACGTAAAAAGTTTGGACGTAGTACCATGACTTACTATACGCCAAGTGACGTATAGCTAAACCCTGTAAAATTGGTTTAGTTTAAAGGGCTTGCACAGCCTATTTCGTTGTTCTTAGCTGCTTTAACATACATTTCTATGCCTTCTTGTTTTGTGCCACTACGCATGATTTTGTTAATCCTATCAGCAATGCTTGGATCTTCCCATGTGATATCACCATTTTTACACGTACTCACACCCATAACTTTGTAAAACTGTATAGCTTGAGGCGTGACAGGAGCTTTTGTATAGACTGCTCCAACAGGTACGCTATAGCTTTTAGCATTTTTAAGTTTGACTGTGTGCATTTTAGCAGGAGAAACAGAAGATGAACTCCCCATACATCCTAACAACACAAACGACGCACCCACACCTACTATATACTGTAACTTTTTCATATGCATTCCTCTAAATTTTCTTAAAGATTATTATATCACTTCTACCTTACTCACAACATCTAGTCCAAACCCTGCTAGTCCTACAAACTCAGTCTCTACATTGGTAGTAAGTAGGTTGATGTTTTTGATGCCCAAGTCTTTCAGTATCTGAGCTCCCACACCAAACTCTTTTGCTTGCTCATGAGAGATAGTCTTCGCATCCAAAAAGATGAGTACCCCTCCGTTGTTTTTGAGGTACTCTATGGAGTTGCTAAGTGCAGAAAAACGTTTGTCATCTAAAACAAGTCCGATGTCTGTACCGATGTTATGGAACTTCACGTTAGCCGTTTCATGTGCTTTGTAAAACTGTATGACAGTATGGGTTCTGTCTAGGTGGTCACTATAGGTTATTTTTTCAACTTTTATGCCTCTGAGTTCTGACTCTTCTTCTGTTACACGCTTTACCAACTGCTCGTTGGCTAGTCTATACTCAACGATGTCTGAAATGTACACGATGCACAAATCATGCTCTTTTGAAAACACTTCTAAGTCATCCATACGTGCCATCGTACCATCGTCTTTTATGATTTCACATATCACAGCAGCAGGTGCTAACCCTGCTAGTTTACATAAATCTACAGAACCTTCTGTGTGTCCTGTACGTACAAGTACACCTCCATCTTTAGCGATGAGTGGAAAGATATGCCCTGGACGTACAAAGTCTGCAGATACCGTCTGAGGAGAAGCAAGTTTAGAGATACAGTCATCTCTTTCAGCTGCAGATATACCTGTTTCTGCGTTGCTTGAGTCTATAGATACAGTAAAGGCTGTCTCATGGTTAGAGACGTTGTTTACCACCATAGGAAGTAGGTCTAGCTTTGTTGCTATCTCTTTAGTCACTGGTGTACAAATGAGTCCTCTTGCTTCTTTTGCCATAAAGTTTACCATGTCTGGTGTTGAAAATGTAGCGGCGTAGACAAGGTCACCTTCATTTTCTCTGTCTTCATCATCCATCATGATGACCATACGACCACGTTTGGTCTCTTCTATAGCTTTTTCTACTCTTTTTATCGCTTCTGTTGACATGTTATCTCCATAATGTTGAACTATATTTATCTATAGTTATTTGAAGTATTATACCTATTCGTACTTCAGTTTGGAAACTTTTTTCATCTTTTTTAAAAAGCTCTTGACATGTGAGTTATTTGGTGCTATAATTCCGTCCACATAAGCAATATGTCTTGTGAATGTTGGGGTATCGCCAAGCGGTAAGGCACTAGTTTTTGGTACTGGTATTCGGGGGTTCGAATCCCTCTACCCCATCCACTAATATAAGTTAAATAATCAAAACGTTTAGATGTTATGTCTAAGAGTCCTGTCGCGGGATAGAGCAGTTTGGTAGCTCGTCGGGCTCATAACCCGAAGGTCAGGGGTTCAAATCCCTTTCCCGCAACCAATTTATTTAACTTAGACTTTATTATTGTCGCGGATTAGAGCAGTGGTAGCTCGTGAGGCTCATAACCTCAAGGTCGGTGGTTCAAATCCACCATCCGCATCCAATTATTATCTCATCAAATAACCTTAAAATCCCTTTCATTATCATGACTATTTACTAGTTTGACATGTACTTTTTATTGATATACACAGAGAGTGGTATCTGTACAACGTAAGCAAACATGATAGGAAGCAACATGGAGACACCAAAGGTTGCACTTGAGAAGGTAGAGATGACAAGTCCTAAGGTGATGTAGCGAGTAATAGAGTGCCAAAAGGCTGCTCTTTCTTGTGGTGAATCAAAGTTATAAACCCATTTAGACAACAAAAAAGTAAGAAGATAGAAAGTAAAAACGGCAATCAGTGCAACAGCAAACAACTCTGGTTCAAAGTCATATACCTCTACTAAAAGTTGCGAACTCTGTAAACCAAAGAGGTAAAACAGTATGATGAATATACTCATATGGCTAATGTATTTACGATAGGTTTGTATGAACCCAACTAAAGGTTTTATATAAATAACTACCCTACTTGCAATAAATGGAATAACGATAAGTAGTTCTATGACGGCATTGGTAAACCGACTTATACTGATAGAAGACTCATACGTAATACCAAAATGAGGAGCAAAATACATTGCAAAAATATGTAGCATTAGCAAGGAGAGTGAAATAGCAAGCAAGTTAATGAAAAGTAGTAAGAAACCAAAAGAGGTGTCGCCACCTGATTTCTTAATCCAGTGCATCACCATGCCTCCTCCACTAAGTACTGAGAGTAAAAACAACCCTGCACTTATGCCAAAGTCTTGTGTCAAGTAACCAATAGCAACGGCTATAATGGGTAAGGCTAAGTAGTTAACCAAAAACCCTTTGAAAAATACTGATTTATGTAACCAGATTAGTTTTACATCTTTTAACTCAAACTTAAATAGAGACGGCATAATGAGTGTAATACCTGCAAAAAGACAAATATTTGTATTAAAGATAAACCCATCCGTATAACTTCCATAGGAAAAACCTAAAATAGTACCAATGATAACCACGATAATTAACTGCATTATGTCCCCCCTACTAACTGTTAAAATATTATATCAAAGTAATTTAAGTACCTAATTTAATTGGTTCTATCTCAAACCATATCTATCAAGTAAAAAGATCACAGAATAGTATGCCAAGATTGTTAGAAGTATGGCAATAGATAAACTCGTGTAGAAATGCAATCCCTTTTTTATTAAAATAGGAAAAGCGATAAATAAAGTCATCGAGGGGACAATGAGCCAGACAATAGAGTTTGAAAAGTCTACAGCACTTTTAGTATCATTTGTATCTATATACATCCATGTCATAGCCAAGATAGAGACTAGCGGTATGGCTGCAAGCATTGCACCCATTAAGCTATTTCTTTTGGCAATCTCTGAAATCAACACAATCAAAAGCGTTGTAATGATGAGTTTGGTTATATAATATATCAATATAGCTCCTTAAAGTATCCAAGTCATATTGACTTGGATATATTTTATTTTCCTTTAGCTCTATTTACCTGTAAAGTTTGCACCTGTTATTTTGCCATGTAAACTGACAAATATGTAAAGTGTCTGCTTTTTAGCATCTTTTACTTCACTATTTTTAAAGCTCACTGCCCACTCTGTATGATGACCAAACTGTTTCTTTTTTGCATCTTCTACAGAGATGTCTGACCAGCTGTTATCTAATTTTTTATCTTTTATTAATTGTAAAAGATGTTGCTTTGCAGTATATTTAATACTTGACACTTTAAGCTCTTGTTGGTGATGTCCACCCTCACTATGACTGTGTCCTGCTCCTGCGAAAAGTGGTGTTAGGCTAAGTCCTGCTGTTATGATTGTTGTTTTTATTAAATGGTTCATTATTTTCCTTTTTGAAATTATTATAAACTATCGTGTGTATAGCTTGTTTGTTTATTTTTCGCTTCCATATCTAAATGTATATGGGTATGCTCATCTTTGTTAAATCCGAATTCTTCTTCGTAAGTAGTATGTAAGTAGCCATGCAGTTGCATAAGCAGTAACATAAAACCTGCAAACAGTAGCACATGATTGGCTACTTTACTTAGGCGTAAAAATGACGCTGTTTTTCTCCACTGTGTCAATACTAATAACATAGCCATGAGAGCCACTATTTGCCCAAGTTCTACACCTATGTTAAATGAGATTATCCTCAAAAACATATCTGTGCCTTGTTCCCCAAGAGGGAGTTGTTGAAGTCTAGTTGAAAGACCAAAGCCATGAATGAGACCAAATATAAAGACCATGCCCAAAAGGTTTGGAGACTTGACACCCAAGTAGTTCTCAAACCCTTTTAAGTTATCAAAAGCTTTATACATAACACTTATGGCTATGACTGCATCTATCAAATAGTAATTGACACTAATACCTGCAAAAGTAGCAAATGTTAGGGTGATACTGTGTCCAATGGTGAAAATGGTGATGAACTTAACAATGTCCTTGGTGCTTGTTAAAAAAAACATTACCCCAAATAAAAAGAGTAAATGGTCATAACCTGAGAGCATGTGTGTAGCTCCTAGCCAAATGTATTGAAGGTTTCCACCATCAATCATAGCTTGTTTATCTGCTTCAGAAATACCGTGAGCCAACGCCATGGTACTTAGCAGAAGAGAGAGTGAAAATATAGAAAATAGTTTAAGATTCGGCATTTAGTGCCTCACTGTATTGAATTTTACACAAATCATTTAGTGATTTGTTGCACTGCGTTTTAACGCTTGTAATTCTTATCATTTTCTTCCTTTGTAATAATTTTTGTTTTGTTAGTGATTAAGCAAAGAAAAATTTAGGAGGACGAAAAAGTGAGTCTAACGCAGGGTCTGAAATCCAAAAAGAAATTTGAATCTCTACTTGTGAGGTATTTGAAACACTATATAAGGCTACATAGTCAGTATATGCAAAAAAGTCCATACTTACTTGAGTGTGGCTGTGTTTATGATGGTGTGTATAACCATGATGTGCATGATGATGTTGATGAATTATAGGTGTATGCGTATCATTGTGATTATGTTCTTTATCTAACAAGGATTTTGTTGCATACAAGTTGCTACTTATTAACTGAATAATAATTAAAATAATCATAAGATTCTGTTTCATGAAGATAGTATATCGAAAAATATGATGGTTTTCAGATATACTATCACTATGGCAAAGAAAAAGAAAAAATACCTCATAAAACTAAACAATAAAATACGAAACTACTTTAATGGGCAACCTTTTGATGAAGGCATCACTACCCTTGATGAAGATAAGCTTATAGAACTGGTCATGTTACTAGAACTGGAGCTACTCTCTCATGAGCGTGATGACATGATACGTGCCTTACGTCGTGCATGGAGTGAAGAAGGGGTCAGTACGCGTGAGATGATAGTTTCTTACCTTACCAAAGGACACAAAGCCACCCACTCTGGACAAAGAGAAAAACATAACGATGACAAAGTCGGTAAAATCATCAGCATACTCTCAAACATAGAACATAGCACACAAGAAGAGAACATCATACTTGAAGCCTTTATAGATGCAAAACATTCTAAAATAACCCCCGACAAGATACGAAACAAACTGACCTATATGCGAGTTAAAAACAACCTTAATGCATTAGAAAAATCACTCGATGTACAGTTTAATACCATGGATGAAATGGAGTTTTACCACAGCTTTACTTTTGGGCTTAAAGAGGTGGACTTCAAGAAGTTACTTTTGTGTCAAACAGAGTCACTTCAGCTTGATATTATGTCGAGTTTTGATGATGCAACTATGATAGAGAAACTACGAGAAATAAAAAAAGATACTATCAACAAAAAGCAAGAAGAACTTGATACTTTTCTAGAGCTAGTAAACAAAGAAGTACATCCCTATTTAACGCACGATGAGATACATAAAGCACTCAAAAGTATGCCGCCTGAAGCAGCACTTTATCATGCTCCATTAAGTCTCGATATCATCGAAAAGATATTAACTAATATTAGTGACAAATATGATGTCTTTGAGAGTACAGACCACATCATCATAGAGAAAGAAAAAAACCATGACTTATTTGGGACACAACTCTACTACAATACCTCGGTGTCGTACGAAAAACCTTTTCTCTACAACCTCATTTGGAAAGGTGCAGAGCTTCCTATAAAAGAAGATATAAATGGTGTCAACGATGTCCTACTAGGACACTTCAAAATAGCTGTAACCGACATACTCGAAGACATGAAAGATGAGAGTGAAAAACTTGACATAAATGATGAGACCCTACATGAGTTCATCGTCCGTTTTGTAGAGCCACAGATACGCTCTTCTAACACCCTGAAGTTCAAAGAAAAAAGCAAACGTCGCATACTCTTTCACTTTGGTGACTACATCAAGCCCTTACTTGCTAAACAAAAACGTGAAGAGCTTCTTGCTAAAACCATCCGTGACTTTAAAAACCTCTTTCCTTTGGCACGACAAATTAAACGCAAAATAGCCTTTCATGTAGGGCCTACAAACTCAGGTAAAACCTACGCTGCACTTAAAGAACTAGAGTCTGCAACTACGGGGTACTATCTCGCTCCTTTGCGACTTCTAGCACTTGAAGGCTATGAAAATCTACAAAAAAACGGCGTGCATGTCTCACTCATCACTGGAGAAGAGGAAATCATAGATGAAGAGTCCACACACATCTCTTCAACTATAGAGATGATGAACGGTTCAGTTGATGTTGATGTCTGTGTCATAGACGAGATACAGATGCTAAGTGACCGTGACCGTGGATGGGCATGGGCAAATGCACTCATGGGTGTACCTGCAAAAAAAGTCATACTTACAGGCTCTGCCAATGCCCTACCTGCAGTCAAAGAACTCTGTGAGTACCTCGGTGAAGAGCTAGAAATCATCCACTTTGAGCGTAAAAATGAACTAAGCATGATGCAAACCCCTGTGAGCATGAAACGCATAGAACCTCAGACTGCCATCGTCGCCTTTAGCCGTCGTGATGTACTCTCACTTAAACAACAACTCTCAGAGCGTTACTCTGTCTCTGTAGTCTATGGTAACCTCTCTCCTGAAGTACGCCGTGAAGAAGCCAGACGTTTTAGAGAAGGCGAAAGCCAAATACTCGTCTCTACCGATGCCATAGCTATGGGTCTTAACCTCCCCATAAAAACCCTACTCTTTGCCAAAGACAACAAGTTTGACGGTATACGCAGACGCGAACTGCTGCCTACTGAAGTCTCACAGATAGCAGGACGAGCAGGACGTTATGGGTTTGAAGAAAAAGGCTATGTCGGTGCTATGGAAGAAAACACACTTTCTACCATAGCCTCACTTTTTCATGCACCCCTACCCGACATAGAACTACCTGTGTCTGTCATGGCATCTTTAGAGCATGTCATGCTCATAGGTGAGATACTCGAAACCGAAGATGTCACCACCATCCTAGGCTTTTTTGCTGACAACATGGAGTTTGAAGGCCCTTTTATGGCGGCAAATATAGACTCTATGCTTGAGATAGCGACCATAGTAGATGAGTACCACCTAGACCTAAAAACACGCTACTTTCTAAGCTGTGCCCCTGCAAGCATCTCTTCACCCTACATAGAGTCCGTCTTTCACAGGTACATTAAGCAGATAGAAGCAGGAGGACAAGTGCTTTATATCCCCCCTCGTGACCTGCCTGCCTTTGCACAGACCAACGACATGCTACTCAATGCCGAAGACCGTGTACGAGAAATCTCACTCTACTTGTGGCTAAGTTTTAAATTCCCTGACATATTTCAAGACGTAGAAAAAGCACTTCATGCCAGAGTGCGGCTAAACAACTACATAGAAAACTCCCTACGCCAAGGTCACTTCACCAAGCAGTGCCGTAAATGTGGGAAAGTGTTAGACTTTAGCTACAGGTTTAGTATCTGTGATAGCTGTCATACATCTGGAAAGCGTGGATACGGAAATGGTGGTAGCCGTGGTGGGTATAGGGCTAGGAGGAGAAGGTAAGCTTTCATGTCATAAATATACATTAGACTAACTATAGCCAAAAATTATGAAGAAGATTTAGTAAAGCAGTTACATCTCTCAAAATCCAAGAGATTACAATAGAACTAGAGGCTAGAAGTGAAGTCATTAATCTCGTAGCACTTGACTTGCCAATGTACACCTCGATACTAGAAGATGAAAAAGGCATTCAAAAAGAGGTAACAGAATTAGCCACGCAGCTACTAACCTTCAACGCCCTCATCATCGTCTCTCCAGAATACAACGGAAGCATGCCACCCGTACTCAACAACGCTATAGCATGGGTCTCACGTGCAGGAGATGACTTCAAAGCCATCTTCAACCAAAATTATCGCCCTAGCCTCTCACTCTGGAGGTGGAAGAATGAGAGGTAGTGATCCAGTGAGGGCTTTATTCTCTTACATAGGAGCAAATGTATTGTCACGGGAGATTATCAATAATTATTCTAAACCTTATAAAAAAGAGACGGTTGAAAGTATTGCCCAAATCACGAAATAGAGATTCATCTATTCCAGAGATTTAGTAAAAAGTACTCAAATTGGGATGACAGACCGAGGAAAGACTACACATTTATCATATAAACTACTGATACAGGATATATAAAAA